>Ga0123357_10009960_pt1 | contig 12037 bp, 9 predicted proteins | sample TergutEmb28metaG_FD_89873 | JGI IMG/M metagenome (GOLD analysis project Ga0123357, IMG submission 89873) | Embiratermes neotenicus P4 segment gut microbial communities from Petit-Saut dam, French Guiana - Emb289 P4 | ecosystem: Host-associated > Arthropoda: Insects > Digestive system > Gut ...
CACCACCACAGCCATACCACAACGTAACACCAACACACATCAAACCAGATCAATACAACCCATGAAATAACTCAGCACATAAGTCGCAAGCTCCTGAGGATGGATGTATTAACATCCGAAACATGTTGAGCATTAAATAAATAAATAATAAAGCAAGTGACATCAAGTTGGTCTCTCTTTACTTATCTACATTTCCACTTTGTCTTTACTTTGGCTTTGAATGTGTGAGCCTGTATGTGATCCAAGAAAGTAAAATTTTGTAGCCATTTATGTTGTTTTGTTTTGAATTTATTAATTCACATGTGTATTTCACCAAATGTGAATTACTGAATTTAAATTGAAGTCCAATAAATGAATAAAATAATTGTATTTTCTTAAAATGTATGAAACTCATGTGTTCAGTTACCAGAGTGTGGACAGAACAGAGCTGAGCATTCTGAACTAAAGTGCTGCAACATAACACATAAATATGTTAAAAGCTTAATTTGCTTTCTCTCTGCAATTATGCAATGAATGTGGCAATGTAATTTCTTATTATCTTAATTAAGAATTTATTGTGCTCATTGTAGCCACAGGTATTGGATATTAGAATATCTACTTTCAATGACAGTATTTCTTTGATTAAACTTACGATTGTTTAGATTATCCTATAATTTTTGTATAGATTATCGAAAAATGAACATATAGTCTAGTCCAGATATGGCTTTGATAATGCATTCTTGGTACTTAATATACTTTTTTCTAGTTAAGAAGGCAGGTACTTAAAATATCATTGCTGTGATGATATTTCTGACTTGAAAATACTTGATATTATTGTGTATATGTAGTGGTATATTCACTGCAAGGTATGTAAGTAGAAGCCTGCACCCACCCCCCTCCCCACCCCTTCAGCTTTGTACATAGATTTTTGAAATGTGGTGCTTACCAGAAACTTATGTCAGTCCCCATGGTGACTGAAATGCATTATGTCCAGCTAACTGACAGAAGTTTAATTTGCTAGAGAGTGTGTACTTGCTCACGTATGCCTAATCACATACCTGCACAACTACCTGAAAAACAAGAATCTTTGGAAAAAATTTGAGGTACCTGCTGTCCTTTAGATATTTTTATTTACATAGCAAAGCCATTGGGATTTTCAGTAAGTAATCAAACAACTAAGGAATGTAAGCATTTGTAGCATTTCTGCTCATAGTCTTGTAGAGTTACAGAATCTGTAAGTTGTCAAACATAACATCACATCATATTCTTGGTGTGTGTAAGTTTAATAAATATTGGTCCTTGTGTTATTTTACATTCTGCACAAAATTTGTGTCAATATAGCATATTTTCCTAACATGTATCACCATGAATAACTTTAAGACTTTACCTTGAATGGAACTTGTAGCTCCTAAGGTTAAGAGTTATTTTATTCATGGTGTATGTATTACTTATGGTAGGGAGTAAGAAAGTATGAAGATAATGTGATTTCTGGCAGTTGTATGAAGCCTAAACAAAGTTTTATTAAAAATGGCTAGTTGGTTTACGATTTTTCAGGATGGAAGGACACACATACGCACACACTCTACATAACACAACACAGTGCAGTTACACTAGCATTGCATCATAGCGCACAGATTGCACCACACTGCACATCACATTACGTCTGACTAGCACTGCCCCACACCACTTCATACCACATCCTGCAACACTGAAGTGCACCATATGACACCATACTGCAAAACACCACATTGCACTGCATACAGGTAAGATATATAGGCCTCAGTTTTCTCAGAAAACTGGGAAAAGAGGCTAAAGTCCAACTGCATTGAACATTCAATAAGATAATAAAACTCCCTGTGATTTGTTTTTATATTTGTTTGGATGGATTGTGTGTACTTTTTTCAACACTGGAAAGCACTGATAAATTTTCTAATGACACCCATATATTAAAATTGCATGCATAATAATGTGTTTGTGGTTAAAAAGTAAACATATGTATTTAAAATTTGCTGTTGTGGGTTGTATCAGTATTGGTATATCTTTGGAGTTATGTTTTTCACTTTGTCGAGGTGTTCTGTTGTGGGAATTTCATGAATGTTTTTAACACACATTGAAAAGGTGGTTTTATTCCATTGTGCTAATATTTCTGTGATGCATTAGATTTTGCTATGCTATATTACCATGTTAAACATAATGGTGTTTTTTGGAGTAATTTATAAGACTTTACAAATAATTTAAAGTGTACAATCCAAATGTAGTGTTTCATTTGAACAGGGATGTGTGAGATTTGAATGATACAGGGAAATGAGACACATTTGTGAAAGAAAGTGGGAAGTTCTAACTCCCAAACCCATGGATATAAACAATTTAACTATTTTTATTGCTACTCTTAAAAACACTGGACTCACAGGGATGCATAATTACAGCGGACAGTGTCTACTACCTGAGGTATATTTAATGTACTAGTGTTTTGGAAGTTAACTCTGTTTCTTTGTTTAGATGATTTGTTATGTCTACAGGACCATATTTTTATTGTTTTGATTACAACATAGTTTCAGGTTTTGGGACTGAAGCCAGAATACATTAAATACTGAAATTGAATGCTAACCCTAAGACCACTTTTGAAACTGAGGATGGATGTTTTTGTTGTAATTTTTCACGTAATATTTCAGTTATTTCTTTTAAATCCAAAAATAATTTCCTTTTTTGGATTAAAAAAGTGTCATTGGTCACTACAATAAGTGCCTAAGGAAAATCATGGCTGGGCCTTTTTTTTGTGAAATGGGGGTAAACATACCAGGGTGATGTTGTACTTAACATACACGGTTTTGGGGTTCAATCCTAATCTTTGCCGCTAATCTTATGAATAAAAGTAATAAAAGTATCGCTCAGTATAATAAATACCTTAAGAAAGAAACTGGTATAACTTTTGAAGTGTTGTACATGTTGAATGTACCTCTGTTGACACTGTAATGACTCATCTGTTGCCACAGAACTTTATAAGAAGTCACATGTTGTCTTATGATCCAGTTACTTTTATTCCAGCCAAGAAGCTGTAATTTTGTGAGGTTTGAGGTTCTCATTGTGATGATTATTAAATTGCAGTCTGCTAAGATATGATATACCAACATTCTGAAGAAATCTGCACTTCATCTTCTGTCCGTAAGATGGAGGCAGAAGGTTCTTCTGAAACATTGGTACCTATCTGTCATTGTACACCATGTTCTGTACCAGAAGGCCATAATCTTCTGCCTGTAGCTTGTTCATCCATTTATTATAAAGTTTTTGGATGATTTATGAACATTTTGGTAAAAAAACATTAAAGACTTATCAGGTTCTTAATTTGTATTGGTAATACTGATGTAGTAATTCAGACATAAGTTTTATCTGTGCATAATGTTTCAAGTGACTGACTTTTGTGCACATTCACAGACCTTAAGATTGATGATTGAAAGTAATATCTAGTAACACAACACCTTTTTATGCTATTCTGTAGGTTCATAAACCAATGTTTATATACAGTATATGGTATAGGTTTTCTTACTGCCACTCTTTAGTGTTACAGCCTTACAAAGCTCATTTCAGCTGTTATTATTAAGAATATTTTTCTTATACACAGATACCTCTGTGACTGTCCAGTCCACATTCATTTCCTGGACTGGTTTTTTAGGATAGAAGGTGAACTAGGTGGTTGTTCATAAACCTGGTTTGCATGGATTAATTTAATGTTTGTCTGAAATTTGTAGTTATTGTTTAAGAACTTTTGTTGAGGGGTGGGTTGGCTTTAAGGGTTTACCAGCATGGCACTGTAGTGGCTTTCTTGACTGTGTAGCTTGAATATAATCCTTAGGCAACAAATCTGTGGTGGGGAGGAAGTCATTCTGCTCAACTTGAATTACAACAAACCTTCCTGTGCCAGTCTGTGGAATGTAAGTACTGTAATTGCTGACCAACTGCATAGCATTGTGTAAATACAGACTGGAATTCATTTTGAAACATATTTACAATTACCATTAAGCTAAAACTTTAGACTCATGGCAGTGTACATGTGTGCTGCAGTTCTGAAGCTGGGGTTATATGTTTTTACCAGTTGGAAGCAAGCAAAATGAAATTTTAGTTAAAATAAAGAATAGATGTCAATAATTCTGGTGATAAAAACCTGTAGGAGCTCTTGTTATTTGTTGTGATGTTCACTCCAATAATGAAATTAAAGAATAGAAATTTCACTACAGTGAGGCGTGTAATTTTTTAATAATGCCTTCTGGAACTTTACATGGCTTTGTACTATCCTCTTGGCACTTAGCAGAAGTCCAAATAATTTCAGTAGAAAATTGAAAGTGTCTGTGATTATATAATCCCTTTGTATTTTAGTACTGCATTTTACAGTTGTGTAACACTAGTGTCATAAATAGATGGTTTTATGCAGTATTTTGCCTTATTTATGTATACATGGTGAACAGAGAAGATGATCTGTGAGTCTTCAAATTTATGTTCAGGATTATTCACAGATTCATGTGTGTGTACATAGGCACATACATATGCATGTGCATACATGCCTACACAAACACACACACACACACACACACACACACACACACACACATATATATATATATATATATATATATATATATATATATTTGGAATCAAATGAAATAAGGTGTGAGTGATAGTTTGCTGCACTGAGAAAAATGATGGCAATTTTGTGAATTCCTGAATAATGATGTTAGGATTAATTTAACTTAATGGTTGCAATTTGTTTCTTCAAAAAGCATGGACCCTGTGGTTTTGAGTGCACTCACTGCATTGTTACGTTATGTAAGGGAAACACACTGAGTTACATGGGAATTTTTGTAACAACCAGCATCACTTATTTTGATTGTTTACATTCTTGGTGAATGTAAACCATGCCTCACGCAAGAAAAATTTAAGTTTTATTATTTTATTTCTGTCTAGCACTGAATCTGTGATTTTATATTTTTCCACTACAAATATATTTCTCATTTACATGACTCTGTTAATGTGGAATATTTTGTATAAAACTTTCACCAACTTCCCCCTCCATGACATGTCTGTATGTTGCAATAGTATTGCAAATGAACTCCCTTTGTTCAACAGAATACATTCTTAAATGCACTAACTTCCTTCTTCCTGCCAATCATAGCACAACTAAGCAAGCAGTAGTATTGATGATGTGACACTGCTGACTTGCCTTATTTAACAGAGCTCATATTTCCCTTTGGTCCAAAGATGAGTGATGTGCACTGTATTTCCTGATTTGTCTAATTATGTTTTAATAATTATAATTAATGCAATATATCCACAGAAACAACCATGCTGTAATGCATTTATAATTGAGAATTCACTCTGTATAACAATGTATTCTTACTAATTATTGCACATTAATTTTATGATAGTATTTATTTGCAGTTATGTATTATTATTTATTTATTTATTTACAACATATTTATGATGTAACATGTTACGAGATGATTAGTGTTTTCTGGCATCTGCTTCTTATACACACGGCATAATCTTAAAACAGGTGCAAGACACTCTGTTATTGTTCAAATAATACACATACTGTTATATTATGTTTCATAAATATTTGCATAGTACAGTAACTACAACAGCAGCAGCAATAATTGTAACACAATAATAATAATAATAAATCTTATCGTGGTAATTATTATGTTAACACATGACCGTGATTACTAGAAACACTCAGAGATATCTCAGAGTGTGAACAGTACTTTGTTGATGTTACAGTTCTGGAAAATATATGTTGTTTTATTTTGTAACATTTATTTATATTCCCCTTAATGTCCTTACTGACAAGAGAACTTGGTTGATGAATTTGCACTGTAACACAAATCTAATTAACACATTCTGTTCTGGGAGGATTTAAGTAGGAATCTACCTTCTGTTCATAGAATATCCATCAGTTGTATTTTTGGTTGAAAATTTTGAAATTTCTTTTATGCAGAATTAAGTAATTTGGTTTAAAATTAGCCACAAGATTTATGTGATTCTGAAAGAAATATATAGCCATCCTGTGTGTTGTTATTTTTAACCGTTTCTTGAGAAATATTGTTTTCTTGCCGTCCTGTTCGGAATCAAGGGTCTCATGTCTTTTTAGGAGGAACATTTCATCCTTCTCTTTGTAGAATGTAAGGTAAGGCACATATGGGGGGGAAAGCATTTCAGAAGAGTTCACTTTTCACAGTTTGAATTGAGGCCAAATCATAATGTCCTATTGATTAGTTCATTTCCCACCAAGTTCTGTTACAGTAACTGACATTTCAGATGTAAAAAGTTATAGTACTTGCTTCATGTTGGTTGTGTGTCTTATATTTATATGTTTGTACTTTTTGTTTTTATGATAATCTTCAGTATTTATTTATTTTTTTATATATAATTTGCCAATATTTTATACCACTTAGAGCAACTCATCATGAAAAGAAGTGATTAGAGCAGTACATTTCTCATGCCTTTCATTATTTGTCTAATATGTTATATGAATTTTCTGTCACTTTGGAAATTTATTCTCAAACTGAAGTGACAATTTTCTGGTTACCATTTATAACAGTATCTTTATGATAGGATAACTGTGTAATGAGAACACAAATTATTTGTGTCAGTATTGAGCTACAAATGTAATATTGGAATCTCGAATCATAATTTTCATAAAACATTACTTTTTTTGTGCTTTTAAAGCAGTGAATATAGAAAGTTAGTGATTATTACAGTAATTTCTCATTATTATTACTTGTACCTGCTACCCACTTATATAACAGACTTCATGTACTGCATTTTCCAAAGGTACAAAATCGTAGTGCTGATAAAACATCTGACCGTGGGGGAGAATGAAAGTGGGGCCTTGTAGATATGTCTAACAAGATCATCTTGTGCTGTAAGTAGTAATATAACCAGGTTTCAATTGGCTGCTTCATATGGGATAGGCAACAGCTGTACTTTTTGGTAGAAACCTCTGAAATTATCCACATTCAAGAGGCAGAGGAGATGGGTGGAAAACATTAGGGTGTTTCTTTGAGCATTTTTTCTGGGCATGTGAAATGGATGGAACTGGCTTATAATTGTGTTCACTCTTACTGAGGAACGAAGGTAATGTCACAGAGTGGATAGTTCCAAGAGGAAGTGAACTTGACAAATTCCATGCTGCTGATAATATATCTTAATGCTCCATGAAAACAATCTACATTTGCAGAAAGAAGAATTAATTCAGAACAAGTGTTTTAAGGCACATTTATTTGAACAGAACAGCATTAGAAACCTATATAAATGTAAACAACATAAAAAAAAGAATACAACTTGTAATAAATTGTATGGAACCTCTATTGCAACTGTGACTTGCAGTTAGCCACATTGTATGTTGAAACTGTTCCATGTTCCAGTGCATATTGCACTTGCCACATTCAGGATGAGTATTGGAAAAAAAAGGAAGTGGATCAATATATAGGTCTCACCATAAAGGTGTGGGGCATGGTGCTGTAGGTCCTGTTGTCAAGAAGAAATGGTGGAGGAAAAGGGTTCCTGATGATGCAGAATGTAAAACATTTTCTGAGGTCCAGGAACTTACTAATTCTATTTGGAACAAGAAAGGCTTCAGCATAATCCATAAACTGGTGACAAGATATTCTGCATTAATAAGGTCCTGAAAGAAAATATGAATATAATGTTACAGTACATGAGGTGCTGAAGAGTCCGGGATTGAGCTATGAAGGAAAACGATACAATATTCTTTTTTAAATGGGTATACCCATGAAACAAGCTTGGCCAATACAAATAATATAGAGCTGAGCAGTTTCTAAAGGGCAAACCAGAGTAAGTTACTTCTTTCCACCAGAAGATGGAAAGGTCCATTCTGTGAAATATGGGTTTGAGACAATGTCCAAAATATTAGTCATATCTATTACAACATACATTCATCACAATCCATTAAAGTTGAAGTGTTTGCCAGATGCTTTATTGCCAGTACTTTTCAATTTCACATTACAGTACATCTTTACAAAGGCTTAATGAAACCAGGTAGTATTGGAACTGAATGGGCCACATTGGCATGTGGTCGATACTGATTGCTAATTTTAGATGGCCAGTCTGCTATGATCTTTATAAATTGTACTGTTTGCCCAACTGCATTCAAAGTCTAAAGGAAAGAGACCTCTCGGAAGATTTTATGTTTTTTGAAATGTGCATTGTGATACACATATGTAAAAAGAACCAACAAAATGCACACTTTTTTCATTAATGATTTAATTCAATTATATTGCTTTGACATGTTTCAAAAAACCAAGTGTCCATCCTCAGGAAGACTTGTACGTGCAGTTTTATGCTATTTTTTCATGCATCTGTATAAGCAGCCTGGTCAATGTCAGCATGTGTTTGATACTCTTGGAAGACATTGGTATAGACGAGAAAACAATATTCACATAAATCGTAACTAAAATACATAGTGAAATGGATTCATCTGGGTCAGGGGAGGAACCAGTGACGCACTCTTGCCAATACGTCCATTCTCGGCAATTAATCTTGCAGTAACATGAAAGGCAGGATATTTCTTGAGAAGCTGCGTCCCCAAATAGATGAAAAGATAATATTGTAGACAAGTTGTAAAAAGAGGCAGTATTTGTATATTTGTCCAAAAAAAACCTAAGGTATACAATTATTGATCAGGGTAAATACTGCAAAGATCAAGAAATTGAAGTTTGCATGTTAAAACTAAAATCAACCTTTTTCAATGTCTGTATAATAGCAGTTTATAGGGCACCCACTGGAAACTTTAACTTGTTTCTTAATAGACTGGATGATATAATCAAGATACACGTACTTTATGAAGTTGACTTAAAGCTCATTATATGTGGTGACATAAAGATAGATTATCTTACAGACATTGATTTAAAAAAAGATAACTTGATGCAGTGCTTCTGACTTATAATTTATCAGCCATAGTATATTTCTCCACTAGATCTCAAGGTTATTCCAGTACTGCACTAGACAGTATATTTATTGACACCTATAAATTTATAAACTTTACTGTTTCCCCTCTATATAATGGATTATTGGCTCATGATGCTCAATTGTTAAAAATAAATGATGCAAATCTTCAATTACAAAACTGTCATATTTTTACCATTAGAAATATAAATAATTATTCAATAGAGGAATTTAAAACCTGATTCAATTATGAATCTTGGGACAGTATCTTCAGTTACAATGGAAATATATATATAGACATATTATTTAATGTATTTCTCAATAACTATCTAAGGATATTTTATACTAGTTTCCCTCGTAAAATAAGTGAGAGAAGTAACAATAATTACTGGTTAACACCAGGTATAATAATTTCCTGCAGACGCAAAAGATGTCTTTATTTACTAACTAAGGGCAGTGATGATGTTATTCTAAAAAATTACTACAAACAGTATTGCAAAACTTTAACAAGCATTATTAAAGAGGCAAAAAAGTATATGTATAATAATTGATTTATTAACTCTACCAATAAAATGAAGACAACTTGGAATACTATAAAAGCGAAACAAACAGACTAAAAAGAATTCAATTTATCAACCAACAAATGCACATATAATTTCACATAAAACACTCTGACATGTTTTGATCTTGTCAGATCATCATCAGGGAGCTTTGTTCCTTGCTAAAGTTATATTATGGTATTCACAATTTGGTTGACAAATTGAAGTGATTCTACGAAAATGCACGGTGCTACAATAATATTTATAGACTAAAAAGACCTATAACTATTAACAATTATCAAAACTCTCCTGAGGCTTTTAATAAATATTTTTTGTCAATAACTGAAAATATTTTTCAAGATATTAGATGCACCAACAAACAAGGTCGCAACATTAACAAAAATCCAAACTGTTACTTGCTAAACCGATTTCATAAAACTTTTCCTATTATAAAGTTTAAAAATAAAGGAATCCTTTGGCTATGATGAGGTCTCTACAGAGATATCAAAGATTAATGCCCCTTTTAATAGTTCTCCTTTGAGTTATATATGTAATAAGTCTATTCTATCTGGAACCTTTCCTACTAGACTAAAATATGTTATAGTTCAACCCTTATTAAAGAAAGGAGATAAGGAAATCAGTCAATTACAGACCAATTTCTTTACTAACCTCATTCTCCAAGGTCTTTGAAAGAATTATATATGACAGACTATTAAAACATATTGAGACCAATAATATTGTAGCTGTTGAACAATTTGGTTTTAGAACCTCTTTATCAACAGCAAAGGCCTCATATAAACTGATGATATATTAAATGCGCTCAATAACAGAATGATGGTTGGAGGCATCTTTTGCGACATACAGAAGGCTTTCGATTACGTTAATCACAACATATTACTAATGAAATTAAAGTTTTATGGAATAACAGGAATAACTTACAAACTACTTAAATTCTATCTTAAAGGTAGATATCAAAGAGTGGTTTTAAATAATTATTCCTCTAGCTCATGCTCAAACTGGGGTGAAATAACACACAGTGTACCTCAAGGATCAATACTTCGTCCATTACTTTTTCTACTTTATATTAAGGACCTACCCAAAATAACAAATGACAATTCTAAAATTGTGTTATTTGCATATGACACTAGTATGATCATCACTAACCCTAATCCTTCAAATTTTGAAAAAAAAAGTGTTATTAAAATCATTCAGGATATAAATGAATGGTTTAATATTAACTTAGTATCATTGAAACTGGATAAGATGCATTTCATCCAATTTGTGACTAAGAACAGTTCTTCGACTGATTTTGCATGAAAATAAGAAAATACCTAATGTTTACAACACTAAATTTCTTGGGTTGATGTTAGATAACACACTTTCCTGGAAAACTCATATAGATACCATTTTACCAAAATTAAGTTCAGATAGCTTTGCATTGAGAGTAGTCAAATCATTTTTGTCCCAGGATTCACTAAAAATGGTATATTATTCATATTTTCATTCTATAATGACTTAAGGATTAATATTCTGGGGGAATTCCCATCATAGTAATATCATTTTCAGACTACAAAAAAGAATTATTAGAATCATTGTAGGGATAAGAGGTAGAGATTCATGTAGAGAACATTTCAAGAAGTTAAGAATACTACCATTACAATCTCAATATATATTATCACTTTTGCTTTTTGTGATTGATAATGGGAATTATTTTAAGGTGAACTCTGAGATACACAACATTAATACTAGGGATAAATCGAACCTACATCTCCCAATATCCAACTTGTCAGTATATCAGAACGGAACATATTATACTGGGATTAAGGTTTCCAGTTGTCTGCCTTCTCAAATAAAGGACCAGTCCCATAATAGAAATCAGTGTAAACGTGCCTTTAGAAATTTCTCGTATTCTCGTTCATTTTATACCTTGGATGAATATTTGAGCTATAATAAGATTTAAAACATTTATTATTTTTTAGCTATTTTTTTATGTTTTTAAGCTTCACCTTGAGAATTGTTAACCTATTAATTAATTTTAAATAGTGACATATTATAAAATTACATAACTAAAATGTATGTTTGAATTAGTAAATATGTGTCTATCTTTTGACTACCGCTGATTTTACAGTGGCTGCATTGTATTTAATCTTACCCTAGGCTGCTTGTATCTATTGTAATGTATTGTAGTGCATACTGATGGAGTTAAATGGAATTGACATGTTCTATATCCTGTGGGTCACAGCCTCCTTCTAGATCGGACGAACAAAAATAAATTGAATTGAAATTATGCAAATAAAACTTTACAGAAATACTCTGTGAAATGGTTTCATCAGGATCTCGGCCGGGGCGTGGGGGCAGTGACGTATTCCTGTGAAAACGGCAATTAAATCATGCATTTGCTAGAAAAGGCGGGACATTATTTATGACCTGTGTTTCATGAGAAGCTGAGTCCCGAGGGACTGTGCTTTAGTGGGTTTTGTACAAGTACGCATAACCGTCGGTAGGAAATAAGATTTCGGAGATGTTCACGTTACACACCAGCGTTGTATTCCTTGGCCTTAGAC
>Ga0123357_10009961_pt1 | contig 12037 bp, 5 predicted proteins | sample TergutEmb28metaG_FD_89873 | JGI IMG/M metagenome (GOLD analysis project Ga0123357, IMG submission 89873) | Embiratermes neotenicus P4 segment gut microbial communities from Petit-Saut dam, French Guiana - Emb289 P4 | ecosystem: Host-associated > Arthropoda: Insects > Digestive system > Gut ...
AATAAAAATCCAACCAGATGCAACAGTATGCAGATATTTATTTACTGCAAAGCTACTCTACATGTTTCGGGTGTCACAGCACCCATCATCAGGAGTATTAAAACTGTAACTGCAGCCTCCGGTACTAGTATAATGACCTGTACCGGAGGCTGCGGTTACAGTTTTTAGTATTCCTGATGATGGGTGCTGTGACACCTGAAACATGTAGAGTAGCTTTGCAGTAAATAAATATCTATATACTGTTGCATCTGGTTGGATTTTTATTCACATTGAATTACGATGCACGGAACCATCAGTTTAAAAAAAAACTAGTTGTTAAGATTCTTATACCAGTCAAGGTTGTTACAAAGTTTTGGAGGAATGTGCCGCCTCCACCTTCAGGATGACTGAGTTTAGTTCTGGTGGATGCCACGGTGACTGCAAAACAGGGTGAATGTCATGTATAGGAAGGCTGCAAGGACTGTGGCCAATTGGAGCTACATGCATGTAAAAGGGGATAGATCTTGCACTGAGTCAATGGAAATTTAAATTTCAAAGTGAGATACACAGCCCTTTTATGGCTGCTAGATGATGAAAAACGTTAGAGTAGTTTGATGTTACATGTAGACAGGTTCCCTCTGGTTGTGATCTACCTAAACCAAATTCATTCACACTGAAGAAGGAAGAGGCAAGTTCCTTTGAAAAGCCAGAACAAACTTATTAACCCTGCACAGCGTAAGAACCCAGAATAATATCATTTCAACAACAACCACCATGAAAGTTTGAAAACTTACATAAGGCTGTAAGGTGTTCTGCTTGTTCATAGGTCCACTGGCTCCAAGTTAACATAATCTTACCAGCTAAAAATCACTGAAACCTATTAAAGTATCAGAGAAGGAATGTGGATGGAAACCCAAACAGGTATGACTTCCATGTTATGAAGTCATTTTACACACTTTACACAGAGAATATAAAAAAATTAAATATATGTTTATAACAGCATATACTTATTGAAGATATGAATAGAGAGAGAGACACATCACATGACTACCTAAGATAGGATAATTATATAGTTATCTCTAAATACACATTGCTCTCACCCTGTCTCCCTTGAAAAAGCTCCAATCACGGATGGGTTCAACAAACACTTTCTTGCGTATCCGTCCCCTCTCATTCTGCATTTGGAATTCTGTTGTCCAGGGTCGATGAATATCAAAATAGTATTTCCTACGTTTTACCTCCCGTTTCAGATGCTGAGGGCCTTTTGGTGTACGCCAATATACCTGGAAGGCAAAGATAAGAACATTTTGCACAAATGTGCACATATGCATGCCCCCCACCCACGCGCATGCATGCACACACACACACACACACACACACACACACGAAGGAAAAGTAATGTTTAAACACAAAACCTGGATACAACAGCACCGTTAACAGGATTTTATACACTTCTCTGAAGTACATGCCTCACTGTTTGAAATCTACCGACGAATGGTTGTTGGCAAGCTAAATTAGACAAACGTGCATTACAATGAAAGAGTTAAAAAGAACAAATAGCATCTTTAATTATACAGTGACAGACTTTACTAAACACAGATGATGGAGTGGAAATAAACAGTTTCAATTTTGCCCATGGCATAGATGTTAAATTAAATCAAATTTAAGCAATAGCACTCACTCTCGAGAATGTTACACAGCTTTACTGAATCTGTACAGTCTTCCACAAAACAATTAATCAGCAAACATCTTGTCTTTCTTCACTTCCCATTTTACTAAACAAGCTGCTAATCTCAGCAACATAACCAACTCGTGTTTAAAAGCTTTGCCAACTATACTTCAGCTGGTACCACTCTCAGTTCTTCAGCACTTCGAGTGTATAAAAATAATTGTTATCACACAGTTTGGAAGTTATAACTAAGGATAATGTTACTAAACATGTGATAAAACTCCTTTTTGTACATCACCAAAGCTTTTAAGCACCTCACACATCATGAGCACACCTGCGTCATCTGCAGATGATATCAGGTTAAGTTCTTGACCTCAGGTCTGCTGTTCTAAAACAAAATCTAATATTTTTTCCCAATACTTCTAGGCAAGCACTCAGACTGTGCTACATAACATATTCAAATGACAGAGTATCATCAATTAAACCACAAAACACAATAAACATCTCACACTTGAGTGCATTCTGACTAGGACATCATTCTCCTACTGCCCTGGATTTTGTTCTTTATCTTACTGCATTTTGAACTTTTCTCTATTCAGTTTTTAAGTATCAGTTTATAGCTGAACCCTGACTGGCTCCACGTTGTATTATGAGGGGAAGCATGGACATATAATCTACTGTTAAATCAAACATGATTCAAACAAACTGTTTTTCAGTTTACATTACTGTGTATGAAATATTGCTTCATCTCAATTACATTATACTAATTTCTGTTGCAGTGGAATGAATTCAAACTCATTCACTGAAATGTATTTCTAGATGTACTAAACACACTTCATTACTTTCAAAGTCAGTATAGAATGAAATAAAGTGCACTGTAAGTATATATACATTGCATCATTTGCAAAGCCAAGTCAAAATTAATCACTTCCCTCCTTGGTACACTTGATAATTGAGAATAGGTGACTGAAGGGAAAAGTGCCATAAAGGAAATGCTGCTCTCCGCAACCCCAAAACTTAAAAATGTACTTAACACAGGATCAAATACAATCTTCCACTTCAAACCAATAAGCCCTGAAACCCAGCATTATATAGCAGAATGCACTGAAGTTATCATTACAGAAAAAACAAAAACAAAAAACAAAAACAAAAAAAAGTTACTGTGCATATTGTATCCCTGAAACTCCCAAATCTAACCTAGTCCTAGCTTAATTAGTCATTCAGTCCAACTGCATAAAGTGACGCACATCCAGCCCCTAAAACATACAGATTAATGTATTATTTACTAAAAAAATGTTAGGTTATAACCTGTTCCATAGCCCTCTTGATGTATGAATCTGGGAGATTTGAATATTGCTTCGTTAGATCCGCAACTTTACACAAAACAGATGACAGCCGCATATTTAATAAGTGTGTAATAATCGAGTAACAACTATTAACTACGGTTCCTCAACAACGTTTCATAACCAAAAACTATTCACACTTCCTTTCCCAACATAGAAACTCACAGTACCACGCACAGCACAACCTCGGACAGCTATGTTCCTGTTACTTTGGATCACAGATCACGTTTTGGATGATAATTCGTAGACGCGAGTAACCATCTGAGCCGTCAGCGGTTCAGACAACCCCATGAAACTGGTGTAGGCGGGGTGGTTAACAAGAAAGTGAAAGCAGAGCATCTAGTATAAAGTGACATCTATTCGTAACCCACGGTACCAGCGACTGGATTAAGAGGCAGCTATTTCCTACTGTACACAACAGGTGTCAGAACAGTAGTGAGTCAAATGATCGCCTGTGCTGCGACCGGAACCATACACAAGACAGTTACTGTACTTTGTGCTGACCACAGAACATCTAAGTACACCACACTTTGCCTACGACTCGTATATTTGCAGATCACTACTAGCAAAGCAAACAAATTTGTCAAAGACTAGACATACATTTCATATTGTGTAGTCGACTCGCAGTATATACTCTTTGACCATGATGAGGCGTACCATACCCAGGTTGTTGTCACCGTATGGAATTCACACTCATTAAAATAATTCGATAACTCTACATGCGGTGATTACTTATGCCGTTAAACATGTGATTCAGCCAAGATTTAATGCGTTAAATTTCCAGAAGGTCATGTTTTTTACACTACGTCCCCACCCCGTAAGACTCGCATCATCAGCTTTGTATGGCGAGGCTAAAATAACTAATAAAATCAGTTCACATGTCTGTACATGTAATGTAGCCAGTCCACGCTGTCGTCAAAGCAACGTGTTGTTTGTCGGGGCATGTCGTGGACTAAAACATTAATTTTCACAAGGTGTAATTAAATACAGGCCTATTCATTAAAGTTCACATCATATAACCTTTCCAGCAGAGACTTCCTACAACGTCTTTTGAATAATCTGTTTGGGATATAATTTCAAACATATTTTTATCTACAGCTGTGGTACAAAATATCTTGTCTTAGCCTCGTTGGGCTGTTATGTTTACTGTCGTATGGGTATGGCCAGATGTACATTATAGTGCTTAAATAATTTCAAGGTTTCTCTCATACTAGTGCAGGGCCGATCCCCGGAGCAGTGCGGTCTACAGCGTATGTCCGAAGCCGCTTGACTGCTGGGTTTACGGTTTCGGATCCCGCTACAGGCACGGATATTCATATGTTGTGTTTCTTGTGTATTGTGTACGTCCTATTGTGGAAGGGCGTAGTTAGGGTGGGGAGAGGGATGGCATGGTCTACCACTGTCTACATCCGTCATAGTACAGATACGTCTTGGTTATAGTAATAAGCACCAGAGAGCGGGGAAATACATGTACGCAGCTCGGTAGATATCTAAGCTGACCGAGCGTTGACCCGGTTCCCCTAAAGCAGGGAGCCCGGGATCGACAACTTATCCTGGCTACCCGCATAAGGCGGCCATGTCGACACATTGAATCGTGCCTACTGGCACTTTTCGACTACCCTGACTTTTTGGCGTGCTTTTTCCTCAGTTCTAAGGCAAATTCCATGGTATAACACGCTAAGACGGGGCACGGCCTTCACGCTTCCCAGGTTAGGAGGCTACATTTCAAAATTTAACGTAACACATGACCATTCTGGTTTCGAATCCCAGAAAGCCTTCCAGCCAAAGTTATGCCCCCTCATAAGGCCTACTGCCTCTTGAGCAATGGTCCTCAGTCTGCCCACGTCGAGGTCGTCAACCGCCACGGGAAAACGTCAGCGTAAGCGTAATCCCAGTTAGTGTTTAACGTGTCTGTAGTAGCCCAACGATGAGGCTAACGCAGGAATGGCTAAACAGACCAATGAACGTCGACTTCCGCTTTCGCGCGCGCCTCCGCCCTCTGCTCTTTGGTTGGTGGTTGGTGGGGAAACACATTCCTAAAGTCCTATTGCCTCTTGAGCAATGGTCCGCAGTTTGTCTACGTCTCTTCAACAACGACAGAAAACTCGTTCGCGCAATCGCAATCGCAGTTATAGGTTAAGGTGTGTGTTACTTAGCCCATCGATGCGGTAAGACGCAAGTATGGCTAAACAGACCGAGGAACGTCGACCCACCTACAGTTACCTCTTTGGTTGGGGATATACATTCTTATCCATGTCTAGTAAAAATCGTTAACTCAAAATTCTGGGAGATTCAAATTTTTTGGTATATGACGCCATGTCGATTGGTTTCTAAGGAGCTTACTGCCTCCATCGGCGGGATTTTGGACCACTGGGACCCTGAGGATAGAGACAGAAAGCTCCTCTGAAACGTTGGTAGCTTGTTACCAGTTACATGGCATCATATATGTGTATCTGAATGGTTGCTCTTCAACAACACCACTTTCAGCACCTCAAATCTCACATCAGAGGTATTAGGTTGAAAGACACCATTAATACAACTGTGTTATTGTGTACGAGTCACAGTCATTTAACCCTTTAAAGTCTAGTGGTTAGTATAGTGGTAGCTCATGCCCAAAGTGGGTTTGCCCAGCATGGTTTTGACTGTGCAGTTGAAAATAAACAATGATGTGCTGTATAGCTTTTATGTTCCTTCTTCTTCATATTTCTTGTTTCTCTTTCTTGTGACTTGCCAAAAATGACCTTTCAGATTACACAGTTGAATTAAGTATCAGTGCTTGTGGGATGTGACATTGCATCACTGGGTATTGTTCTCCAGTCTTTTCAGGGGTCCAAATGTCAGAAAAGATATTTCAGACCTTTAGACCCTTCATGGTCAAACCTGTGCAATGGCGTGAGAAGTTTAGAACCAAATACCCAGTGATGCAGCATCACATCCCAAAATAACCACACTGCTGTAAAAATCCAAAAACTCAAAAAGTTGAGTAATTTAAAAAATTTTTATTGTTATCCATCTTACCTTGAATATTATAGTAAGTTTAGCATATGTTAAGTGTTCTGAGGTACTAGAGTGCTTTATTACCAAATTAACAGTGCTGTGTCAGTATCACACGATATGTTGCATCAAACAGCAGGATGACTGCAAATGAAGTATCTGAAAAGATGTGGAAGGAAGCAGCAAGGCCTATTGTAAAATAGCATCCAAGAATTTTCAAGGAAATATCTAGAAAAATCATGTAAAATTTCAAGATATCTAGCCTAAACCTGGGACCACAACAGTATGTAATATAGGGATAAAATTTGGTAGAATGATAGATATTAAAACAAGTAACTGAGGTTTTATGTTCCTGTGACCGTGCATTGTAAGCAAAGCGTGAAGAAAGAATACCAACAAGATGTAACAATATAAATGATTTATTGTCAATTCCAGATGTTGATTATTGACTACTGTCTCGACATGTTTCGGGCATCTTTATGCCCATCATTAGGAGAAAAGACCACGTGTTACTGCATATGGGTTTTAGCTGGTAGTGTTGGATGTGGCTGGTTGCATTGTAGGGTGTGAGCAATGTGAAGGTTGCAGCTCAAGCTGCAACCCTCACAGTGCTCACACCCTACAACGTAGCACCACAGCACCGCAACCAGCCACATCCAACACTACCAGCTAAAACCCATATGCAGTAACACGTGGTCTTTTCTCCTAATGATGGGCATAAGGATGCCCGAAACATGTCGAGACAGTAGTCAATAATCAACTTCTGGAATTGACAATAAATCATTTATATTGTTGCATCTTGTTGGTATTCTTTCTTCATGCAAGTAGCTGAGGATCAGTATATTAAGTTTCATTTGCTATTTTTCTGTACTTTATATCAATGTTTATATCTCAGGCTACTTAGCATTGAATAATATGGTGATTGGTGAATGTTGAACTTGAAAGGAATTAGAAGGAAACTACCAAAACCTAGTTAAGATACTAGCTTGCCATTTTCGTGAAGAAACTGAGGAAAATTACAAAGACCCTCTGTCAGCATAACCAGTATATCTGTTTAGACTCAAACCAGCACCTAACAAATGTCAAGTCTAGATCATCAACACTACTCCAATCTACTCATTCGGCATCCGTTAACATATGTCAATAACAATAAGTTTACTCTCCCACTGATTAGTAAAAGTATTTACATATTTTCATAAACCCACTCTGATAGGAATGTAAACTGTGCAAATAATCACAAAAATGTATCCATATATTATCATATGTACACTTCAAAAATCATGTACATAATGTGGCTTACATTTAAAAAATTTCTTTAAAATGTTGACTGACTTTTAGCTCAATATCACGTGACCATACAAACTGTATGCTTGAGGCAGTATAAATCTAAAAAAATGTTCTTACAGCAGCAAATGTAATAAAAATTTTAATAATAAAATGGTTTAAAATGTTTCAATATGCTTGAAGTAGCCTGCTACAGATTTTGTTTTCCAAATGCAACAAAAAATGCAGCATAACAGATAAGTTTAATTGACAAGTGAACAAGAAAATCGCTCTAATTTTAATGATAGTATGAAACATGAGGACAGTATCCAGGTCCATTGGCTGGTTGAGCGGGAATACCCCGTCTGTTAAGACGGCACACATGTTCCTCCAATCGTCTCTGTACCTCATCAAAATCCACTGTAACTGTGGACCAGAGTCGTTCTGCTGCAGCAGCTGCTCTAGGCCACACCCTTGGTGACAAATTTGAAGCATCCACAAACTCACTCCACATACATGCTTCCCCTCCTATGACTAATCTCTTCTGTGCGGCAGTACCAAAGAAGTTATCTGGATCACAGTCATAAAACTTTTGCCAGTCACCACCACCTTCAATGTGATCAAGATACCAGCACGAAGAAAGAAGAGCATGATATCCTCGGCGTGTCACCTGTAACGAACCAAAAAAGTGAGAAATAAGTGACAAGAAGTATTTCCAAATGGACTCTTACATACATTACTCCCTGTATTGTCCCTGTGCACACCATGAAGTCATGACGGGAATGGGAAGTATAGTTCCTTCTATTTGTAAGCTCTGCATTATGTAGGGCAGTGGTCAGCTTTATGTTCTAGCTGCTATACTGCCAGGGAAAGAGCCCCTGATTCCAATTTCATAGGAGGCCTGGTGGACCCCAGAAGCAGACTGGATTTTTTGAAGAAGAGATAAATCTATGGGAGATGCTCTTGTAAAATAAATACTCAGTTACACAGAGTTATGACTCTAATTTACAGTGATTGTCTCACCATTGCTAGTTCTAACTCCATGTTGTCTTTCCAAACATGAACAACTGTGTCTTGTGGCATGATGACTCCATTGTCAAACACTTCTTGCCAAACCACTGAGCTGGCACTCAGATTTGAAGCAATCTCAATTACTCGCTGAATATAAATTTCTTCAAGTTTCTTGAAATCTCCCGTTATGTTTTCAGCTTCCATAAATTTGAGAATATCTGGATTGCTGGCCCTGAAAAATGAGTAACCCATTCATAAGTGAGCTCAATAATTTAAGTACAGTATTATAATAATCTAAATTATTTTATTGATCATAAATGCTTCTTTGTGCACATGTGTGTTTTTCTTACCTAGTCTTTGGGGTAGCAGTTCATGAACACTTATAACTTTTTATATTTATATACATGTGTCTGTGCATCGTGAATCAAATTTTATAACTGTCCAACAAGGTGCGACTTATTCAGTTTATTATATTTCTGTAGGCAGCTCTAAATGTTTCAGGTGTTGACACCCATCATCAGGAGCTGGTACAGCTGTAATTACAGCTTCTGGTATTGACTAACCGGATCTACTACAAACCGCTCTCGTTGTTGAGAGAGAGAGCTGATGGTAGTAGATCCAGTTAATCAATACCAGAAGCTGTAATTACAGTTGTACGAGCTCCTGATGATGGGTGTCAACACTCAAAACATGTAGAGCTGCCTACAGAAGTGTAATAAACTGAATAAGTCGCATCTTGTTGGACAGTTATAAAATTCAACTTAAAACTTTCTTATAATAAATCTAACGTAAACTACAATTATATTTCTATACATACATTTTACTAGCAGTCTATGTTGTTGACATTCATAAAACTATTACAGAGGCTTCACAATTCACTGTCCCTTACAAAAAACGATGATTTACCAGCAACCAAAATCGACTTCATCACCCCCTAGATGTATGTATTTTTCAGGAAAAAGTTCCACTGCTTCAGCCAGAAACTGGTACAAGAACTTGTAATTAGTTTCCTGTATCGGATCCACAGGTCCGTACGTACCATCAGGTTGGGATTCAGAGTAGCAGGTTGTCAACAAACCTGGATAGCCCAAGCCCCATGACTGAGTATGACCTGCAGACATTTAATATAAATATCTAACAATACATTATCTTCAAGTTCTTAACACCTAAGTGCCTTCTAATTGTGAATAAAGTAAAACACTATGTAGACTTTGCTGTAATTGTAATATCAAACTGCTGGTGAAGTAGCTCACATTTTACTGACAGACAATACAGGTAAAAATATTGGTACAATAACAGAACTTGGTTAAAACTGAATGAATTCTCTTTCTTTTATTATTTATCACAAAGATCTGAAAAACTATCTCAGCATTAAATATTTGAAGTTGTACTTCTGTGACAAAGTTCTGATAATGCCAGTGTTTTACGTTCAGATAGCATCTTACAACCATACAGATTTGTATTGCATTATGATAAATTAATTTTAGACCTTTTAGAGCTCCTTGTATGATTTCCAAAATCACTCACCTTTCTTAAGCTAAACAAAGGGCAAGAATTCAGTTCCACTGTCATCCTGATTAATACAATGGCTTTGTCTGTAATATATAAAATGTAAAGTTGTGTGTTTCAATGCCAGAAAAGACATAAGAAGCAGTACCATCTGCACATATTGCATCTGTTTAGAAACTTTCACTTTGCCACTATTTGGTTTCTGAAGGAGAGGATGCTCATGGCTTCAAAAGATGCCCTGAATGTGGTAGCAAGAAAATAAAATTCATACTTCTATCAGGAATCCAACCCATGTCGACCAGCCAAAAAACCATCACTTTATCAACATCAGCTGCATCCTAACTTCACTATGTGGTGGATGCCACTGGCTAACCCACCCATGTAGCCAAGATATTTCATCATCCATATGCCATCACCTTATAAACACTGAGACAGAAAAATGAGTGTGGTGGCAACTGCAAAGTGAGTGTCAGCATGTGAGGCGATTACAGAGCAGCAAGCAAATGGCCGGCATTAGACAGTGTGTGCAGTCAGAGAAGTAGTGCTGTGTGTGTGTGTGTGTGTGTGTTTGTGTGTGTCAGGAAATACGTACCCTAATCATTACAACTATATTCACATGAACTTCTCTTTGCCAACTTGTGTACCATTTCCTTACCTGGAGTGTCAAATTCAGGTATAACTCTAATTCCTCTGAGGCGAGCATATTCAATCACCTCACGAATTTGCACTCGGGAGTACACATGTGTCCAAGGGTTGTATGCTCCTTTCTCACTATAACAGGAAAAAAAATAACTCCCTATTGGCTTCAAGTTTTATTCTAGTAAATATTATTTGTCTTTGAAATTTACCCTCTAAATGCTTAGTAAATTTTCATTTTTGCAAATTAAGATTATGAGAAAAACATTGCAAAATAATGCATAAACCAACAAATGCACTTAATAAAATAAAATTTGTGACAAATATTAATCTCCTACATGTTTTGACACCGGGTGCCATCCTCAGAGATTCTGTTCGATCAAAGGTATACAAGCCCAACACACTGAATGTATGCCTAGATCAGCTTTTCCGGGCTTGTATTCTTTGATCAAAAAGACTCCCTGAATATGGCACCCAGTGCCGAAACATGTAGGAGATAAATGTTTGTCATACATTGTATTTTAAAAGTGTTCGGTAGATTAGTTCGTTAATGAATTAATTGCAAGAATATGCACAGTACGAAAAACATAAAAATGTTGCAAAATAATCTGAAGTTATTGCAGGTTGCTGAATAAGACAAGTCATTTCAAGGAAGCATGAGTGAGCACTACAAATTACAAGAAAGCAGCCATGGCATGTTTCGGAGTGTTATTCCAGCATCAGCATGGAGGGTCTAAGAAGACAGCCTCCAATCCCAAAATCGAATCCTCATACAAAGTATTCTGCGACGTTCACTCAACACATTAGACCAAATTTACGTGAGCGACATTCCTTCCGTATCGCCGTCATCTCACCGCAGAAGCCCGAGTTCGATGCCAGATCACTCCACTGGGATTTTTTGTGATAAAGTGACATTGTGACAGGTTCTTCTCCTAGTGTTATTACACCATTTCTCCATACTCATATTTCATTCATTTACCGCTGATGCAATGTGATCTTAGCATATAACAGAGTGGTTAACTCAACACTTCTGCCTTTACCTAGACGCCAAACAGCGCACAAGAACAATATACAATCGTTGAATCAAATAAATGTGGCAATGTACGGACGGTAAGGAGTTACCTGAGGAGTGGAAAGACCGCGCTCTCGTATGGGAAGCTATTATCGTCCACAATGTGCCAGTGAAAGACGTTCATTTTATTTGCTTCCATGGCATCTAGTGTCTGAAATATGGCAGGCAAGGGGAAGAAGTGGCGTGACGTGTCCAGCAGCAGCCCGCGATGTGGGTAACGTGGGAAGTCCATTATGGAGGAACTGTTCACCTTCAGCTGAAATATTTAATCACATCCTGTCAAACCACTGACGTAGTTAAAATACAGAGTGCGGCAGAAAGAACACCCCGATTTGGGAGGGGCATGGCTTCGATGGGGAGTGCGTATAGTGGTGGGGAGCGCGTCGTCGAACAGCGGTGTACGTGCCGTTTTCAATGTATACCATGGCGTGGTTGGGAGAACGTCGAGCCTTTATTGTTCAGTAGTTTATAAAAAATGGCGGGTGGCCGGTAGCAACACAGCGTGCATTTCGCATCCGCTTTGCGCTTGGTCGACGGGAGGCTGTTCCTGATAAGAAAACG
>Ga0123357_10009962_pt1 | contig 12037 bp, 8 predicted proteins | sample TergutEmb28metaG_FD_89873 | JGI IMG/M metagenome (GOLD analysis project Ga0123357, IMG submission 89873) | Embiratermes neotenicus P4 segment gut microbial communities from Petit-Saut dam, French Guiana - Emb289 P4 | ecosystem: Host-associated > Arthropoda: Insects > Digestive system > Gut ...
AGCCAAATCGGGTGCTGCAGATCGGATGTGTTTGGCTCCATTATGACGTATTGCATACTCCGCCTATCACACAGCTCGGTTGAATAAACGTCCCGGTTCGTCTTTTGATAAAGCAGATATTTTATTCATATTACCTGTAAAATTCGGAACATTTATTTCAAACAATGCTTTTCTTAAAACTTCGCAATGAAAATTTCGTAGGTTTTGAATTTGAGAGACATTTACACAGGGATTGAAAATATCAACAGGAGTTTGCAGGCAAAGTCAGAACTTATTTTGAATACGTGGTTTTTGAGAGAGCGTTCTGTTACAGTGTCAGTGAAGACAGAATGGAATGTTAGTGCCGAATTAGTAGTGGACTGACTTTTCGAACATTTGTGTGCTGATGAGAAAACTCTTGTGATTTTTGTTACTTGCTCTACTGTGCAAGTGGATGCAAGGTACTCTGATAAGTTACCGCAGCGTAAACCCAAAAAATGCACACGATCGTCACAAAGTAATGTTCTTTTTTTAACTCGTCAAATTTACATGTTTCAGGTCTCGCTGGCCCATCATCAGTGAATGCACAATTGTATAAAACAGTCTTTTAACCTTTGTATCATCTCCAGTATGTAGTAGAAATCTCGCAAATTCGTCAATGTGTGATTTCGAGTAAGTGGATTTGTGCACTGAAAATCAAAATAATATTTTAGATTATAAAAATAGTGTAAAAACTATAAAATATATGCTCGTTACAAGTATAACACATGCAAAAGTTGTTACAAATGATTTTAAAATTAGAGAAGTGTAATACAGATATTATAAAATATGAGTATCAAATATATTTTAACGATAAAAATCTTAACATTTTTTAATGCAACTGTGCGCTCCATGATGATGGGACACTCCAGCCCACAACATGTAAGATTTGACGTATTAAAACGTTATTGTGGTTCTGCCGAATTGTGTGCATTTGTTTGTTTACACTTTAGCAATAGATTCATAATGCGCGTAATGAAAAATGTAAAATACCGCTTAGATAGAAACAAAATAAAACGAAAAAATATATCGTCAGAAACAACGCTTATACAGATGGTTATTTGCTAAAACTTGTCTGCTTGTTTCTACCCTTTCTGGCTATCATCGTTTACATTTAAACAAAAGACAATAGGATGAAGTATAATTAATTAGCCGTCGTCCTTTCTATGATAATTATCTTCCCTCCTGACAAAATTATAGTTGCTAGATGAAATGTGACATATGCCCCCGTACAAATGTGCCCTGTCCACTGCCACTTTCATGAATCCATCAATCTTAAGCGAACTAAAATTTTTCGTCTTTTCATCAATTCTTAACGTGTAATTAATCAGTGTTTTGTAGTTTACATATTGGTTTCTCCTTATAATCTGTTTTTCAAGACAGCTGTTTCGTTATCCCTTTACTTGACTTGTACCTACTTGGAATCACTGAGTATTGTTGTTATGCTGGTCAACAGTTTCTCTTTCGTTAGCTCATGAAATGGCAGCTGCAAACCAATTTCTTCAGAGGCTAATTTTCTGGCGTTGTGTTCCTAATCAGAATATATGGGAATTCCCAGTAAAGGCACACCATGGTACACAGCCTGCTGTAAGCTTTGCAGTCCGCACTGTGTTATGAAAAACTTGATATTGGGGTGAGCTGTAAATGCAAAAAAGCAGAACGTAATTAGAAAGAAAAGACATTTGCAAGATAATGAATTGTATGTGTAATGTTACATGTATTGCTTGCTGATTTCAAATACATATTTTTCCCTTCAATCGTGATACTCTCGTTTCAGACGCTCGATTTTCTGTTTTTTATTTCCATTTTTTGCTTATGAAACATAAATTCCCTTTCAAGAGGTTTCCATGCTGTCTGCACTTGTCCCTTCATATTTTGAAACTTATTTTTGATATTAACGAATCGTTGTGACAACGATCTGACTTGAGCATCTCTTAAAACGCTTGCTGTCTGATTTACTGTAGTTTGTAGAAATATGGCAGAGATAGGAGCGTGTGAAGTGGAGTAGGGAATGGTTTCTTAGTAAAGACTCGCGAAAGGCAAAAGACAATAAAAATTCGAAAATGCAACTTTCCTGAAAATAACTTCCTTTGTGGAAAATAATGTACAAACTAATGTACACATTAAAGTTTTAACTGAGTCAGATGTTGGTCAAATATTTACACCTGAAGAAGATATAAAAATGACTTCAATTTTGGTAGGGACATGTCACAAACGTAAGAATTAATTTAGATATATTGTTTATAAAACAACATTAAAAGTAATGTTAACATTCCAAAAAAAGCTCAACATCAGAAGATCATGAAGAGCACTGGAAATAAGGACCTGAACGTGAATCACCCTGCAGTGCCCTCATTAAACAGCAATGAATATGAAAGGAACACTTGTTTCCACTGACTGTTACACCAGTGTTCTGCCATGGGTAGAGAATATGGGGTTCTGAGGGCATAGAATAGATATAAATACAGCACGAGAGCGTATCTCTCATCGTGTATACACTGATGTTATCAACAGAGACAATCTGTGAAACGTTGGATGTGAACTGTACGATTGGGCAGCTCATTGCCCACAAGGACTTCATGGCATGCAATCATATGAAGGGCTCAAAATTATGAAAATAACAATGTAGTTTTATTCTGTTGAATTTTCTCTATTGTCACTCCACTAGTCTGCTCACAAACACATGCTCCTTCTCTCAGGAACAAACAGCGATATTACCTTGGATGTCCTGTTGTGGCAGCCACGTGCCAGTCTTCACATTTGGTGGCTGTCCATGCAAGCGGTCCGACTCCCATTTCCACGGAATTTTCTATGGTAACGCAGAGAAGACTTCAATAAAAACACGTCTCTTCTCTTCTGGCATATGGTCACTTCGCACACTGCTACCAAGGCTGAAGAATATAACACCGTCTTTGGCTTCATCAAGGAACTTCTGAAGGTCCTGAAAATACATTACTGTGCTCCTGAACGTGTACTCACTCTCAGAGAGAGCAATCTGTGTTTTTTTGTTTTTTTTTTATTTTTTTGACAGCGTTAATAAAACACTCATGCATCAATGAGAATCACATTTTGTTTCGTGCTTATATACTGCAGTGTTCTGTTTAAGTTAAATTAGATAATGTAACATGCTTTACTAGTTCCGTCTGGTGTTAACGAAATATAGTGTTTAATTTATGTTGTATGACTGTAGGAGGGAAGGTGAAACTGACTGCACACTCCTGTTTTTTATCATTAATTGTGGAAATCATTATTTTTGGAAAGAATATATGATAAAATTGTTGAGAATAACACAAAAATTACAAAATTAGTAATATATGAAATCCATTGAGTAAAAAAGGAATTCATAATTTTGCAGACTCTTTTCATTTTGAGAAGAAGAGTGTAAGGAATTTGTGCAGTAGACGACAGTAATCGTGTGAGGACATACTTAACTGTTGCCTCAGCACATGTTTGTAGAGCAATTTTATGATTTTTAATCAATTTTTTTCAAATCGTTTGCTCCTTTAAAGTTTCTTGACTTTTACTACTTTGATGACAGTCGTTTTCAGTAGGATTTACTTAGAAGAGTAAAGTTTTCGGTGGAAGATGCTTCCTGATGTGCTAGTAAGTTTAATATCAAAGTATCAGAAGAGTGTACTATTTACTCTTTCTAGCACAATTCGCATTGACTCGTGTGATAATTTGACTAAGGGAAAGGAAGAAAAATATTATGGTAGAGTAGAGTCAAGGACGTAGCCTAAAAATGTATGGTGTCCACGAACCCATCGCAACAAATGATTGCTTTCCACTAACCGAACGCTACCCGCTGCTCAAGGAAACTGGAGCTTATTTGCGGGAATCCGAGAAAAATATTAAAAAAATTGTCTTTACGTGAAAATCAACTGTTTTTGCATCTGTCCGCTTTGCCCATGCATAAGACAGTTCCCAGTAGGTACGCTTTGCATTGTCGCCCAAACGTCCTAGCTACTTCACTATGTACAGGAATATTTTATGTTAATTACGTACGGAATGCTGAAAAATGTTCGAAGTGTCAGAAATCAGTGAGTAACATCAGAATGTGTGTAATTAGAGCGCCTGGAGTGAACCGCATTGTGCCATTGTGCTCCCTTCTTTACAGATGTGCAGTTTGTTCGAGATATCGAATCGTGAATTTTGAGTTGGTTTTCTAGTTTGAAACTCGGGTCCCCAGTTTAGAGCTGAAACTAATATTCCAAGCTGATAGGCCAGGGTGATGAGTCGGCTGACCTCAATTCGCCGATCCCTACCGGTCAATAGACCTCAGTCATTGAGTGAATATATATGGCTAATCATTTCTTCATTCGCCTGTAGCCCATGTTGATCCCCGAGCTGCCTGTCTGGCTCCTGGGAAGTTAGAAAATATTAAGCACTTCGTATTTCTAGGACTACAGTGTTCAATTTGCCTGCATTGGAGGAAAAATTACATACATTCCAATATCCTAAACAGACTTTCTTTCCAGAAAAGTGATCAAGTGCAAATTCACCAGCTTTCTGTCTTCCGTCTAGGTACGACTCGGCCTGGGACTTAACCCAAGAGATAAAGTTCACAGTTTTGTGTAACTGCTACAGAAATATCACAGTCTGTTAAATGCTCATTAGACAAATCCAGGCAACTTACTGTGTGAAGGACGAAGACCTCCGTTACTTACCTTCGGTAGTGGATCATTTGTCGTTTTGACATGCAAACTGTTTATCGTCACTATTGATGCATAAGAGGGACAGGACAGTTGAACACCCAGGTAGAGCTAATTATCAGCAAATTCGTATTCCTTTCTGCTTCGGTAACAGAAGGGAGACTGGAGCCGAAGTGTTTCCTCATGATGGCTTCTTGTGCTGGATATATTTCTGTGTATAGTTTGTACCTCCGAGAAAGAAATTCCCGATTTTATGTGTCTTTCTTCTTCAAAGTTATTTTTCGCTTTTATGTGTAGTAGCTAGCTCAGTTATTGTGGCCATGAACCTTCTAATTGATTAGCTACCGCTGTTTGTCGCTGGATTTGGAAACAATTAGAAAAGCATTTGGCTTTATGAGGAGTTACCTAAGAATGAACCCGCTAACGGATTTAACCCTATAACTTGCCCTAAAGGGAAAAGAGGGGAAGTGAGGTATATTGCTACTTGATAGGCTAAGTGTTAACCTCGGCGCTGAAGGGGTAGGATATGCAACGAACCCAACTGGCCGCTTTACCCTGGGAAAACCCAAGAGTCATTGAGCAGAAGCTGTGTGGGCCACATGACCGATGTGGGTGAGTGCGAAAATTTTTTCCCATCGGGGTGTGAATTTCGAACCACCCACCCTGTAAAGTCGCTATAGAAGCGATTCTAGCGCGGTCCACAGCCAACAGATTTACGTATAATATAAATATTATTAGTGATGTTTGTGACGAAATCCATTCTTGGAAACAAGTGCACAAACTGTCACTGAGAGACACTACGGATGCCAAAATATGCATGGCTTACATTTTGGGAATTACTCACACAACAAAGAGCTTCCGGTTCTCATGTGTTGTGACGTCATGATCTGGAGCAGGCCTGTTCAACCTTTCATGTGGTGCGGGTAATTTCGAAAAAGTTTGAATGGCGTGCAGGCGAAATGCAACTAAATACACCTATGAAGAATGAATAAATATAGCTATAGATACAAGTATTATATTAGCTGTTTGTCTACACATCAAGAGCAATAGAAAATATACCGAAATTAATAATAAAAAATAACAGTAATTTGTTTACAAATTCAACTAACAACCTAGACTGGGTTGTCGCTCTTTCCCTCTCATATTTTCAAAACAGTTTAGTAGTACAATAAATGGCATCTCTACGTAAACGAAAAGCTGGTAAATTTTGAAAATTTGCTTCGGCCTTGTCTTTCAGCTTTGGCAGGAAATGTGTTGAAAGACATTGTCTAATTTGAAATGCCTCTGCGGGTTAAGCAGGCCTTAGCTAGAAGGTTCATTTCTTTACATTCTACGACGTCAGTAACGACAAACATTTTGTATCAAATTCACGCACCTCCCCCACAACCACAACAGCGTGTTTTGTAGTCTCTCACAAAATGCCATGCGGCTTCCATACAGGAGCATAATTTGCGGAATGAATGCTGGGCTTGTCGGATTGCCGGTTGCTTCACCTGCAATTAGGAGGCTTGCATGGGACTGTATTCCAATCACCGGCGATGATCCGAAGTGATGTATAAGACCGTAGTAACTTTGGAAAACTTGAACCTCCAGAAACACAAGGTCGTACTTTGTTTGGTTGGTCCTGTAAGGAGAGAGAGTATTTATTTCCTTGATCGGTATGCGAAACAGGCGGGTTAGCATTTTTGAAGGTTTAATTGCGTGTATGTTCATAATCGTTAATTTACGAAAATCCTTAGGTAGAAAAAGTAGCTTCTTAATCGGTCTGATGTTAAACATACTAATAGCGTTCCTGAGCAGATTGGAATTGACAGAATAGTAGCCTACCTTTTCAAACATGCATAACTTATAAAGGAGTAATTAAACATACCTTAACTGTCAATAATAATATTCCTCTCGAAGAAAAATTACCAGAATAAAATTAAGGAGAATGGAACTTTACGGCAGGGAATTTGAAGTAACAGAACTAATAAGGATGTCGTCACACGAACATAAGTTGAGAGAGGTGAGTTTTGAGTTGGTGATGTTACACACAAAAAAAGGCCATACAAAGCCCCTGGTGCCGGGCGTTCCTATTGATATAGAATGAGGCTTTCTCTGCAGCGAATCATTGCTGATTTGGGATGGAAAAGAAACGCGTCAACAGGGGCTCGTGCAATGTAAGCAGGAATTTTTGTTACGAACAGAAAACTTGTATGTGACGTAATAAAGATACGAAAATTATGGTTTATCAGCCTATGCAGTTAAAGCACAAACTACACGAACCTCATAATTTCTGTAATCCGCGGGGAACTCAGTTGAAGTTCGGCAACCTTGGACATGAAAGAAAAGTGTTGTTCCACAAAGTCATATGGTGAGGTCAGGTCCTCTTTTGCGAAGTCCGTTGTCGAAATGTTCGTTTCATACAAGAAGGAAAGATCCACGTCTTGGTAGTTTGGAACTGGAGTCTGCAACAGAAGTACAACTGCAGTTAAAAACGCGTATATTCCTAGCTGCAGCGCAGTTTGAAAAACGATCTTCGTGTTCATTACCTTGTTCGAAAGTCGTGGATTACACCGGCAGGTTTTCAACATGTGATTGCAGATACATATTTTGACAATAGTTGCCGCCATGTCAAGGGTAACCTCTGCTTATCTGTATTCTATACATTTAAGACGAGAAGTAACTAAATATTATTAGGTCAATTAATTTCTATGCACTGTCTTTCAAAGTTTGATTGTTGTTTTAACAGCTAGTGCACCCGTGCAGCAACATGTTACTTAGCTCGTTACAAGGCCATAACCGCAGGTTCACCACATCCTATCTGAATTACATATGGAGTTTTCGCTTGACTGCTTGACTGTTTATATCTTAATTATGCTGGTGTTCAAAAGTTGGTATGGAAGACACCAGTGTGACGCCGTGAAGCAGAGTAGCAGCTGAGAACTGACAGTTGCTGCAATAGTCAAAATATTACCTTCAATTTACGGACAGAAAAATCATCACAGGTTTTACAACCCATAATCGTGTTATTCCAGTCTGCTGCCTACTACACGTTTTTGAGACCCGTAAAGAATGTCGTTAAACTGAACGTTGATTGACTTAAGGCAGTGATGTAACAAATTGTGAGAGGTAATAACGATTTATTCTTTTTTACGGTTTTGGCCACTAGTATAGTAGAGTAATGTGTTTTCCATCCTATACGCTTTTGTGATCGCTATGGTTGTGTAGTTATTGGTAACGGACAGAAAAATTTAGGAGCATTTGTGATGTGTCTCGAAATTACGTCCTGCTATAAGCAGGCGCGTAAACGGAACACACACACACACACACACACACACACACACACACACACTGATATAAATTTTATATGCAGTGCTGGGATGTAGAAAATTGTTTCTAAATTGTTATGTGGAACTAAGAGAAAGTATTATTTGAACGTTATTGTTGTGCTTAGTTCATACACAAAACTATCGAAAACCAAAAATACCTTGAGTGGGTTCGGGCTGATGACAGTAATCTGGTGTCCTCTTGCTGCCAGGGCCTTCATGGTGGCTTAGAACGTCAACTGATGACTGATGGACGGTGTGGGGAAGATTCCCAGAATGCGAGCAGCCTTGGTGCTGTACACTGCATACAGCAGCAGCAGGTACACCAGGATCTGTATCGTGTTCTGCTGACAGATGAAATGTTGTCAATGCAACAACTGTTACAGTCGACCAGCGGTCGTAATTACCGCCAGGTAAGTGTGATAGCTGAACGTAGTCTAAATTGTAACAAGCAAATTGGCCTGTCCAGATCTGTTGTGCGAAATTTTGGTACTAATTTTGTTGTAACCATAATGAATGCCAATGTTTTCAGCGGTTTTTATAATTTAAGGAAGCAAAATTAATTCGCCATACTTCCAATGCTGATGTAGGGGCATATGAATTATGCTTCTCTTTGTTATTATTATTATTAACGTATTGTTGTCACTCTTACAAGGTATCTTCTCGTTATCCACTACCTGAAAGCTTTCCACTCATTTTGCGCTGTCTTACGTAAAATGTTTCTTGTATTCACCTGATATGCTGACGTAGAGCTGTCAATAATTGTGAACATTTCTGCCTTCCCGTGTGTGGCATACTGTAAGGAAGTAGACAACACTGCCTCATCTTAGGAATCTGGTGTTTCCGCAATATCCTTGACGATGGAGACAAGCAATCTGGTCGGTGTAGCAGTAACGCTGTAGGCTTATTTTCGGGAGGTGCTTGGTTTAAATTTCGGTCGGCAGACTGTCTCAACTGGGTTTGTCGCGGATTTTTTATCTCCGTTCACCAATGCACAGATACTGCTTTAACCTTCTTTTGGCACAACCGCTTCCTTTCAGATCCTTTCCAGTTAATCGTCTACGATTTTTCGTGGCCGTCGTTCCTATATAGTCCGAACTACTGGATGCTGTAATAGACTACAAGACTTACCAATCAAAATAATCATAAAAATAATTAATATTGACCGCCATAAGAAGCTTATGTCTCACGTATCCTGTTAAGCTTTTAATTGCTCATTTAGTACTTTAGTATTTTTTATCACATTCGCCCTCTAGATCAGTCGTTCAGTCTGTAATCATTAATTCTTGAGTTATTTTGGGAAATACATTTACATAACCTCGGTTTGGAAGAGATTGCGGAAGGAAGCGAGCATGGCCCATTTTCAATTTCTGTGTCTTTTTCCTAGGGGAGACTGAGGAAAATCAATTTACGTTTTAGGAAATATAGCCAGTCTCCGAGCTGGTGTTAGAAACTAAGGCACTGAAAATTTCAGAACTTCTTATTTTTCAGAGTGCTTTATCTTTGTTGGTACTTCCCTGACTCATGATTATACCACTGATCGGTTTCTGCTTAAGTAAATTTCGTTTTCAGAAGTTTTATGCTGTTGTCTCTAATCATTTGGATGATGTAAACAAACTTCCTATTCAATAGTTGAGGTCTTTCTACCAACACTGAATTTTACCAGCAAGATGAAAGTTTGTACTGATATTGTTAATTTTCCCACTTAATGTTTGCAATATTTTACGCACATCCAGAAAGCCGTTGCGTAAAGCGCCTTTTATTTCCATATTAGTCCGTCCGTCTGTACTACTGTTCGTTTCATGGTCCTCATGGAACATTACGTCTCGCACAGGGCGGACTTTAATCAACTTTCTTATTTTGGTTTTATATATGTTTTGTGGACTTGCCGATTGTGGTTAAAATCACGGCACTTGATGTAATCACCAAACATATTTATGATATCTCAACGCGATTGCGCTTTGTAGGTGCGATGAGCGTATTCTCAGTAAGATGTTCTTTAATGTCGAAGAAATAGTTAAATGTCTATACGTGTGGAAAGAGATAATTACAAAAATATGAAATGTGGCCGTTTGTGTGATGTCCGTTATAATAATTTGCAGACCCGTTGCAACGATTCTGAGAAATCTGACAGCGTGTTTTGTGTAAAACGTATGAGCTACGCTTTAAACACTCGCATATTCAGTGACTTTCATGCAATTAGCCGTAAATTTAAAATATCAGAAGGATAAAAATGAAGCCTAACTGGTTTGTTCTTTGCACAAAACTTTCTGAGATGTTAGTGTTTGAACCGCTTTGAGACGTAAGGCAAAAGAGCTTCCAACTTTTTATACAAATCCTCAGTGTGACAATTAATGGACGAACTGTACGTCATAACTTTTGCATAATCATTCGTAAATTATTCTGTATTCTCAGTGACTGTTCTAGATCAATTCACTCTCAGAGTTACAACTCACATTAAAAAACTTACCGTGTTTTAGCCGACAAAATAATCAGCATTAAGGATATGAAAGACACGGACTGTTGCTGAATGGCAAACTTCTGTACATACGTGACATGTAAATTTTATGTATTTGATTACTGGGTGTGAAGATATATTTTTGTTTTCTTCATTTATGTGTTGGTCTTATCTGTCTTTTCTCTTATGTTCACAGTGGCTGTTATGCAACACATTTTGCACGAGTCGCTCATTTACAACCAAATGTGGGCGAAGAGGTGTTCCTATAGAACCTTAAGCGGCACACTGCAAAGGGCATAAGGGTGCGTGCTCACCTGGATGCATGGGTTTGTGTGAGCTGTAGTAAAATGGAATTTCTGCTTATATTGTGCTATCAGAGCTTGGTCAAGCCCTAATGAGTCCAGTCTTTTGGATAATGTATGTATATTCTATTGTTCTTTCAGGAATTTTCGTATTGTGTTGTGACAAGTGTACACAATATTAATGTGAAATGTTTGAACACTACAGGAATAATTGTAGTTTGGGCAAGACCTAGTATAATAGAAGGTCCGTGTATGGTGTGCTGTCAGAGCTGGTTCATATTGTAATGAGACCACCCTTTGGGATATTATCCCAAGGCCATGGCAGTGAGTTATCATTACGAGTCTGTATTTGCACTGACCGTACTAAGTGTTAGTGCAGATGGCAGTTATTGATTTAGTGCCTACTGATGTATAACAAATTTGCCTCATCTTACAAGCTCTGACGTTTTGCTAATCTGATCGTTATTTTAGTTTTCGAAATTTACTTTGTACTTTAATTTTTAAACATTTGTATATCATTGACACAAATATTTATGGAAGAAATATGTTTTCTTATTGCAGTTAAAACATTCTTCTTAATATTTTGAAATTTGTCGATTTCTTTCGCTGATCTAGCGGTGGTAAGTTTGATGTGTTAAATACCGTTTCTTCCGTCAATAATTGTAAAAGATGGAACTTTAGTTTTAACTGTTAGCGCGGTTCTGTCTCTGTATTTTGACAGTTAAGATCTCACTCGATTCTCGTGTCGAGTTATTTTCTAGTAAAGAATATTAAAACAATTTGGATGAAATTACAAAATTAGAATAACGCTGTAAATTATTTCTGTTCTTCCGTGTGTTTTGGGGATTGTATCTCTTATAATTTGCACACTTAAAAAAGTTATCGTATATGTGGTGTTTGTGACTTCAACATTAGCTTATATGCAAGGTTGTTCTGTTCAGTGTATTCTGTCTGTAAGAATGTTGTTGGAAATTTATGCAGCGAGCCCAGCGATCGTGCCACCGTTCGAAGCATTTCATGAAGTGCAATGTTTGAAACTGAGCAGTTGCGTTCAGCGACTGTGCTTGAGAAGTGTTTAGGGAGAGTTTCCTTTCATTTGACGCCTGCCTGAATTTTATGTGTAGAAAGGAATTAACCCGGCGATAAATCAGTTGGGTAGTGAGTATGTAGATAATCTTTCATTAATGCCTATTTCCACCTGCTTATCTTATGCAGGACACTCCCTAGCATTCAACACCATTATAGAATTTACGCAGAGTTTACACTAGGATACAGCAGTAGAGAAATTTGTGTTCTACC
>Ga0123357_10009963_pt1 | contig 12037 bp, 8 predicted proteins | sample TergutEmb28metaG_FD_89873 | JGI IMG/M metagenome (GOLD analysis project Ga0123357, IMG submission 89873) | Embiratermes neotenicus P4 segment gut microbial communities from Petit-Saut dam, French Guiana - Emb289 P4 | ecosystem: Host-associated > Arthropoda: Insects > Digestive system > Gut ...
CAAGGCTTTTGCGGCCCTTGCCCATATACTGCTGCCCCATGACTACATCAACTTCCTCCTTACCGGGGCATACAGCGCCGAATACGGGGACGCGTCGGGGACCGCTCTCTTTGATGTCCGCAAGCGCCGCTGGTCCGAAAAGGTCTGCGATTATATCGACCCCCTTGTGTACAAGTGCTTACCCGAACTTATCGCGCCCGGAGGCGCCGCCGGAACTGTTTCCCAGACCGCCGCGGAAGAATACGGTATTCCCCAGGGGGCGCTGGTTGCCGCCGGGGGCGGCGACAACATGATGGGGGCAATAGGCACCGGCGCCGTGCGGGACGGCTTCCTTGCCATGAGTCTTGGAACATCGGGAACCCTTTTCGGGTTTTCCCAAAAGCCGGTGATCGATCCCACGGGGAACCTCGCGGCTTTTTGTTCATCTTCCGGGGGCTGGCTGCCGCTGCTCTGTACCATGAACTGTACTGTGGCCAGCGAGGAATTCAGGGAGATCTTTGGACTTGACGTAAACGCCCTCAACGCCGAAGCCGCCAAAGCGCCCATAGGCGCGGAAGGCGTCGCGGTTCTGCCCTTCTTTAACGGGGAAAGAACCCCCAATCTACCCAGGGGCAGGGCAAGCCTCAACGGCGTTACCGCCGCGAACTTCAAACGCCAAAATATCCTCAGGGCCGCCATGGAATCGGCGATCTTCGGCATGAGGATAGGCCTGGAGGGTTTCAACAAGCTGGGCTTTACGGCGAAGGAAATACGCCTCACCGGGGGCGGCTCCAAAAGTCCGCTCTGGCAGAATATCGCCGCCAATGTGATGAACCTGCCGGTGCGCGTTCCCGCGAGCAGCGAAGCCGCGGCGCTGGGTGGCGCTGTCCAGGCGCTCTGGGCCCTTGGACAGGCCGGCGGAAAAGGGAAAACAATCGAAGCCCTGGCGGAGGAGCATATCGCCCTGGAAGGCGGCGCGGTGGTTAAGCCGGACGCGAAATCCGTTAAGGCGTACAACAAGGCATACGAAGAATACTCCAGGTACCTTGGCGCCCTGGGGCCTCTTTACAAATAAAGGAGTTTCATCATGAGTGTTTTGGAGGCCCTGATTCTGGGCATTGTTCAGGGGGCCACTGAATTTCTGCCTGTCAGCAGTTCAGGGCATTTGGTTTTACTGCAAAAAATGTTCGGCATCACGGAACCGGCGCTGATTTTTGATACGGCCGTTCATGTGGGCACACTGGTAGCGGTATTGGTGGTGTTATGGCGGGATATATGGGACATACTCCGCCGCATCATTCAGCCCCTCACCCTGTACCTGATCATCGCGACCATTCCCGCGGTAATTGCCGCCCTGCTTTTCAGGCATCCGATAGAGGCCGCCTTCGCGTCCGGTTCCCTGCTGGGTTTCACGTTTCTGTTAACCGCGGTGATTCTCGTCATTTCGGAATTGCTCTACCACCGCGCGGAAAAACCCGGCGGCCTTCCTGCCAAACTGGAAGATTCCGCGCTGCCGCGGGACAAGGACGAAATGAACTGGATCGACGCCCTCGTCATAGGCATACTGCAGGCAGTGGCCATTATGCCCGGCCTTTCCCGCTCCGGGGCAACCATATCGGCGGGCCTCGGCCGCAGGCTCAACCGGGATCTTGCCGTCCGCTTTTCTTTTTTACTTTCGATCATTGCCATTCTGGGCGCGCTTGTCTTACAGTTAAAAGATTTCACGCACGCCGGTACGAACGCTGCTGGCGCCGCAGGCGGGGCCGGAACCATCGGCCTTCTTCCCATCGCGGTTGGGGCGGTAAGCGCCTGTGTAGTCGGATTTTTCTCCATACGGCTGGCCCTCAAGGTTGTCCGGGAACATACCCTTTACGGTTTCGCCGCGTATACGGGAATCCTGGGTATCCTGGTGATGGTGGATAAATTAGCAACCCATTTCTTCTTCTAGTGAAACGATGATATAAAATGAACTTTTCAACCTTTTTTTCGTATAACCTTTTGCCCTGGCAATGGACGGCGTGGATTATTCTGGGCCTGTTCATCGGCCTCTCAAAAACCGGTTTCAACACAATAACCGCGGTGATCATTCCCGTTATCGCCCTGATTTTCGGGGCGAGGGAATCGACCGGCGTCATTCTGCCCATGCTCATCTTTGCCGATATAATGGCGGTTTCCTATTACCACAGGGAGGTGGAATGGAAGTATGTGCTGAAACCCCTCCCCTGGGCCCTCGCGGGTTTTGCCGCGGCGATTTTCGCGGACAAGCTGGTTCCGGTACAGGAATTCAAGTACCTCATGGGCGGCTGTATCTTCGCCGGTCTTGTGGTGATGATATGGAACGATTACCGTTCAAAGGAAAATCCGCCGCCTTCAGGCTGGTGGTTTTCCGCCCTCTTCGGCATAGCCGGAGGATTTTCGACCATGATAGGAAACGTCGCGGGGCCCATCATGGCGGTATACCTCCTTTCCATGAAGCTGCCGAAGAAGAATTTCGTGGGCACCACGGCGTGGTTTTTCTTTCTCATTAATCTGCTCAAACTTCCCATTCAGATTTTCTTCTGGAACAATATCACCGCAAAAACGCTTCTCTTTGATGTGACCCTGGTTCCGCTCATAATCATAGGAGCGATACTGGGTATTTTTTTGGTAAAGGTGATATCAGAGTCCCTTTACCGGAAAACCGTTTTAATACTTGCGCTGATCTCTACGGTTCTGCTGTTTGTGGATTTCAGTAAATTTATACCTGGCTGAAAATGATTCACTTGATGTTCTCAAGGAGCTTAACCAGGTAGAGTACCGCGTAGAGGATGAGGGAATCCCTGCCGCCGAGGGAGGCGAGGGTTGGCGTACGGATGACAATATTTTCCGCCATTTGGTTAATTATCTCCTGGGTCAGTTTAAAGTTCTTTTGAAGCTTCAGGTTCCGGCGAAGGTTGTCGCGGATAAGGGATTTAACGTCTTCGATTAAATTTTCCCGCGCCTGTCTGTCAATAAGCCGGCTCCAGCGGCTTTCGAGCTCCTCAAGGTAACTGTCCAGGGTGTAGCCCGGCGGAACCAGGGAAAGCTCCAGCGCTCCGGCAGCGGATCTGATCTCCCCTGCCCGGTCCTTTTCCGCCGGGGAGCCCTGCTCTTCCTCCGCCGCCGGGGAAGCGGAGAGCCTGGGGGCCTTCCTTTTTCTTCCCAAGTCCTTGAAAAAGGCGATTATGGCGGTAATGATGGGCATGGAGTACCAAAACGGGAGAACAATTTTTGATTGCGACAACAGCTCTTTCCGGTTGACAAGGAGCAGGGCGGAATACGGGATAAGCTGCCCCTTGTTGAAAATTTTAACCGCCGGGGGGACGCCGTTATCGCTGCGTTCCATTTCATCGTAAACGAGAAGCAGCTTGGGGTCCTCAAGCAGGGCCGCCAGCGCCGGGCAGAGTTTCACCGTGAGCTTCTGTAGGTACTTTTCAAATTCCCCGTCGTTATCCATGGCCGCTTCGTTCTGGTAATCCAACAGCAGCCTGCGCCAATGTTTGTTTACTTCATCCTTAACCTTGCCCCGGGCCTCTGAAATGAGTTTAAAACACAGGGCCAGTATCTTTTCCTTGAACAGAAAACCCCGTTCATTCCCCGGATTCTGCATGATGAGCAGAACCGGCAGCTCGTTATTTTCACTTTCGGTCGTTTTCTTTCTGATCCATTCTTCCAGATCTTCCCCGCTGTACTGCCCAAGAAGAAGCACTCCCTTTGAATTGGTGAATTTCAGAATCTCTTCCAGCGTGTAAAGGTAGGGCGGTTTCGCGAGGTGGTTCTCCAGGCTTTTTAGGGCGAGTTCCGTCTCCCGCGCTTTTACCGCGAGGGATTTATAGTACCCGTTAACCGCGTCAATGATAAATACGGCCTGATATGAGGCAATATCCTCGCCCGTGTATTCCTTTTTCTTTTTTAAATCGTTCCGTATCAAAATACAAAAATGGGCCCAGAAGAGGTAGGAAAATTCCCCTCCCCCTTCAATGGCATTGCAGCATTCCATCGGCCGCACCATGATTTGGTTGATGTAATCCCTAAGAAAACTTTCCTTGCCCTGAAGCTGCGGGGCGAGTTTGTGGAGCGTGTACTCCTTGTTCCCCCCCTTGCGGAGGTAATTCCGTATCTTCAGAATCGCCATTTCGGTAAGCCGCCTGGGGATCATGTTATCCAGTACCAGGGCTTCGCCAAAGCCGTCGGCGAACTTTATCTTTACAATGGGAACATACGGATCCTGTTCCTCATCGTCAGCCTTGACTTCTGCTTTGGCTTCTGTTTTGGCTTCTTTTTCCTTTGCTGCTTCTTCCAGGAAATAAATGAGGTCCTGTTCAGAATTCATCAGCCTGAACTGATCGTCAGGCAGGGTGATCCGCAGCGATTCCTCACAGGGAAAGAGCAGTTCCTCGTATTCATCGGCGCCGGTATACGCCTTGTTGAGCAGCTCCAGGTAGAATTGCGGCATATAAACACGGCCGCTGTCGGTATCCGCAAGGAGCTCGCACCTGCCCTCTTCAATAAGCACCGAGATTTCAGACCAGAATTTCGCGGATCTGTCGTTGACCCACTTTAGCCACTCCGGCTGTTCTTCGGAATGTTTTTTTGCGTACCTGCCCAAAAACCCAAGAAAATTGTCAATCTCGATATAGGGAGAATTGTTTTTATTGGCATAAGATACTAATATTGAATATAAATCCGTCCTCTGAGCCATACCTTATGATCTTCGGAATGATTTATATGGTCATTGAGCGAATGAAATATAATAAATTTTTCTCGCCAAGCCGCAAAGCCACAAAGGAATTAAGATATTATCAAGGCCAAATTTACATGATAGTATTAGGCATGAATATCAAAGAAAATGAGATTGGTAATATTATCGTTAATACGGCAGTAAATCTCCATAAAGATCTTGGTCCCGGCTTACTGGAAAGTGTGTATGAAGCAATTTTAATGAAATTATTGACAAAAAAAGGGTTATCTGTTCAAAGGCAAGTATCAGTCCCCATTAATTATGAAGGAGAATCTTTTGATGAGGGATTCAGGATAGATTTGTTCATTGAAGGGAAAGTAATAATAGAGTTAAAATCGGTAGAAAAATTAACCAATGCCCATAAAAAACAATTGTTGACATATATGAAATTAACGAATACAAAACTCGGTTTCATCCTAAATTTTGGAGCAGGATTGATGAAAGATGGAATTATCAGGACGGTTAATGGCCTTCCAGACTAACTTCTGTGTTCTTTGCGGCTTTGCGTCTCTGCGAGAGGATTTGTTGATAAATGCATAAAATCCTTATAGGTCTTACAGGAAAGTACTGCGCGGGAAAAAATCATGTTGCCCTTCTCATTGAGAAACGGGGTATCCCGGTTCTGGATGTAGATAAGCTGGGGCACCTTGTCATTGAAATGGAAAAGGAAAGACTCGTTGCCCGTTTTGGCGGCGGCATACTGGGGAAAGACGGCCTTGTCGACCGGAAAGCGCTGGGGGCAAAAGTTTTTGGCCGGCCCGAAGAACTGGCGGCCCTCGAAGGAATAGTTCACCCGGGGGCCAACCGGGAGACCCTCGCGTGGATCAAATGCCAAAAAGGAAAAGTCTGTGTCATTAACGCCGCGCTGCTTCACCGTTCAATAGTTTTTGACGAACTTGATGCAATACTGCTCGTGGAAGCGCCCTTCATTACCCGGCTGTTACGCGCAAAAGAACGCGATCATTTGCCCTGGCCGGCGCTGATTAAGCGTTTTCAAAGCCAGAGTAAATTCAACTCTCAATATTTTAAAGGAGAAACCGATATATACAGAGTATACAACCCATTGGGTTACAAGATTTCCGGAAAGCGTCTGGAAAATCGTATAGATGAGATCCTTTCCCTCCTGGGGATTAAGTAGGGTGTGAATATGGAAAAGAAGAAGTTATTGTTGGTGGCGATTTCGGTTGGAATTTTTCTGGTAATCGCAATCGGTGCGGCCATATTGGTCTTTACTCCAAAAAACACCGCCGCTTCGGCAGGAGCGGCCGCGAACCGCAGTGTGACGACAGGGACAGACGCCGCGACGGTAGCTGTTGGATCGCCTTCCGCCGCAATGCCTTCCGCTGATTCTACACCCGCAAATTCCTCATCTTCCGATATTGACCCGGTTGATCTGGTAAGAAACCCCGGCGGCGTCCCCGGTTTAAAGACGAACCCCGATGGAAGCTACCGGCAGGATTCAGACTACTACATTGTAGACGCGCCTCCGTCCGCGAAGGGGAAGAGCAACGAAACCGTTATCAGCGTGCCTAAACCCACTACCGCGGCCGTACCCAACGCGGCGCCGGCCGCCAGGGCGGCGCCTTCGCCCAAACCCGCTCCGCAGCAAGCCGCAAAATCCACAGCCCCCACTTCCGCTAAACCTGCGGCAGCTAAACCCGCCGCCCCCGCAAAAAGCCAAACTACGGCCAAGGCCAAAGTCCGTGATGACTTTTGGGTCCAGACCGGCGCTTTTTCCACCGTCACATCAGCCGAAGGGGTAAAGGAAACCCTAGCTTCAAAAGGCATAAAATCCGTCATCGAGAACCGGGATGTAAACGGCAAAACCATGTTCCGGGTACGGGTAGGCCCCTATACCTCCAAAAACGAAGCGGACTACTGGCTCTCCCTCATCAAGTCCATTAATGGCTTTGAGGACAGCCAGGTCAGGCAGACCCAGTCTCTTCAGTAATACTATTTCAGATTCACGAGGAGAGTCCTGACGCTCCAGGGCGGCAGAACAAACGTCACTGTCTTTCCATCGCCTGAAACCGAAACGTCTTCCAAACGCTTTTCCTCTGTTATGCCGGTAAGATACGCTGATTCCGCCGGGAAGGCAAGGCGAAGTTCCGCCTTTGCCTCCTTTCCTTCGGCCTCGTAGATACGGCACACAAGGGCCTTTTCCTTCTTTTCCGCCAGTTTGAGCGCCGAAACAATGCCGCCCTTTAGGCTCAGGAAACTGCCTTCCTGCGCGAGGGTTCCATCGCTGCGCCCGCGGCCGGAAACGACCGTGAGGGAGCGGCGGTAGCAGAGGCTCTCCCGCGCGAGCGCTTCCCTGTCCTTCACGCCGCAGGAGACGGCAAAGGAGATCCGGTGCCTTCCGGTTTCCGGGGTGAGGTCGGGATCAATGGAGCCGCGGATCAGGGTCAGCGCCATACTGTCCTCTTTGCACCGGAAACCGTACTTGTCCAGGGAAAAGAGGGCAAGCGACGGCCCTTTGGCGTTTTCCGCGAGGACAAAACTTTCGCCGGGGAGGTCCATGTCCGCTGCCTGTCTCCTCGTCATGCCATAGGGAACATCAAAGAGGTAGTCCGGCTTATAATCGAGGGGCAGATAGAAATGCAGGTTCGGAATATCCTCCCGGGAACCGAATTCCCGCCAGTCGCAGGAAAGATCGTAACGCAGGAGACGGGAGCCCGCATCAAGGGAGATGATCGCCTTAAACGAGGAGAGCGAGCCAAAGCGGCCCGAAAGTTCATACGCAGTTCGTAACGGCCCCTGGGCCACCGGCCGTATTTCAATTCCACTCGTGATATTCTCAATGCTCTTGTAACGGCCAATGAACCAGGCGGACATACCTTCATCCCAGCCTGTCACGCCCTTGTGGTGGGCCTCACGGGCAAGGCGGAAAATTCCAAACCCTCCCCCGGCCGCCGCGATTTCGGCGCCGCTTTCCTTGTCCACAAGGGACGCGATGGAACCGTCCAAGGGGTTAAGAGTTGCCTTGAGGTACTCGTTTTCAAGGACAAAAACATCGGCCTTCTGAACACGCATATCGTTGGTGAACCAGGTCTTTTGCGTGTAATCGGGCTTTTCGTCCAGCATAACCGTGGTATACCCGCACGAAGGAACCTTTACCTTTACCACAAAGGTGTCGAACTTGTGGCCCCAGAACGTCCCGTGTACGAGCATGTTCTCCACAGTCGCCGCCCCGGTATCGTAGAGAAATTTCCAGCCGGTATCGGTTTCCCCTTTCTGCATAGGAAGTATCCTGCCGCCGGAATCGAAGACCGCGTCGGCGATATTTCCCTCGTAATCCCACACGGTGATGGTTACGGTTTCCTCCCTGTCGTAGGGAAGGGAATTAAAGATATGGTAAGCGCGCCTCTTGCCCGCGGCCCGCGCTGTCTGTCCGTAACCTACGCCGGCGCCTTCGCCAACAGATTCTGCGGATTCTTTGGATTCTGCTGAGCGGGAAAGGAGCGGGGTGCTTACATTGATCCTGTCAGCGACCGCCTCCAGGGCCAGGGTTCTGGCGGATTCGGCGGCGGCAAAGACCTGCTGGTAAAGCCCCGAAGCGTATTCCCTGGTTTCGACAACCCCCGAACCGGGGATGATGTCGTGGAACTGGTTAAAGAGGATCTTTACCCACGCCTCGGAAAGTTGTTTACGCGGATAGGGATGATTCGCAAGAACCTGGGCCGAGAGGGAATAAAATTCAGCGTCAGCCGCCAGGCGTTCGGCTTTGCGGTTCCCGGCCTTGATACGGGTTTGAGTGGTATAGCAGCCGTCACAGAGGAAATTGATCTCGCCCTTGATGAGCGGAAGCTTGTCCTTCCCCTTTTCAAGAATTTCAAAATAGTCCTTTAGCTTACCAAAGGTAAATTTCGGGTAGAGGGGCCAGCTGTTCATCTCCATAAAACGGGAAATATCCCTGCGGCTGGGCCCGCCGCCGTGGTCGCCCACACCGTAGACCCTGAGCAGGGTTTTGCTCCCGGTAAGGCGGGCAAGTTCCGGCGCGTAACAGGCGATGGTGGTATCCGCCTGCGTTATGTACCACCAGGGCTCGGGGTAGACAAGGAGCTCGCTTCCCGACGGTGACTGCCAGCGGCACGCCACGTTTTCGCCGGTCTGGCCCCGGCAGTGGTAGTAGTACTTTACGCCGCCTGACGCACAGATCTCCGGAACGTTGACGTTGTGTCCGAAGGTATCGGGCTCAAAATCAATGACCAGGCTGTCTTTATTAATTCCGAACGCAGCGGCGAAGTATTCTTTTGTGTAGAGTATATGCCGGGCGAGACTTTCGCCTGACGGCATGTTTTTGTCGGTCTCGACCCAGGTGGAAGCTATTACCTCCCACCGGCCCTCTTTTACCCTTTGCTTGATCTTTTCAAACATGGCCGGCGCGAATTCCTCCACCATTTTGTAGACCGAAGCCTGGGATTGTGAGAATGTAAAGGAAGGGTATTCATCCATCAGGGCAAGCATGGTCTCCATGGTAGCCAGGGTTACCGAAACCGTTTCGTTATAGCCCCACATCCAGTTCATGTCGATGTGGGCATGCGCAACGCAGAGGAATTCAAAACTCCTGGCCTCGGCCGCCAGGGGTGACAAAGCGCCCTCCGCATCACGAACCGCCTCCGGCGTTGTGCAGTGTTTCTCCGCAATGGAAGAGGCAAGTTTTTGGGCGGCTTCCGAAATAAGAGCGTCGTATTTTCCTCCCAGGGAACCGGAGAGGGCAGAGAGGAAGCGCAGTTCTCCGGAAATCCGGTAGAAATTGGGGTTATGCTCCTCCTGCTTTTCATACTTCCGCAGAGCCTCAAGCTGTTTGTAATTGGCGTTTATATTGATCATGGAATCCTCCTTTATTGATATCCTGTTTTACATCACCGGGTTCCTGAGAATTTCAGCGGCCCTTTCCCTGAGACGCGTGTAATACTGCGGCTCCAGGGGGTAATTTTCAAACGTGAGTTTACCGGGAAAATCTTCATGGATCATTTTCAGAACCACGTCCCTTCCCGCCTTTGCTTCTACCAGGCTTAGAATACGCATATCCTCAAAACTCTCCCGGTGAACCTCCCCCCGTATGGATGAAAGCGGCCTCCCGTCTTCCCCCGGATACACCAGAAAGGGATCCCCCGCCGGCCAGTCCCTCAGTCCCCCGGTTTTGAAAAAGGGATTTATCAGCGTCTTTGAAAGTGCGGAATAGTAGTAATTGTACCCCCATTGCAAAAAGCCTTTGATCCTGTAGTAGTACATGAGTACGCCCATGGCCCGCTGCCGCGCCGATGGAAGCGCGATAAAACGGTTCGGAACAAGGTAGCTCTGCCCAACACAGTAGTACACCCACAGATCCGGCACCTGCGCTTCCAGAAACGGCGCTATCGCGTCGTTGGCCGGTACAGGGTGATCCACCACCCCTTCCTTGTAAAAAGAGACATCGCTCAGGGCGTCGATGATCAAACTCCCCTCAACAAGGCCGGCAATCTGACTTTTCGCTTTCTTATACACAGCGATCTGATCCCCATGGGGTTCATCCGACACGTGGAAGATCGTATGCGCCCTGTCGTAGCCGTATCTCTCACATTCCCTCCTTAAGGCAGGGATGAACTGTTCCAGAAATTTCCGGTACTTCGGGCTGTCCGAAGGAACATCCCAGCCGAAGATCTTCTTTTCTACACCCCGTTCCTTCGCGATAATCTTCGGCGTCGTCCTGGCTCCCCACTGTGAAAAGAAATGGGCTATTTCCAGGTACTGGATACCGTGCTTTTTACACAGAGCGCACCAGCGTTCCAGTTTGGAAAAATCAAAGGTATAGGTATCTCCCTCAACGGTAATATCGGTAAGCTGAACCGTAGGTCTCTCTGTTCCAAAGGCAGTGTCAAGAGGCGGGGTGAATACCGGGGTCAGCACCGCGTTGATACCGTAACGTTTAACCATAGGTTCCATAAAAGCTTCGATAATTTTCCAGTGGGCCTCGCCAAGCGGTTCCACATGGTAATAACTGGCGAGACAGTCGGTATGGAACCACTCGGTGTGTATCAGGGTCTGGGGGGGCAGTGATTCAGGCATTACATCCAAAACCAGCGAGAGTTCAGCCCTGTACCCGGCCGCGTCAGGATCGGAATGGCGATCGCCGTTTCCGAATTCCACTTCCTGCGCTGCCCGGATAATGATTTTTATTTCGTGTCTCCCGATATGGGAGGAATCAATACCGGGAAAATCGATCCAAACGGCGTTATACAGATCCGGCTGAGGGATAATTTTATTGTCCCTGAGGGGAACGAGCAGATCCGGCAGCATCGCCGGTTTTTGGGTAATATAGAGCGAATCGCTTCTCTCATTCGCGGGGAAATCCACCGGCGCCAGTTCCACCAAACGCAGTACCGCCTTTACCGGCGCGCCCTCAACCGAGACCGTGAGGGGAGTTTCAAAAGGAGCGTGTTTCTCCGCGCTGTGCCGCGTGTACACAAGCTGCGCCGCCGGAATACTGCCCGGAAAAACCGGTATTACTTTCCTCTCTCCCAAGGGGCGGGGCCTCTTGTCGACCAGTACCTTCTCAAGGGAGCTGGTGAGGAAAAAATCATAATTGTACATACCTCATCCTATCAAAAAAAGAGGAAGCATAAAAGTGACTGATACAATTGCGCCTTACAGGAACTTGTCCTGATTCCTGAATACCTCGGCCATTGCCAGGATGTTCTCCACCGGTACATCCTGCGGCACCGAATGCGTCGGCGCGATGATAAGACCGCCGCCCCTCCCTACAACCTTCATCACGTGCACTATTTCTTTTTGAACATCAGCCGCCTTAAGCCGGGGAAGGCAGCGCTGGGTCGATACTCCTCCCCAGAACGTAACGTGATTTCCATAGAGTTTTTTCATCTCCTCAATCGGGTAAACCTCAGGCTGAAAGGTCTGGTAACAGTCAAGGCCAATTTCTACCAGATCGGGAAAAATATCCCGGCAATCCCCACAGGAGTGCTGGCTCACATACTTCCCTTTGCTCTTGACCCGTTCATATAGACGCGCCATCCGCGGCTTAATAAAACGCCGCCAATGGGCGGGCCCCATGATGAGCCCCCGCTGTTGCCCCCAATCGTCACCAAAATGAATCGCGTCAAGATCGTATTCCAGGGCAATATCAATTATTGAAAGCCAAAATTCACACAGACGGTCAAAAAAGGCCTCTACGGCCTCAGGGCATTCGATCATGTATATGAGGAGGTTTTCCATACCCATCAAGGTCCAGGCCCGCTCAAACATGGTAAAGCCGAACCCCGCCATGGTAAAGCGATCACCCCTCGACGCTATCACCCA
>Ga0123357_10009964_pt1 | contig 12037 bp, 5 predicted proteins | sample TergutEmb28metaG_FD_89873 | JGI IMG/M metagenome (GOLD analysis project Ga0123357, IMG submission 89873) | Embiratermes neotenicus P4 segment gut microbial communities from Petit-Saut dam, French Guiana - Emb289 P4 | ecosystem: Host-associated > Arthropoda: Insects > Digestive system > Gut ...
ACATACATACATACATACATACATACATACATACATACATACATACATACATACATACATACATACATACATACATACATACATACACGTTATACATAATGCCCGTAGACATGCTGTTCTACATGCCCACCTGTCACTAGTTGTTATACACAATTTCGTAACGCGTAAGTAACAGCCGTTGTCTCTAATCTGTTATTCTATAAAACTGTCGTATCGTTTTCCTGGTAATATCGATTTATGATTATGCTCTACCAACCTGTCTTTTACATGTAATTTTAAGTGCACATTTTCCAAAATTTTGAGTAAAGTTACGAGTGTACTTGTTGCTGCAGCGTCGCCGCTTCGAGATAGCCTCGACCAGGTTCCAGCAATCCTCAGTGAGGTTTCTTGCGATTTACATCCTCTTTCCGGGGACTCCACAATAGCAGCGCCATTGAGCCACGGCTGCTTGCTTTGGAATTTCTTTCAAATTATCATTAATGATTCCATTAATGACTAACATTCGACGGGACGTTTGTGTCGCTAAACGCTTCGTGAAATAATCCAAAAATAATTATTAACTTTATGGTTCCTTGCATCGCTGATCTATTAATAATTGGCCAACGAGATGCAACACAAAGCAGTCTATTTATTGTTCTACAAGTTCACTCTAAGTGTTTCGGGTGTCAACCACACCCATCATCAGGAGAACACAAAACTGTAACTACAGCCTCCGGTACTAATCATATTTTTTGTGCAGCTACATCCCTCCAACGTGGCCAAGCTAGCTTGGCCACGTTGGACAATTATTAATATGAATTATTAACTTGTTTGAATATACCTTAAATTTTTATGTATTTCCAACTACTTGTTACATAAACGTTTTCCTGTCACGTTTTAATCTTTAGATGCTCCAGTCATATATGCCTTGCGTCGCCCTCCACTAGATTTCTTTCCTGTGGCGCTGTGGCCCAACGGAGGCTAGGGCCTCCTCGTTTTTTGAGGATTATAGACCACACACAACGACGCACATCAGTCGATAGGACTCCTCTGGACGATTGGTTAGCCCGACGCAGAGACCTCTACCTTACAACACAACACTCACAAGAGATAAACATCTCTGCCCCCAGCGGGATTCGATTCCACAATCCCAGCAAGCGAGCGGCCGCAGACCCACGCCTTAGACCGCGCGGGCATTGGAATCGTCCTCCGCTGAAAACGGGAAGTTTTTATTTTCCAAGTAGTCACCAAATTGTTCTTAATTTTCAAATTTGGTTTTCAATCGTGCTCTACATTTCTCAGTTCTCAGTGCAACTGCCAAACTTTTTTCATTGTTTTTGCCAACGGTGCGCTGTATGTGTTTCCGATATTTTCGTCATTATCCATTACTGAAGCTTTGTACTAAAACTGCTACATTTTGAACGATTCTGAAGACCTTCTTCTTCAGGCAAATGAGGGGACCTAGGCTGTTGGATTCGCTGGAGATACTGAGTCTCAATTACTCGGCTCAAAGGCATTCATTAATATTTTTTATATCAAACTGTCAGTGTGGTCCTTCTTAAAGTAATTACGTTTCATCTCTCGATAGACCTATCGACGTGCTAATGATGTGTCTCATGTAAGAAGCCACACGAGGCCGCAGTAAAGAAGTAAGAACGAAAACCGTGGGTATAAAATGTGTATACACATCACATTAATTCTAATAACTTTCTTCGGACATACCTTTTATTATAAACTTTGACTTTTTAATACGCAATTCACATTTTATCCCACAGATGTAAAATATTTCTATAAGAAATAGAATGCAGTGATGCCAGCTCTTGTTCAGATATACAGCGTCTTTCAAAATTCACTCTGAAGGGCCAACGTACACATGAACTTTCTTTATGGGTGGTGTAACATCAACAACTATCAAAATTGCATGAGAGTTGAGACATCGGAGGAACTAAGGCTCTTTCTCAGTGCTGAAACTTTCACAAAGGCCGCACACACCCTCCTTCTCTCTTTCGCCGTCGATGTTGGCAGCTTGGGGCGTCTCGGATCACACTCGGTCGCGGTGTTTGCTGTGTGGACTGCAGGGGTAGACGAAAACACATCAGTGCTCCGTGTCAACCAGTAAGGACAAAGACCTCCCGAAAACGATATAAACAAACAACTATCATGCACGAAAGACATAAAATTATTTTTCCTTGTGGAGAAGTCCGCAAAATGGAAGAAACACAGCTTACGTCTCTAGTGTAGCGGAAAGAGAGAATTGAAGGAATATATTATGCCCGCATTTACGGAAAGTCGGGCTGATGTGACAACCATTTCACATGGTTACCGGTTCCACCCATATCGGGTCCTCAGCAATATCTTTCGATCAATTGAAGCTTAACAAATGATCACAATTTCCTGTTTATACAGGAAAGTCCTTGCTTCGTTGTAGTTCTCGCGCAAGTGACCAGATCACCGCCAGGAAAAGTCCAGCAATTTGTTTCGGTCTTCGTATACCAACGCCTCTCTCGGCACGCGAAATATTGTGACGGTGCTTCTCATCTTTGCTCCTCCTCATATTTACTTAGCCTGTACCGACCTCAAAATTCTTTTTCGGGGGTAACCCTGCTCTTTTTTTACTCCCATTCCTGGGGGGTTTGGGGGGGGGGGGTTGAGCTGTGGCGCAGTTGGTTGAGGCACTGCGCTACAAGCTGGAAGGTTGCGGGTTCGATTCCCGATGGTGTCATTGGAATCTTTCATTGACATAATCCTTCCGGCCGCAATATGGCCCTGGGGTTGACTCAGCTTCCAACATAAATGAGTACCAGGAATATATCCTGGGGGTAAAGACGGCCGGTGCGTTGGGCAGACAACCGTACCACCTTCATGTGCCAATTGTCTTCGAATCTGGCAGCCTCAACCTCCTGGAACCCTCAGGGCCTGTCCGGGCCTGTAATGGGATTGCTTTACCTTTACCTGTGGGTTTTTAATCCCATGATGTGATCACTCACCGGTCTTCGTGCCCTCTACCCATATCTTCTTTCTACTCTTCTTCTATGTTCTAATCTCTTCTGTTATAGCACGCATCTTAACTCCTTTCTTTGTCCATGCAACTATCCACAAGCTTCGTCGTGTTTCCTGTCCCAGTTTAAAGTTTCAACGCATCAAGGAAAGTTGAAGTTTGTCCCTCTGCTTAAGTATAGCGTCATTAACTCTTGGGGCACAGACGTTCATCTAAACTCTGTATAAAAAATTTTACTTTCTGCCTCACACTGGCTATAGTCCGTGTTTATTACAAATACCGATCGGTTAATAGTGTTTAGAGAAATAATCTGCGTACTTGTATGTTTGTGGGAATCGCATGAAACAATACCCATTATAGCAACACGTACAGTTCGTCAATTGTACAGCAGACAGTGCATATACTAGTACTTATCACGGGAGTGTAAAAGGTTGGGAACTTTTTATGTAGAGAAACCAGAAGAATATTCCCACGTGTTATAAAACCCTGGACTAGTAGGTCATCGCGGTTGTATCCAAGGAATGAACAAAAGGAAATAATGGCAAGTATTATTACTAAAAGCTTGGAATGAATTAAAATATGGATTGTGTAATGTTAGTGTTATGGAATTGTATTTAATGTAATAAGGTAGAAGAATGGATTTGTCGGAAAGACCTCCCTTAAATTACATATCATTACGGTTGGTGTGTGTTTGCTGTCTCACATTCACTGTCTAGAACTGCTGCAGGCTCTCTGTCCTATTTACATGCGTGTGCTGAGTGAATATCTTTGCCAAAGCCCCTCTTTAATTTGTGCTGTAATGTGTGGTAGACAAGTTGTGATGAATGTAGGAATATTAAAAGTGAAAGTGACTGCAAAAATACCACAGGAATTTAAACCTGACGGCTAACCGAAGGGTGTTTGTACTGTAAATCAAAGGGTATTTTTCTGTTAACCGAAGGGTATTTGTACTGTGAACCGACGGTTACGTCTAGTGTGATAGAAGTATTTGTGCTGCCAACCGACGGGTGTTGAACTGTTAACCGAAGGGTGTTGGCTGCAAACCGAAGGGCATTTGTGCCGCTAACCGAAGGGTCTTTGTGCTGTTAAGCAAAAGGTATTTGTATCGTTAACCGCAGGTTATTTGTACTTTTAAACAAAGGGCTTTGCTTAGTTAACTGAAGGGTATTTCTGCTATGAACCGACGGACACTTGTGCTGTTAACCAAGTCTAATTTTATTGTTAACCGAAGGCTGCTTTTACTGTTAACCCAAAGATATTTTTTACTGTTAAGCGAAGGTTGTTTGTACTTGTAACAAAAGGGTGTTCGTACTTCAAACGCAAGGGCTTCGTACTGCTAATCGAAGAACACTTCTACTGCTAACCGGAATGTGTTTGTACTATTACCGAATGGTATCTTTAGTGTTAACAGAAGGGAATTTCTACTGTCAACCGAAGACATCTACTCCTTGAAATAATAAATTCTGTTATATCTTTTTGACTGCTCTAACTTCCGTAAAACTTTTCCGTTCATTGTACGCCATCCATCTATGTCTGTCTCGTTGCTACGTGAGTATAACCAACTTTTAGAGTGAAAAACGTGATCTCGGCCAAAGTCTGTCGCTCTTTCTTGATACGGAAACTGTTTACAGTGTACCGTGGTGAACAGCAAATGGAACATTGCAACGTGAGTCAGATTTGCTCATAAAACTGTCACAATAAACGAGCAATATCGTTTCCTAATTGCAGTTTATCTTAATAATCCGGGTGAACAGCGCACTTTCACTAGTTCTTTAAAGTAGCAAACCCTTATGGCTGTCTTACTTCCTTTCGTTTCATCTGCCTCGTGGCTGGCAGCACACCATGCAAACTGCCACCTGATATGCAAAACGACGTGACCATCGCTGTTCTGCTTTTTGGAAACCGCCTGTCTTGAAAAGTAAACAGACATTAATTTTGTATTTGGAAATCATATCACTCTGTGATTCAGCGGTGGTGAATTATGTAAATGGCACACGGTGATATATCATTTCATTTAAAACTCTAGTTTAATAGTAAGTGTGAATAGTTCTGAATTCGGCTCTACACCAGCTGGCATGTGTCAGTTAAGAAGTTCACTGTCTTGTTATTGCTGAAGTTTATGAAATTTGCTGAATTTTATGAATTTTTCTGAAGAATTTACCCGTATTATGATAAAGGCCAGCATGTACTTGGTAAATTAAGAAAGATTTAGAAAAACGCCTAATATAAGGGACAGCAGATTGAAGAATAATTTCTTTAAAAAATGGGGAGAATGGGTAAATACGTGAATAACAATTGAATGATTTCGAGACGAGGGTAAAGTGAAGTGATCAATGTGCTTTAACATCGCACCTGAAGGCGTATGGAAGCAGATACGTTAAAGCTCCACGAATTCTTAATCTTGACACAAGACGAAGGTGGGTGATCGGCTTAACGGTATCGCCTCTAGTATCGCGGGAATACGAGACAAGAAAAGTTACGTTTCGAGAAATGACCCCCGTTCTTCTGTTCCGTATGCAATGTGATTTTTTTTTTTGTAGTTTTACTGATTACGTCTTCTGCTCTGTCCCAATTAAGAACTAGATCTGAAACCGTGCATTTTTAGACATTTGGAAGGACAAATTGTACTGGGGTCGGCCAATTGTGAGCCCTGTGCTTGTACAGGTTGCGTCTCTCAGGGGTTATTTGTGAGCATTGAGTGTTAAGATCTGTGAAGTTTCATGTTTTGGTATTCGGTGTTTTGACTGTGCCTCTTCTGGTACTCCTTTCCTCGACTAATATCTGGATCCTTTTTCTTGGATCCAGAGGATATTAAGAGTCTAGTTCTGGGGGCGATCTGGAACTTTAGCAAAGGAACAGGACTCCTTTGGCCTGTTATCAGATTATGGGGCACAAAGGGCCCGTTTTAATGCCTAGGTGCATCGGGACCGCAAGGTCTCGAACTCAGCTGTTCATCTAATCTAATCTAATCTTCCTCGGCTAAGGAAAATTCCTGCCATCAATATACACTCTTAAACAGAGATTTAAGTAGTACTAAATGAGATGTTACATTGAGAAAAGATAGGCAGTGTACGTATAACGTAATATTGAGGCGCGTTCCTGTAACCATTGTCGCAGCGGAAGAGCAGTAAGTATGATATATTATCAGTCTATATTTGTAGCCTTAGGTATCCAGCAGGCAATGTGGACGCGACATATTGACGTTATTTGTGGCCTGTCCGGCTCAAAAATATTTTTCCGCTTTATCTCACAAATGGCACGATTTTCGAAGAAAAATATATTGAACATACAATTAGTGTTTTGATTTTCTCTACAACTTTAGTCGAAAATTCAGCGAGATATGATAAAAATGTTTATTGGTTTTTATGTAAAGTATGCATTATTCTTGTCCGATTTTTAATGAAACTTGATTTTTTTCTCGACAGATTTTCGAAAAATACTAAAATATCAAATTTCACGAAAATCCGTCTAGTGGGAGCCGAGTTTGTCCATGCGGAAGGACGCATGGCCTGATGGACAGACGGACAGACAGTCAGACAGACACATGACGAAGCTAATTGTGGCGTTTCGCAACTTTGCGAACGCGCCTAAAAACCATCTCGCAAGTCAGTGTTGCAGAATGCTTCTACAGAAGCCGACAGCCACTCAGTTTAGAGAAATTTTCTTCTCTTATGGAGCCCAAGGTTAAATCGCCTTGTTCACAACACTGCTCATCGGATCTTATCCTCAGCCAAACGATCTGTCAGATTTGGCGATCATATATTATAGATCGTGGCATGCTACTGTAAAAGGCGATGAAATAAAAGCTGTGTTCACCCCCCCCCACACACACACACACACACACGCACGCACGCACGCACACGCACACACACACTCTCTCTCTGTCTCTCTCTGTCTCTCTCTCTGTCTCTCTCTGTCTCTCTCTCTGTCTCTCTCTGTCTCTCTCTCTCTCTCTCTCTCTCTCTCTATCTCTCTCAAAAATGATAATTTTAAACTTGAACATTATAACAATAAAGAGCATAAGTAAATACGAAACAATGCTGCAGTCTAGCCAGATTCAACGACATTAATTTGCTACCCAATTGTGGTCATAAATGTAGATTCCGCAGATGCAGTACCAAAACATGCTAGTGTTTTCCTTGATCAGAATTTGTCCGTCGCGCGGTGTAGCCTACGTCTGTACGGATTTTGTCTGCTCTCGAAGCATATGAGAAATACGTTTTTTCTACAAAGGGGGAAAAATCGAGCTCATCATTGGGTAGCAGGTTTGTGAATGCCCGCTTGTTTCAGCTTCGAAACTACACAACCAATTTAGACGAACTGCAGTATTCGGTGTCTTTTACGACAGACATGCAACGAATTCCATTTTGATCCCCAGGCCCTACAGGTGAAATATAAATATGAATATCTGTACTTAAATTTTCCATACCCTTTATGTTTGAAGACAGTTTTGAAAACAACGTTGCTAGCTTGCAACACGACTACGTACGCTTCCTGTGAAATTTCCACAAATCCTGATGCGACATTGCGGGTTCTGAAACGACGGCCGTTTGGACCAACCTGTGTTTATGATTCACGCATATTGTGCAGTAGCGATAATTTGTTACATTCCGGACATGCATCGAATCATCAGCTATATATAAAGTGTTATTGGTATCTCTGCTGTACAATGATAATTCCAGCTTGTGTAATTTGGTAAGGGACCCCACACAATAACAGCTTCACAGCAGAAAACATGCTGCGGTATTGAGGGTTTTATTCAGTTGTTTTATATAGCAATGTCTTGTTGATTGTCTTACTTGTTTTCTTAATTAGAAATGTGAAACGGAAGTCGAATTTTATGATCTATTTGAAAGAGAATTTTTTCCAGTATTTCAGAATACGATATCATACGATATACTGATATTCATTTGGGTCATAATTATATCTTTTATGTTATGAAGTGAATTATGGCAAACTTGCTTACAAATGTAATGCACTGTTCACTCTTCTGCGAGCCCATGTTTCATTTATTTCTGTCCTTACGAAATATTTGGAAGGTTACCTATTTTAGCCTCTGTGTTCATATCCTATATTTCCTGCTGCTAGATACCACATAAACTGATGATCCGCCATGGCAAGGAAATAAATGATCGTGATCATTCTTATAAATTTTTGTGGTTGTAATTTAATCTTATTCTTCCTGATTCAGGGAGAACTTTTCGGACTATACAAAAAATTATATATCCCTGTTGTGGTGTGTCCTTGCAACAGAGTTGATTGAAGACGCCTGCCATAAGCTTTTATACTGGTAGTAAAAAAGTTTAATTTTACAGATAGTGAAAATACGACTTCTATTTGACACACCATGTCACGAGCTCACTTGGCCTGCTGTTGGCCATTTTAGAGTCATATTTTATAGCTGAAGATAGATAAAGTATATTTGTGAGTCCCCGAAATACAGTATATGTCTTCGGGGAGGAAAAATAGTACTATTCATGTTATCCAAGTTTAACGTTTGAAATCTCTTTAGTCGTTTTGGAAATTTTTTTTTTGTTCTCCGATTGGTTAACTGAATTTGGTTTGATTGTTTGTGTTTTTGTAACTATCGTTTTGAGTTTTGCTCTATGTTTTATAATTCAATACATATGCAAAGAAAGTAAATTTTATTCGAGTAATTAACGTAACGCTTAACCTTCGTCAGTGATTATGTTCGTACTGGAAACAAGTGCCTACATTTTACTTTACAATGTCGGCCAAATATAACAAGGAGTTTTCAACATTACTCAGCACACCCCACTTTTCTGCTGTATATACTTCCAGTTATATAGATCTAGTGATAGTAATGTTATATTTAGGTAATGAAACCACTTAACACCCATCTCTTTGTATAATCTTGTAATGCTAATGTCTCCAACAGCTTCGTATATATAAAGAATGCCGAAGTACCAGGTGCATAGAGAGCGATGTGCAAAGCTGTGATATGATGTGAAGGAGACTTTACAAAGTAGGGCTCTGGCTTTCCTCTCTCATGTAGGGACAGCCGGAGTTCCCTGCTCTACTACAAACTAAACTAAGCCAATAACTCAATTGAACGGAAGCACAAAGTTGTCAACCTTGCCAAATTTACACCGATATCCATAGAAGTCTCGGCAGCGGTAGCTGTGTTGCCTCTTCCCAACCGACAGTGCACCAACAACATTGTACGACAAAGTTTTATAGTTTACGTGTGTCAATAGAAAATGTGGAACCTGTGGCGAACCCGTAAAGTGACGCACTCTATTTGAATAAAATGAAGAAAAAAAGAAAAACGGGAGACAAGACGAATGTAGTACAGGTCTGAATTTACGGGCTTATTTCCCTAAAAGTAGCATTTGTCGTAGACTATAGCTCCTGAGGTTCGCACACACTCACATACATATTCTGGTGGAATGGCAGAAAATAGATTTTATTCTTACAACAGAAATATCAAATGAGGAAAGGAAGCAGATCCTAGATAACTAGGCATTATTGACGCCCGTTGCTTATTCCCGGTAGCGTTACAACTGATGCAAGACGAAGATACATCAACGTCCTGGACAATTGGTCGGCCGGCAATTCTCTTGACACACGGCTCGTTGAGAGAGGCTTCAGGAATTGGTGAGCTGCCTGTCTTGTATTGGGTTAGAAGGAGGGTGTACTTATGTAACTGCATGCCACGGGATTTTATTGGATTAATTGGTAGCTACCCGACCAATTAAACCTTCTTGAGTAAAACCAGCCCACACCGACCTGACATAAATTAAGGGATGTTCGCGTCAGTAAATTGTAACAGTAAAGGCAATGTACTATAACGTAATAATTGAGGCCCGTTCATTGCAGTGGAAAAGCAATAAGTATTACATATAATGAGTGTGTGTTAGTAGACTTCGGTATCCAGTATTAAAAGTGCATGCACCATCATGTCGGCTGTGGCCTGCCCGGCTGTACAATATTTTTCCACACTGTCGCATGTACAGCACGATTTTCAAAAATAAAATTATTGAACGGAAAATATCTGTTTTGATTTTTTCTACAACTTTTTATATGAAACATTCCTCATTCTAAGAAGAACTGAACGTGATATGATAAAAATGTGTATTGGTCTTCATGTAAAGTGTCCGTTATTATTGTCAGATGTTAATGAAAGTTGAATTTTCTCCACCGATTTACAATAAATACTCAAATTTCAAATTTCATGAAATTCCGTTTATTGGGAGCTGAGTTGTTTCACGCGGACAGACATGACGAAGCAAATAGTCGCCTTTCGCTATTTTGCGAACGCGCCTAAAATCAATGTAACAGGTGTTTATACCGCACAGTACAACTAAGAGAACTAGGAAATCTTCCGAACGCAAGTATTATTATTCTAAGTGCTGGCGTCCTTAATTAACCTTACATCAATGTATAACATCCTTTTAGTATCACAAATCCCACCCTGTCATCCGGATATTATATACTGCTTAATTAAAGGAAGAAAGGCGACGAAGGATTGAGTGTCACTTCGTTTCGGAAATAATAGTGAAGAAGAGGAAAATATGGCACAGACAGTGCCAGTGGTATCTTCACCACAGGCGAAGATTAAGAGTGACGTAAGGGTAACTACAGCCGAAATTGACAGTTGCTAATGTAAGTAAAAATAAGAAAATGAGGATAAAGGGGAGAAGGGGAGAAGGGGAGAGAGGAAGAGATGTAGGAATTTGGCGATAAGTGGGTAAGAAACAAGAGTTAGGAAAACGGACGATGAAAGGAAACAAAATATAGAAGGAGAAATGGTACACAAGAAGAAAAAACGATGAGATGGGAAGAGAAATAGACAGAAGGAGAGACGTAGGAACTGGAATTGACGTAAGAAGAGGAAAAGAGGAAGATGAAGATGAGTAGACAGGGGTAAAGGAGCACGGACTGTAATGTAAGTAGGAAGATGGAGAATGGGGAGAAAATTAAGGGAAGCAGAAAGGGGGGGAGGAGAAGCAGTACGGTACAGAAGACTTTGACGTCATTTGTTGAAAGAATGTAGGTGTGCCTGAAACAGCCGGATGTTTGTTTGTGTGTCTGTTGTGTCACATAACAATCAGCAGGTGGTATTGCTGCGAGAATTGGATCGGCAGCGCCAGCCATGAAAGTGAAGTGGTGCAGAGAAGTAGATCCGCAAACTCAAGACGTTCATTAGAGCTTCATTTAATGAAGTTCAGACCTCTTTGCAGTTTATCCCAAGTCTTTAGCAAAGCGTAACTTGGAGATGCTAATGTAGTTAGTATCATAGCCCATCTCTCAATTTAACAGCGCACAGTTATCGTTGAGCAGCTACTATCGAGACATGATTCCAAAATTATGGGCTGAGGAGAGAATCTGGTGAAGTGGACTGCCTGATAGCTCAGTGGAATTCGATACGGCTGGTACTGGAAAATACTAAGAAGTGTGGGAAACTCACCTTCCCAGTGCGTTCTGTGATATTGTGCTTTATCAGTAATATTGGTTGTCACTGCGCTCCATATTCAGAATATATTTATTCTTTTGTTTCGTTAATTATTCGCAATTCTGATAAAGTTTAAAGAAGAACTACCTATTAATGAGCTGTACCCTAAATGCTGTCATCACGCTATCAATTCCTTTGCACAATGCTCAGTTTTCAGGAATTTGATAGAATTTCTATCAGATCTCTTTGTAGTAAATAAGGGTTGTATGCACGGTGACGGACAGGTCCTGAGAACAAATGTGCTAACGGACACGACCTTCACATGTTTAATCTTTTGATTAGGCTTATAATTATGTGCATTTTGCATACTTCATGTGTAAAATGGATATTTTAAAACGCTTTCAGAAAACGTACATATTTTGCAATCAGCGAGAAAAGAAATGCATATTTAATTGTTTATACATTTTACTTATGCAGTCTGCCTATTTATGATCCTAAATGGTGTCAGTGCAAAATGCTCCCCCCGCCCCCCCCCCCCCCCCACCACCCAAAAAAAAAAAAAAAAGAACAAAAAAAACACAACAGGCAAAAAAAAAAGAAAACACCCAACAAGAAAAAACAGCCCCCGAAAAAAAACCACTCAC
>Ga0123357_10009965_pt1 | contig 12036 bp, 7 predicted proteins | sample TergutEmb28metaG_FD_89873 | JGI IMG/M metagenome (GOLD analysis project Ga0123357, IMG submission 89873) | Embiratermes neotenicus P4 segment gut microbial communities from Petit-Saut dam, French Guiana - Emb289 P4 | ecosystem: Host-associated > Arthropoda: Insects > Digestive system > Gut ...
CAGTTTCAGCATCGATTATGAGCAGGTCCTGTTTTACATCGTTCCCGGTATGTGTATGTATATTTTCAAGTCATTATCTCAATAACATAATTTTTTATAGACAATAGTTTTGGGTCTCTAGCGAGAGACTCGCTCTGTATATTGTGTATATATCTGTAGTCTTAGTTATCCAGGATTCAAAGCGAACGGGGCATGTTATATCGTCACCTGTGGTCTATCTGTCTCTACCACGTATTACCACATAACCCATTGCTGTCATACATACTTTATTTGCCGGAATGTTTGCTAGAAGTCAGTATCCGAAAAGTCCTGCGACCGGCCACTTCGGCACAGGTTTTTCTTGTTTTCCCTGTGTCTATAAACAAATGATAAGATGGTTCCCAAGACTCCAAGTTGCCACTACATGCTTCTCATGTAGCCCTCCCGACTTAAATTTCTTAGATCCTTATTTCATATTTATGTACATGCATAAAAACCGCTGTCACCGGGTGACAGCCCATTTGCCGTTAAATATATTATTTTTATTATTATTATTATGTGTTTCCAATTTCTTTACATCTTCGTCTGAAATGTTTCTTATTCCGAGAGTAATTCAGCGACATATGGTCATGAATTTACACGTGTCTTCTTGAAAAGAACTCGTTATTCTTGCCATATTTTAATTGAACTTTAATATCTCGACAGATTTAAAAATAATACACAAATAGCATATTTTATGTTATTCCGTCCAGTGGGAGTCGAAATTTTCCATGCGGACGGACAGACAGGTGGGCGAACAGACATACGGACAGTCATGACAGAGGTTTTTACAACTTTGCCAAAGCCCCTAAAAATCTCCTAAATTTTTTTTTTCGTTGGAGAATTGAACAACACTGCGTAACAATAATGTTTTATTTTGCGGCTCAAGGTAATGTGCCTTAGTTAGTTTTTAATAATAATAATAATATTTATTAACTGCAGTTGGGTTGTCACCCGGTGGCAGTAGTTTTCCTTACAAAGACTTTCCTGGACACAGAATTTAAGGAATCGCATGTTTTGTATCTCTGGTACAGTCCAGTACAAAGAGCCAGAACATAGTGTTGTATACGTACGATATGGCCCACGTTCCTTTGGACTCTAAATTGTATTGCACTGTGTTATATGAGATATATGCCTAGAATGGGAGAAACAAAGAATGCTTATATATTTTTGTAGTAGAAGTCTCGTTTAAGAACGTGAATCCAGGATGCAAGGAAATCACCTTTTTACCAGAAATCGTAGATAAAAGTAATACCAAAAACACACATTCTTTCTTTTAAAACTAATAAAGGGCAACAAAATGAATTTAAATGTACCAAAATTTCATCCAGTCTTGGCAAAATATGCCGAGTAGCTCAGTCGGTATAGCGACTGAGCTACGGGCTGGACGGTCCGGGATCGAATCCCGGTGGGGACGAGTTTCTCCACCCATCCAGATTGGCCCTGGGGCCCACCCCGCCTCCTGTACAATGGGTACCGGGTCTTTCCCAGGGGTAAAGTGCGGCCGGTGTGTGCTGCTGAACACTCATCACCTTCTAGTGCCACAGTCATGGAAATGTAGAGCTATACCTCTACCCACCCTCTGGGCCATACCGGGCCTGTAACGGGATCACTTTACCTTTACTGGCAAAATATCACACTTCCTCCTGCGCAAGTGGAATTTGCTAATACTTAATTACTTATGAACATGTACAAAAGATTGCTTTAAGAATGTAACTTTATCAAGCTCACACAGTAGGCTCCCTGATGATAGTGATCACACCGAAACATTTTGGAGCTGTTTTAATGTAAATTTTATTACTGCTTTTGAAGCAATTCTCTTGTGCATCGGTTGGTGATAAAGAAACTTTGATAATAGCAAGTTGCACGGTAAAAATATGAAAAAACTTACTTACCTATATACTTACTTATATACTTCATTACTTACTTATATATTTTCTTACTTTTATACTTACTTATATTCTTACTTATATACTTACGTACTTAATTACTTACTTACTTACATAATTACTCGATGGAGAAGAGTCCGTCTTGTGTAGCAAGTGAAGAAATTCCCCTCATTTTATAGAATAAAATGTAAATCAGTCCCGTTACAGGCCCGAGATACCCGGAGGGTTCCAGGAAGTTAAGTTGCCCAGATTACATGACAGTGACCCAGAATGGTGGTAAGGTTGTCAGCCTTAAGCACCGGCCGTCTTTACCCACAGGAAATACTTAAGGTATTCTTTTCTGTTAGAGGCTGAGTCGATCCCAGGGCCATAGTGCGATCGGAAGGATTATGTCAATGAAAAATTCCAATGACACCATCTGGAATCGAACCAGAAAACTTCCGATTTGTAGCACAACACCTTAATCACTGTGCTGCCGCGGTTCCCCTCATTTTATGAAGCCCGAAGTTTAATTACCGCATTCACCAAGGCCCACCACCTCCTGAGCCAGTGTCAATCCATTCCAATCCCCCACATCCCACTTCATGAATATCGATCTCAATATTATCCTCCCATCTACGCCTCCGTCTCCCAAGTAGTCCCTTTCTTTCAGGTCTCCCCACCAAAACCGATGTATACGTCTCTCCTCTCCAACATAATTGCTACATAACTTGCCAATCTCAATTTTCTCGATTTAATCACCCGAATAATATTTCAAGAAAAGCACAAATCATTAAGCTCTTCATTATGTATTTTTCTACATTCTTTTTTAATTCGTCCCAGAATTTTACTAATTGCAAGAAAATGTTTAGACTTGGTGGTGAAAGTTTTCACACCTCCCAAATTTAGGGCACAATATGATAAACACAATGTCATAAATACTTTAATGTACGTAGGTGGGCTGATAATTTTTGTCTACACTGTAATATTTTTATTTACATTAGACATATCTGGATAAAACAGGTTCTGTGTAGTCGCATGGTATCTCTCTTCCATCATACTTCACCTTGAACACACAGATGCTTACAGTCCTCACACAGTGCACATCGAAATGGAGAGTTTTCACACGTTCGGTTCAAACAGCGTGCTGTTATTGAATTCTTAACCGTGGAAAAGTTCCTTCAATTGAAATTCAAAGACGATTACAATCCGTTTATGGTGATCAGTGTGTTGATGTGAGTACAGTAAAACGCTGGGTAAAGCGGTTCAAAGATGGAAAATTGGGGCAAACTAATTTGAATTACAAAACACGAAGTGGAAGTCCTGTGACTAAAAGTGATCAGCTTCATCAAGTGTATTGAAGTTCGTGGTGATTTCATAGAAAAAAATTGATGTAGGTATATTTCTTTTTTCATTTCATTAAAATATCTTTTCTATTTAAGTGGAGGTAAAACTTATCAGCCCGCCCTCGTACATGTAGGTGTATATAAGATTACGATGTGAGGGTTGTTCGACCGTGCATCTTTCTCATGAAATAAAGTTAAATACCAACTTGATGCAACCAGGTTATTTTATTGATATATTCTTAGCTCAACATGTATCGGGTACATACGCCCACCATCAGGTGCATTAGATGTTGAGTTGCAGCATATGGTTTTCTGCACCGAGTTTTTGGATGGGTGGTGATCTTGTGAGCCGCTGTGTATGTCGTGTGTACGGTGCGGATGGTGCTTTCGCACGGCACCATCCGCAGTGTAAACACGACCGGCCCTCAAGAAAACCACTCATCCCAAAACTCGGTGCAGAAAACCATATGCTACAACTCAACATGTAATGCTCCTGATAATAGGCGCATGTATCCGAAACATGTCGAGCTAAGGATACATCAATGAAATTGCCTGGTTGCATCAAGTTTGCATTTCACAATTCTGAAATGTGCCATCCCCGTTGTGTGAGTAAATAAATAGTTATGGTTATTTAGTCAAAAAGACAACAAGTTTTCTAATAATGTTTATTAGAGGATGATATCAACTACTTAGCTAACGCTCACCAGCTATAGACATCAGTGAAGGAAAGACAATAAACTGGAAACGCACACAGAACAGCTGCTACGAATATAAGATATAGAACCCACGCGAACCCTGCGCCCCAAGCCAGTGCATACCCACATCACAGTGCCACCACCCCTCTCCGACGTCTCTTAAGAGTAAAAGGTAAAGCAGTCCCATTACAGGCCTGGGCAGGCTCAGAGTGTTCTTAGGAAGTTAAGGTTCCCAGATTTCGTGACAACGGCACAGGATGGTGGTAGGTTGTCAGCCTTACGCACTGATCGTCTCTCAGAAAATACTCCTGGTACTCATTTCTGTTAGAGGCTGATTCGAACTCAAGACCATAGTGCGATCGGAAGGATTTTATGTCAATGAAAATTCCACTGACGACAGCTCGGATCGAACCAGCGACCTACCGATTTGTAACACAGCACTTTAACCAGTGTGCTACCCTCTTAATAGTAGTAATAATAAATACCACCAATGATGAGATCTCACCATCGTGACATAACCGCATAAATCCTATAAAGCACTAATACTCTTTCGGATGGAAACCTGATGATGGCCGGATTAGGCCGAAACATTTAGTTGATATCATCCTCTAATAGACATTATTAGAAAATTTGTTGTATTATTGACTAAATACATATTTATTGGCATTTTCTTTGATTTAAGTTTACGACCTGTTTAGCAGCGTCTGTTCCATAACTGTATTACATGAACTAAGATGACAAATGTATTTATCTTCGCAGTCTTTCTTAATTCCCACATTCCTCTAACTACAGCAGTAAATGTACGGATATCAGTAAGCACCTTAATAACAAAGTGCATCCGTGCGGCAGAGTTCTGACCTCGACAGATGCTAATTAAAATCCGCAGCTCCACCTCTCGTGTTGTTTGTCTAGCGACTTGCTTCGCTTCAGTTTCAATCACCGTAGCCATCAAATTTATACATAATTAATCCCATCGCTCCAGGGGATATGTTCAATTTGTTGGTTAAGTCCAGCATTGTTGGTTCAGTCCAGCATAATCTTAGGTTGGTTCTCTGCAGATTACGATGGACTGGAGTACAATAAAAGATGTATCGGGCAAGAACGTTTAGTGAAATTATGGGCGAAGGGAATTAGTAAACGGCTCTATGGAGTCTCAGTCTCACGCGGCATAACACACGACACACACCCACAGTCAGGCGTGAGACTCACGCAACATAACACACGACACACACCCACAGTCAGTCGCATTCTCAGCAGCGTACGACTTGCACAATACGACATGCTGCCACAGCACCAAGTTAATATAAGGAAATTAATCAGTAAGTGTTTTTAATAATATGACTTTAGTAAGGAACAGTTTAGCTCCTTGAAGATGATCTTAGGATCGAAATATGTTGGAGCGATTTTAAATGTTTTAATGTAAAGTTTTATGTATTTGCATTAGTTGGTGTGCTGATTAAACAGCTCCTTGGAGCTGTTTAATCAACAGTCAGTTGTCATTTAGTCAAAAATTTCACGCATTTTGTGGACACCCATTGTTCATCAACGCGGCCTCAGAAAGTCAAATATTAGTCCCTATTCTAAGACAGATCAAAGAAGTCCACTTCCCTCCCCCATTCCTTCAGTATTCTTTTTAACATTATGCCATTGGGTCTTCCAAATTGTCTCTTTCCCTCAGGTCTCCCCACTAAAATACAAAGGCGCAGAGTTGAATATTCACCTCTGCGCCTTATATGCCAGAGGCCTAGAAATTCTCATTTTTATCTCTTCGCCCGAATAATGTTTTGAGAGAAGTACAAATCAGAAAGTTCCTCATTATGTAGTTTTCTCCACTCTACTATTACCTCTTCCCTCTTAGGTTCAGATATCATCCTCAACGTCCTATTCTCAAATACACTCAACCTAGTTTTAGGTTCTCGTGACCGTGCATCATGAAAGAAGGGTTTTTTTATTGCATATTGGAAATTACAATCCATTCAATATAGACAGAGTAATTAGTAAAGCTGAAGTAAGGGGAGGTCGAGAGGCAGGCACCATCCATCGATGGTTCACTGGAGCTTTGCTATTGGGCTAAATCTTCCGGCCATAACCGTTTGAGTCGTCTGTCGTCTGAGGGGTTGAAGAGGGTTCTAATCAGTTGGTTACTGTGCACAGGGCTGCGATTTTTGTATTTGTTGGTGTTGATTCTAATCACTTCCCTTACGTACGGGATTTCGAAGTCGTTGTGCAAGGTTTGGTTGGAGACGTACCAGGGAGCACTACTGATCATTCTGAACATTTTTGACTGGAATGTTTGGAGGATCTTGGTGTTGGATGGTTTGCTGCATCCCCATAGCTCCATCCCGTATGTCCAGAATGAACGTAGGGTGAAGAGAGAGAAACCAGCAAGATGCAACAAATCCGATGTTTATTATCAAACTTCTATCTCAACATGTTTCGAGCATCATTATGCCCATCATCAGGAGAACAAGACCGTGTACTACTGCATACGGTGTTCTGCATTGGTTGTGCTGGCTGTGGTTGGCTGTGGTTGTGTGGAGCTGGGTCGTGAGCTGTGTGCACTGTGTGAAGGTTACTTTTCGACTCCTGATGATGGGCATAATGATGCCCAAAACATGTTGAGATAGAAGTTTGATAATAAATATCGGATTAGTTGCATCTTGTTGGTGTCGCTCTCTTCACCCTGCCCTCAACTTATATTACTTCTCAATGTAAATAACCTAGTTTCACACCCGTACAAATCAACAGGCAAATTTATAGTCCTGTTAATTGTTATATAAATATTTTTGACAGCAAACTGAAAGACCAAAGATTCCGGACCGAAACGTAGCACGTACTTCCTGAACTCCATCTGCTCCTAATTTTTTCGTGTGCCCAATTATGGTTCTTATTTCTGTTCTGAAATATTTAAAATAAGCCACAATTCGAAGAATATATGACACATATTTACATTGTATTTTGTATCACATTTTTTTCACAAGGTGTGTACATACATTCAGTCTTCTCAGTACTTATTTCTAAATCAATTTTCTTAACAGCGACCAATAAACTGAGTAATATTAAAAAGGACAACACTTTAAATTAAACCTCAAAATCCACGTATTTCCAATCTGTAGTCAGCCTTTCCTACGAATCCCTCAATATCAAACCAGTAACTGGTACAACTGGGCACATTTAAAGCTCCCCAGACCTCAAGGTTTTGTTCACAATACGCTATATCATACGGTAGGCGCATTGGTACAAGTACCAACAGTTGTGGTTACGAAAGAGACTCGCCAGCAACGCCACGCGCTTTATAGCGAGTTACACCAAAACCTCTTGTTAGTTTTGCAAACGTTTCAACGGGTTCCTCTGTTTACCGATAAAGGTAATTAAATAATATAACACATGGCTTCACTTACTAAAGAACCACCAAGTGTGACGCGTTGTGTCAGCAGGTATTCTGTTGGCTTCTTTGGGGTGAACAGTCTGTTGCTTTCGAAAGGAACTTTCTTGGACTTCCATGGTTTCTGGAGGGCCTGGCTTTGAATGTTGTTGCATGCGTCTTTATAATCACACACACGACACATACACACATACGCGCACACAAAATAAACACATGCGCACACACGTACACGCATACACATATTCACACACGCACACACACACACACACACACACATTCTGTCTCTGTCTGTCATATATCTTTCTATTTGAAAGTACTTCCTAGACCATCACGGACGTTTGATATTCCACATGCAGCATGTCGACACACATTCTGCCTGTTGTTTTGTATGGATGTGAAACTTTGTCGCTGATATAGAGGAAGGAAAGCAGGCTGAGGGTGTTAGAGAATAGGGGGTAGAGGAGAATATTTGGGACTAGGAGGGACGAGGTAACAGAGGAGGAGTGGAAACTATATAATGAGGAGCTTAATGAACTCTACTGCTCACCAAATTATGTTCGGGTGATAAAATCGAAAAGAATAAGATGGGAGGGGCATGTAGCGCGTATGGGGAGAGGAGAGGCATATACAGGGTTTCGGTGGGAAAACGTGGGGCAAGATACCACTTGGAAGATCCAGACGTAGATGGGAGGATAATATGAAGATGGATCTTCAGGAAGTGGAATGTGGTAGTTTGGACTGGATCGAGTTAGTTCAGGATAGGAAAAAGTAGCGGGCGCTTGTTAATGCGGGAATGAAACTTCGGGTTCCATAAAATACGGGGAATTTCTTGACTAGTTGAAAACCGGTTAGCTTCTCAAGAAGGACTGTGCTCCATTGTGAAAGTAAATAAGTAAGTAAGTTTGTCGACACAGACGGCGGCACTATGATCCGTTTTTCGCGAAAGAAACACAACTGGCAATATGTTTAACATAACAACAACCACGCGCTCAATCTTCACCCCAGGCAGCACATAATCACACTTAAATACAATTCAATTACTCGTCTATTAATTTGTTAGTTTAAGAGCAAAGGATCAATTATAAAACTAGCCCAAAATGTACAATATTAACAAACCTAATAAACAAAACACTTAGTAGCACAAGGCCAATTTTATAAATAGTACAAAATATACAAAAGCGACAGATTCTACTTAGAGGTTAGGTTTACTAAAGGATCAGATGTTCGACAGCTTCTGAATCATTCATAAGGAACATGAGATACTAGCCAACCACATTTACCGAGACAAAAGTCCGTGGAATATATTACTATCACTGCCGATGCACAAAAGACCCCTTTATTAAGGCCTAGGTGCATCGGCAACGTAACGGCTCGAACCCAAATTCTAATCAGTCACTGCCGATGGCGTTTGCCGCCGAAGCGCATGGAGTGGAAGGACAGTTTCGGCGTTTAAAGTTAACTTAAACTATTTAAAATCTTCAAATTCCATCTGCCCTTTGCTGGCATTATTCGGAGCTCACCATATTTTACACGATAGCAATTAAAGGGATAAAAAAATAAAATCTCTAAAATATCGATCTGACACCCTTAAGTTAACAGTTTCCAGAAGTTTAATGTTTGCCTTCCCGAAAAGTTTAACACATATATAAATATACAGTGATATATCAGTCAAACACAACAAGATTTTATTATGTTTATTACTGCACTAGGGCAACATGTTTCGATTCTTATAGAATCATGTTCAGGCCCTTCTAAGATACAGATCCTTATAAGGATCTTTGTCTTAGAAAGGTCTGTATCTGTATATTAGAAGGGCCTGAAGATGATTCTATAAGAATCGAAACATTTTGCCCTAGTATAGTAATAAACATAATAAAGTTTTGTTGTGTTTTACTGATATATCATTGTATATTTATATCGTTTCCAGAATGGTAGGGCAATTAAAACACTTCATTATCAAACAAATGCACAAATACATAATTCGTAGATAAAATTACAATTACTATAAAATATTTTAAAATGTTTAAAATTGCTCCAAAATACTTCGGATCACAAGGGATCCATCACCAGGGAGCTTTGAACAGTGCTTGGCTAAAATTACAGTAGTGGTTCTATTGTGTCCGTTGATATGGACGTAGTCGGAGTTATGACAGCATATTTGCCCGTGGTGCGTGTGTGTAGTGCACTGTCTAGAGAGGCATTTTTAAATACGTTATAATAATTCTATTTGTATCATTGAATTATATATTTGTGTATGAGATGGATAATAAAGTGTTTTAATCGTCATTGATGAGCGGTACAAACACTACAGTTGGGAAAATATTAAAAAAACATTAAATATGTTTGTTAAAAATTTACATCGAGGCGCATCTTCCGAGCACTCGGGAGAAAGTGTGTATTTACAAGTAATATGAAACATTACTTTAACTGTATTCTAGATGACTAAAAAAAATAACAACAGATAGATTCAAGCTTTCGTTGGACGTGCTTCATCCTACAAGAATTAGAAAAAGTGATAGAATTCCATGCTACAGAACCATATTGCAACGTGGGTCTGGCTTACAAGCATTAGAAGACGAAACAGAATTCCAGGCTAGAGAGCCATATTGCAAAGTGCGTCTGGCCTACAAGCATTAGGAGAAGTGATAGAATTCCAGGCTACAGAGCCATAATGCAAAGTAAGTTTGACCTACAAGTATTAGGAGAAGTGATAGAATTCCACGCTACAGAGCCATATTGCAACGTCAGGCTGGCCTACAAGCATTAGGAGAAGTGATAGAATTCCACGCTACAGAACAATATTGAACGTTGGTCTGGCCTACAAGCATTAGAAGTGAGAGAATTCCACGCTACAGAGCCATATTGCAACGTGGGTCTGGCCTAAAAGGATTAGATGATGAAATAGAATTCCACGCTAGAGAACCATATTGCAACATGGGTCTGACCTACAAATTTTAGGAGAAGTGATAGAATTCCACGCTACAGAACCATATTGGAATGCGAGTCTGGCCTACAAGCATTAGAAAAAGTGATAATATTCCAGGCTATAGAAACATATTGCAACGTGAGTCTGGCCTACAAGCATTAGGAGAAGTGATAGAATTCCATGCTAAAGAGCCAAATTGCAACGTTAGTCTGGCCTATAAGCATTAGAAGATGAAATAGTATTCCACACTACAAAACCATATTTCAACGTGTGTCTGGCCTACAAGCATTAGGAGAAGTGATAGAATTCCAGGCTACAGAGCCATATTGAAACGTGAGTCTGGCCTATAAGCATTAGGAGAAGTGATAGAATTCCACGCTACAGAGCCATATTGCAATGTAGGTCTGGGCTACAAACATTAGGAGAAGTGATAGAATTCCACGCTACAGAGCCATAGTGCAAAGTGAGTCTGGCCTACAAGAATTAGAAGATGAAATAAAATTCCAGGTTACAGAACCATATTGCAACGTGTGTTTGGCCTACAAGCATTAGAAAAAGAAATGGAATTCCACGCTACAGAACCATATTGCAACGTTAGTCTGGCCTACAAGCATTAAGATTAGTGATAGAATTCCAGGCTACAGAGCCATATTTCAAAGTGGTTGTGGCCTACAAGCTTTAGGAGAAGTGATAGAATTCCACGCTACAGAGTCTTATTTTAACGTGTGTCTGGCCTACAAGCATTAGAAGATGAAATAGAATTCCAGGCTGCAGAGGCATACTGCAACGTGTGTCTAGCATACAAGCATTAGGAGAAGTGAAAGAATTCCACGCTACAGAGCCATATTGCAACGTGTGTGTGACCTACAAACATTAGAAGAAGAATTGGAATTCCAGGCTACAAAGCCATATTGCAACGTTTGTCTGGTCTACAAGTGATATCGAATATTATCGCCAAGCGCTACTCCATGACTAAAAAATTCGTACTGCTCATTTTCGATTTTTATCGATTAACTTCAGTTACTCTCCATTATTTTAACTACGCTCTACTCCACGGCTTTATAATGTGGGCTTTCTTCATTCTTTCAGCAAACCACCATCAATTTAATTGGAATCCTGCTTTGTGCTTTTCTTATTTTTACTCAACCTTCAACTCTTTTTCCAATAGCTGCGTATTTATGTCACTTAAGATGTTGTACATAGAAAGATACGCACCAGTTCGTAACGAAAGAAAAATTTGGAGTAGGTTTGATATGGAAGTGCCATAATTTTCCTCAGAGTTCCCACAAATTCTGAAGTTCTTGTTGGTATTTTTCTTGAAATATTGTTGCCACAAGTTGAAGAAACACACTCATCACACACACACCAAACACACACACACACACACACCAAATACACAAACACACACACACACACACCGGGAAAAAAGATTTAATTTTGTAGACAAACTTTAAAGTAATATTTAGAAGCTTTCAAAATAGTTCGTGTTCGCATCAATTACTTTATTATTACAACTAAATACGCATAATTAGTTAAATAAATTGATATATATCACAAATACCTACTATATTTTTCGAAGTTTTCTACACCATAACCAGGCAGACCATGATTTATGATATGATCTGATAGATAAAATACATGTGATATATTATGTATATGATGTATGATATATTCATATATGATTGATATGATATGATATGATATGATATGATATGATATGATATGATATGACATGACATGATATGATATGATATGATATGATATGATATGATATGATATGATATGATATGATATGATA
>Ga0123357_10009966_pt1 | contig 12036 bp, 9 predicted proteins | sample TergutEmb28metaG_FD_89873 | JGI IMG/M metagenome (GOLD analysis project Ga0123357, IMG submission 89873) | Embiratermes neotenicus P4 segment gut microbial communities from Petit-Saut dam, French Guiana - Emb289 P4 | ecosystem: Host-associated > Arthropoda: Insects > Digestive system > Gut ...
CAATAGCCTTTTTTATTCTGTAAACTAAAGCGCACAGTACGAACTCCATTGAGTAGAATCCTTTTTGAGAAGCTAACCTTTCCTCAGGTAATCAAGATATTTTCCGCACGTTAAACAAACTCAGCCACGCCGTCACGTCTCGTAAGTTCTATTTTAATATTTTCATTTTATCTATGCTTAGATCTTCCTTCAAAGTGGCTTCTTTCCTTCATGTTTCCCCATCAAAACCCTGTGTGCTTTCCTGTTCTCCCTCATGCGTGCCACACGTAGGCCCATCTCAACCTGCAGGACAACGCCACATAGAAGTGGTTGTTTTCTCACGGTATTATAAGCAACTTGTGCAGTTCATACAGCTTCATTAAACAACCTGCAAAATGACCGGCAGAAACCTGTTACGGTTGGATTCAGCACCGTATTAAGAGCAGATTATACATCTTGCTGCAAATGTCTGCAGCGCACACGGTGTTTCTAACACGTGAACTTCGAAAATATTTGACGCTCACAACTCAAGATTTTCTGATTAGGCACTACACATTAGTCTATATATCTGAAAAACGAAGGGCTACAATTCTAACTGGACACATCTTCTTATTTTCGGGACTTGGAGCGCTCTTCTTACTAAAAACTTAAACTATTAGTCCGACATACACACAAATTTCCTGCAGTGCCGTTTCATTTCGCGGACAGAATAGGGAACAATCAAGCATATTGCTACAAAATTTTCCCCTACTCTTGTCAGCACGTACGGTAGCCATGACTGTTAAAGTAAGGTGCAGGTAATGCCGTCAAAGCGATTATATACGTAACAAACTCAATCACAAAGCTAGTTAATTAGTCCAAAATAAAATCTTCAATACGCCAACGTGTTTCTACAATCAGGTGGTCTTCATCAAGGCGGATATCTTCTGGCTGTTTTATAAATAGGTTAGACAAAACTGTGAAGGTGTAGTACAATAAAATTACCACTTATATATATATATATATATATATATGAGAGCGAGAGAGATAATAACATGTGAAGAAGTCCTTGTAATTAAAAGATATCGGTATAACATACCACAATGATCCAGCCTGCTGTTCTTTCATCAGTCCAAACGTCACAACAGGAATTGCGGAAATCGTGAAGAAGTATTGTGCAGCCATGCTGCATGCTAAAAGAACTGCTAAGATAATGCCATTGAGGTCCCGGGTGCGATTCGAACTCTCCTATCTTTTTTAATTATATGAGTGACTTCATTTTCATAGATTTAGTTATATTTCTGCTTTAAAGTTTCAGTTTCCATGCACTGTGATAGTGGTAGGAAAAACAGCCACATCCCAGTTGAACTGTCTGTTTAAACAGCACCAAAAGACGACTGGCTTTACTGTTGTGAGAATCTCTAAGATATGGTTTAGGAAACGATTGACAACACTTCTGCATCAGAAAACCATGTTCGAAGTAATATAACAGAGAGCACACATTTAAAGGCAACAAACTGAATCTCTTGGCAGACCATCCCAATCGATTTTTATCCGGTTTTTTCATATGGTGTTCCTCTGGTCTGTGACAACATGCGGCGGCAATTTAAATAAATTCACTACGTTAATTAATCCGTCATAATTTTTGGGAAGCAAAAAATTTCGGCGCTTTTATGACTTAAAATTACAAGGTGGTTCAAATATGACCGGGACTGTTTGTGTGTAAATCTGGCGACATCAGTCCCGGTCATATTTGAACCACCTTGTATATTAAAAAAACAAATTATTTCTTACGGAATGTGTTCTTTGAATTTTTTATTCAAACTAGGTAACATACAATACCGTAAACGTATATTTCTGAAAGAGTGACACCTCTGCTATAGTGCCTGCTTCATTTCTGTATAACAAAAAGTTGTTCAGAACTTATTATCCTGTGTTCACTCGCTTTATCTCAATTTTGAATGAACATTTTCAATTATTCCCCAAAATACGTTCAATTTCGTGCGTTTCTATAGTGCAGGACCTTCCTTGAGTTGGGCAAGAGGGTCTTGCCTATTCTATGAAGCCAAGTACCAATCAACGTCATCATACAATCCCACCATTGAACAGAATTTTTAATGTATTTCATAACCTCATATCCAAATTGTGTAACATCCATTGTCGTGTTTTGTTCCCAAATACTCCTGGACCCAAGTTCATAAACAGTGGGAAGAACATTTGCAGTAAACTTTCCCAACAGAAGAAATTCAGAAAAATCTCACATTTCAGGTCACATAGGTCTCAGTAACATGGACATGGGGACGTCTGTCCAGTGCTCATTGGTCTCACAAATTTAGAACAGCTGCGAATCACTGGACTACCGAAGCATGAAGTATGATGCAGGACTGTGTCCATTTCTTCGTACCTTCCTGCGTGTAACCCACGGTACCTTCACCACAGCTTAATACCCTCTGTAAGATACCACGTTCCCATCGCCTCTATGTTTTGCAATAATGTACTAGGACTTTATTTATTCAGACAACCTATTAGGAGAGACCGCGGTTTATGGGGGTGCGTGCAGCGCAGTGCATGTCGTGTTGTCCGTCCACTTGAATAATACACAGAACTCATTTACACCTGCGTCGGCTAGACTGGTGGTGTGCCAGACGTCCAACCCCAGTGGTACTTAATCTTGCCACACGTCATAACAAGGCAGAGTAGCTGCATTGATTTCGTTTACTGTATAGGACTGGACACCTCATAACACTCTGCACATTTCCAGCTTAAAAGAAAACCACAATAACTATGCAAAGAGTAGAATATCAGTTACATTCCGGGCAGTAGCTCCGGTAAAAATTATCTTCCCGAATATCTACTGGTAAAGCAAAGGTAAAGCAGTCCCATTACAGGCCTGGAGAGACCCAGAGGGTTCTTAGGAAGTTAAGGTTCCCAGATTTCGTGACAACGGCACAGTAAGGTGGTAGGTTGTCAGCCTTACGCACCGGCCATCTTTACCCCCAGGAAATACTCCTGGCACTCATTTCTGTTAGGGGCTGAGTCGACCCCTGGGCCATAGTGAGATCGGATCGAACCAGCGACCTTCCGATTTGTAGCACAGCACCTTAACCACTGTGCTACCGCGGTCCCCCGAATATCTACTGATTGAGGGATTCTATGCGTGTATTCTGAGAGCTTTTAACAAATTGTGGTAATTTACATTCAGCCTGACGGTAATGAAAGTTCAACACAGGTCATCAAAACAATATACCTTAAATTGCTACTTCGAAGACTGTAAGCACCAGCACTCAAACTACCGTAACAAACTACTCCATGAAATCAGACAGGCGAACTTGAAATAAGCAATTTCTGGTGTGGCTTTTTTATATTTAATATATTAAATAACAACACAGCAACCGCGAAGAAAACGTTTTAAATTTCTTACTAAGGTTTGAGCTACACGAAAATACATACGGCGAGAAATTAGAAATGCATGCATTGATTTTTGCGCAATATGACGCCTGTATTGAAAATAATCAATATGTAGACGACTGTAATGTAATGTTGTGTTTTGAAAACAAATTACAGCACAATTAAAATGTGGGACCTGTGCCGAATACAGGTAAGGTGAAAATACTGAGAACGAATGTCCGTCGCGTTGTAAGCACCTTCACGTCTCTATCGACTGAGTGGTAATGATTCTAGGATATAGTTTCCCATACCTCGCCAGAATTTTTGACGCGCATTCAGTCAAATTAAAATGCATCTGCATTAAAAACTACATCAAAATACTGCACACACTTATAACAAAACCATACATATGCTTATTTATTTACAAACGTATATCTCCATTGTTGTGTTTATCTGTGTGGATCTAAAACAGAATGTCGTATTTCCCATCACTCGACGTTGTGGCTAATGATTTTTTTTCCGTAAATTCTGTACCAAAACAGTTGCCTATAGATGGTATGGAGATGATGATAGAAACACAAATATATACAACAGAATTATCTATGATTGAATCAAATGGGCCTGCATGTTGGGAGGAAAAGTGGGGGTTTGAGAGAACGAATGAACATCGGTGAGAGAGGGCCCAGAGCAGTAATAAATTCATGCTCTCGTGGTATATAACACAATAGACACGGTGATTTAGGAGTGAAGCAGGCGATTGAGAGAGAGAGAGAATGTCATAATATGCATACACACATGCACGGGGACTCAATTAACTTCACATGTATATCCATCAGCCTGCATAGAACAAGCGGATGGAACTGCATGAATACTGTTGCAGCATTACAGGAGACTGGCTGGTATTTCATTGCGTTAAGTTAATATAAATACAGATTACATCACCAATACGCTTCCCCTATAAACCGTGTTACTCTAAAGGGTTGCATCAACCCCTGTAGTATTGTTTTCAGTAAAGAAAAAAATTGTTCTAATCTCCTGGTTAAATCTATGCAGCCTTCTGTATCCTCAATTACTTCAGCTTTTCACAGGGAGACTTTCTTGCATTGTGCATTACATATTCTCTTGCTATCAATAAAAACCATGTAGCCTTTCAAAACATTCCTAAAAATGCATTCTGGAAGGAATTTACTTAACTGAAGCTATGCATTTAACGCTATGACTAGTAAGCGAATGTAAGTACTGCTTTAAATGTTATTACTGAGATGAGATCTAGGAGTGCGAGACTGACAAACATGTAGTAGAACGAGGGAGGTAGGAGAAATGCATGAATATTTTAGTTGGAGAACCCCAAGGGAAAAAACAACTTGGGAAACACGTAAGTGTGTGAGAATGTTGTATCAATGTGAATTAAAAAACCAGTTAACTGCGTGTGGACTGGGTTCATCCGATCAAAAAGTAAGTCCGGTGGCGGGTTTCTATGCACACTGTGAGGATCATTCAGGTTGTGGAAGAGGCGGGGATTTCATGGCTACACGTGCAATTAACAGTTTTTCAAGCACAGATTTGCTTAATTCTGTTAGAAGTACTAAATGTTTTTTCGTGATTTGTAAAGAATTCATATTCGACTAACCTTCATATTTATGTCATAGCTAATCAAATACATTTTAATTGATTACATTTCAGGACCACTATATTCCTACCAGACGGAGGTACTATAAATTTGTTAATCACAGCAGTTTGAATCTGGTAGAAAAAAGATTATGGTTTCCTTAAATTTAAATCCGTCTGATACATTATTTGCCTAAGTAATCTGATTTTCCTACTTCTTCACGCCTTTTTCTACCATTCCACTAGGTTTTAAATAAATACTAACGTCGATACTTCAAGTAAGTTAGATTTTTTCTCTAAATCTGAGACATGAAAACGCTTGTAAAATTAACACCCACATCAATAAAGTGTATAGACGGTGTGTAGTTGAGGGGCTACACGTGGTTAATCTCGACATGAAATACAGGTCGGTGGTCAGACTAATGTTTTCTTAACTTTGCCTCCAGCAAGCCCATCTATTGGCAAGAAGGCTGGGTGGACACCTTAGCCCGTCTGGACGGGGGCCAAGGGTGAAGATCACTGTTCTTGTCTGGAACAGAACCCCAGTCGTCCAACATCAGCCTAGTAACTTTACTGACAGCTATTCAATATCGAAAATCTATTGTCTTACTTAAATAAGAAACATATGAGACTGCTGTTTTGACTATCAATCCGCAGTGTTTATTCCAGTGGGGAAGTCCAGCCCGATTTACTTCGGCGCAGTAAGAATCAAGTGACCGCTGTGTCCATTGTTCGGAGCCTGCCTCCATTTCCTGCCAAGCAGGGAACCTTTGACTTGCCAGTCACTTCATCATACCTTCACTGAAGGGAGGAAACAATGAATCAAACCCAAGTTTGAAGACTATTTCCTTTGCTACGAACAACAAACAATTGGTTTCAGGTGGAGGAACCAAAATGTTGTTTGTTACATTGTTCTGTGTTTCTTAGTTTATTGAATGGCCCTTTTTCAACTTTATGGGTAACAGAGTTAAGTGCGAGGGTTATTGTGAAGGATGATGTGAAAGGAACGTCAAAGGAAGTAATGATGGCCTATTTTAAGAAACAACCAATGGCAATTCTTGATGTAATGAAAAAGCCCTCGCAAATGTTCAGCCAGTGTGGGTGATTTAATTTACAGTGTGCTGTAAGAAAACTACTAGCATCTGCCTTAACACCTGTGTTAAATTCGAAATATACAGTTTATAATTACATAATTGGTAGTTTCAGAGGGGAGAAATAAAAGCTTTAGTTCATGTAATTCAGTGGCAGGGAAAATTAGCATGTCACAGGCCATGATGTAATGCTTGAATGGATGCATCACGATGTGCTTCGATACATAATATGATATTAATGGTGTACATCATTACAACTGTATTTTATTACCTTGTGTAATAAAATACATTTGTGCTGACGTACACCATTAATATTATATTACATTATGTCATGATAATATTACAATGGCTCTTGAATACATACGGTTAGAGTTTTTGGACCAGACTAAAAATAAGATTCAGTGAAAGTATTCTGTAAACATGGGTGACGAGCCATGGGGTTCCATAACATATGGCACATGTTCTGAATTAGCTACACGACTGACAATTTCTATAGAAAAATTAGGCTCCACGTAGTTAATTTGTATTCATGCAATCCCTGAAGTGAAAATATTCAATTACAGTTTCAACATCTCGTTTCTGGCTGTGATATAATGCAATTAGTGATTCTTTCTATGCAGCCGCTTCTTACAATGACAGTGTAATGGTACGGTTACAACGATTCGGCCATCTGATCGTATTTTATCTCAAAGTTACTTGACACACTACTATTAAATTTGGTTGCGGTGTCTACAATACAAACTCCACCGGGGAATTTCATTTCGATTCGTATAATTCCATTACTTGCTCCAGACGAACCTAACACGCTCGGAAACAGACTTCACATATTACGTAAAATTTATTGCATTTTGCATAAAGTATATTCCAGATTTACTTTGCATTCAATGCGACGTACAGACAAATGATTTTTTCGTACGTTCTCATGGGTAGACAGCTTTATCAACCATGAACTTTTATCTGTAATAAATCAATATCGTGGCTCATGATGAAAACAAATCCGTATTTCGAAAATACGCTTACTCCACTTTTCCACACACTCTTGCTTTTTACTTCTTGAACATTCATTTTTCCACCCACATAACTACGTTCTCTCTATCGTAAAGTCTTCTTTTTTCTTTACTTCTACCTATCATTCTTTCTTTTTCTTTTTTACTGTTCATCTATTTTTTTTCTTGCTCTATCCTAATTTTATTCCATTCTTTCCTTTTATTTCCGGTACGCAAAAATAAAGTAATAAGATAAGTCAAACTTTCCGAAAAATGCCCAAACCACAACCTCTCCATAACATTCTAACATTCCCATTCTCTTTATATTTGCCCTTGGGACATAGAATGACGAGCTCCGTTAATTAAACACAAAATTTCCCAGCTCCACACATTATCCTCCCCAAGTTGTTGAGGAAAAAGAAATATTTCATAAGCAGGGAGATAATGTTTCTTTCCTGTGCTGAGATTATACAACTAATTTTAAAGTACGCTATTTGCGTGGTGATTAGCTAATCCATTGACCAGCTGTTTAATGAGATGCCAGTTTATACCGAGGGCAGGATTAATATCTCAAGCTAATGAGTTTTTTAATGTCCACATTAAAGTTTTTTTAGTACAGATGTCGGTGGAAACTTCAGACTGGGGAGCAAATAAAACTATCCTCTTATGGAAATTTATAAAAAGAAAGGCGACGAAATCTACATTCTTTTCAAAATCACGACCCATTATTTTCATCGCATAACACTTCTTGAAGTATAAATATTGTAATGTAAAAGAAAGAATAAGTACACGTACACCCACTGTACATATACGTATAATTATATCCATACATACTTATGGATTTATGATTCTATTTTTAAAAGATTTTCTTCTTTTAAAATTTCATGAACATCATACTGTGTCAGAAGAAGAGATTTCAGAGTTGCTACTCAACAAAATTTATGCTCCTTTATTTTGTGCGTGTTACTATAACTCGAGTGAAGTGGTCACCTTAAGGAAAAATACCCTTCACTAATGTGCGTTATTGCTGCTTGATATCTTAGATACTGTAACGTGAATTCAATGTTTCACTTATGAATATTAATTTTTAAACATTTCCCTGCGACTAGCTATCTTTTTCCCCAAACTTCTGCATTTTTACTACTGTACGCCAGGATAGTGGGTAAAGTGGTCCCCTAAAATATGACACGAAATCTGTACGAAATATTTCTTTCAATATATAAAAAAGTCTTTAACAAGAAAACACTTAGAAAATTGTTGTTTCATATTCTAGCGACAATCTGGGGAAATATATTTTAAGTCTACATAAAAAAAACAATTTCAAATGTTAGAACATTCTGTGAAATTATCTGACGTAATATTTTTTTTTAATTTAACAAAGTCATCTTCAATGTAGGATTCTTGCACGCGAATTCTCAACAGCAAAGATATTAAATTTCTTGATTGTAAAATCCAAAGGTACGTCAAAGTGGTGTAGCTTACACCTGCACTCAGGTGAAATAGTAATAAAAATTACATTTCTTTCGTCGTACACACAACTGCACCCAGATTGTTAGTGTAGGTCTCGTGACGGTCCATTAACATTAAGGACAGATCATAAGCCAGTAGTTTGATAAAGAGACAAAGAATTTTTATACAAGAAGCTGCATGGCTCTAGTTTAATCCATCCTGATTAGTTGTATGAAAACACGGTTCCTATTGGCGCACCATATGTCATTACTGCCTTCATTCTCGCCGAGGGACAATAATAAACGGGGGGATGAAATTTCCTCCTGCAGACATGCAGATCACTACAGCTGACAGAACACCACATTTAGACGAATTATTCGCTCCTACTTGTTTCTTTCCTCGTTCAGCAACAACGTTACTTGGTTTTGTTTGAGCAGTTGTTTCGGTTTCATCCACATTCATAATCTCATGAGTTACGAATTTCTTTCATCCCTAACACACTTCAGCAGTGGAGAAAACATTTTCATACATTATTTATATTGAAAGAGTGTATTCTGGCAACAACAAACGCAGCTTAAGGGGTTCATCAACTGGGTGCGGGTTCACTGAACGTACTACCAGTCCTTACCAGGAAAGGTCTATTAATTTTGAATGAATGTTTGACTTTCTTTCGGTTAGCCGACAGGAACGATAAGGGACGTCCTGAATTGTCGGACCACAGAAAATGTTTTGTTTCTTCGGTAGGTACACAGTTTTGTAGCTCTCTCTCATATTCAAGCAGAGAACTGGATGTTCCGGAGTAAGGAACTGTTTCGACAGCGCCTCTATTCGTACATTATCTTACTTCAATTACAGTTCCGGAATGCCGAGCAAGTCACTCGTCATGTTGGAGTTCACTTCCCTGTTTCTTACAGCCGCGAGAGCTTGTTTCCCACACTTTAGTTGGATTTGTCTTTGTTGTGTGGATCTTTTGGGTCGAAGTTGGAGTACTGCGTAAATTACGCTAAGGAATAAGCACAATTATTCTGACAGTGGTCGTGAAATCAGAAGGCACACAAAGAAAACATACCATATACCAGATCTTGGGAGACTAAACTGTCCTGGAATAGCACCAAGAAGAACCACTTCCTCTTGTTTCCACTTACAGCGAACGACTGCAAGGTCCGCTGTGGGTTTTAGGCGATTCAAAGTCGCTAAATAGCAGCAGCGAGAGAAATACAGCGCGACTACTAAAACTTCACCCCGGGGGACAATTGCAGATAGATTTCCCCTACATATTTTTGTTTCCTTCACGCGTGCTTCTCTGTCATTTTGAACTTCCGAACTTCACAGCAAAATTGTGCCAAAAACTGCGTTGAGTTTGTATTGTCAAAAAACACAATTTCATTTATTTTATAATAAGACTTTCCAGTCTAGTGAATTGTCACTATGTGCATTTCAGTGTGTCTGCAAATTTGATCCTATATACTACATATATGTATAGCACGCGTACATTTTACTTACACTCACGCACGCGTGTGTGAACATATAGTACATAAACCTACATATATACATACATACATACATACATACATACATACATACATACATACATACATATAGACGTACTTACATGCATACACACACACGCACACACACGCCCTTGCATTAGTTTTTGTCCGTGTTTTTCATTAATTATGTTAAAAAATATGATAAAATATATTTATTCATTACGATGTTCGTGCAAAGACTTAACGAAAACCTGCTGAGTGTCATGACTATGCGTAGAAGCCGGCATACTCCCGCTAGCATTCTCGAAAATGCTAATCAGTGTGAAATTTCTTAGCCATGGGTACCTTTAAATAAATTATGGTAATAACTTATTTGTAATGACAGTGTTAATATTCATTTTACCAGTGTGCTGTCAGTCACCGCATAATGATAGCTTTGTCGATTAAACGGATGTCAAATACGGAGACATCATTCAGCAGAGCTCGCCCAGCGCCATAAAATATGCAAAAATAATATATATATATATACATACACATAAACAGAAGCATATATTATGAAAGCATTAAAATGGCGCCGAACACCCTAGCCGCGCAGTGTCAGATTATTTCGTCAGTAACCAGTTTATCCGTTTCTATCTCTGTTAGCCCGGACCTTCATAAAACAACCGCTCCGTTAATTCACCTGTATAAGTAAGCTAACTAGCAAAATATTTCTAATACACAGAATAAAATAAGAAGTGCAAAAATCAAGTTACGGCATATGTACAACTATTCAAAATTTTATAAAAATTATATCACCGAAAGAGGAATACTGTCGGAAAAATTAACAGGCGAACCGAGGATTGACGACAGACAGAAAATGCCCGGAAAACTACGGGCAAATGAACGGAAGAATTGGATGTTTTGATGAGTGAGTGAAATATTAAGTGCAGTCCATGTTTAAATAAAAACCGCCTGGATGATTCATAGAGTTTTCAACTTCTTACTTCCAAACAAGTGTGGTGCATAAGGAAGAATATTAACAAATCTCCGAAAACAAAGTACAACCAGATCTTTCGGCTCCAATTTACCGCTACTTGTAACAAGCATTTTTGTTACTACTACTACTACTACTACTACTACTACTACTACTACTACTACTACTACTCCTACTGCTGCTTATGCTACTACTACAACTCGACATTTAGTTTCTTAAAAAATGTGTTTGCTATGTTTTCACATAAACAGAACGTGGGAAAGGAAGTCTGAATTTTAAATTTAATGCATATATTGGAACCGCAGAGTAATGATAAATTTTGCACAAACAAACGAGAAATACTGCAGAACCACTGAAGAAAGTAAGCGCAGAATCGGTGGCTATGTTTGAAACAGACAAAATTGATACTGAACTCGTCTGCTAATGGCTAATCATGGGAAACCTAATTAATGGATCAGATCTGTAAAACGAAATCGGAAACTGCTTGATAGCTGTCGGTACAGTGTGGATATTTCCCCTTTCACCACATTTTATGTGCTGAGGAAGTGACAATATCCATAGGTACATACGTTTATCATGTCATACGCTTTCCAACAAGCAGGTTGGACATGTTTGCGTTAAAGATGGTAGCTGTCACATAAATTAAGAGCGCTACATCGTGTCTGCATAATTGAATATTTCGATCACAATAATTAGGTGAAATGTTGATTGTAGTACAGACCAGATAATCTTTATATATAAGTAGCATAATGTCCAACTAGATTTCAACAGAATATCAGTTAAATTGCTATAGGTTACAGATTACATGCGGATAATTACAGCATTCACTTACAACCTCGGCCGAAAGGTTAAACCTTGATAACAGATAAAATCGTTCAGAGAACACCCCATATTCGAACACAGGTTTGGCTCTTTCTCAGCTTTATCCCCTCTCCTTCGTTCTCCCTTATTCCCTTCCTCAGACCCTTATTTGTCCGTCCTATCTTCTGTCCCCCTCTCTCAGTCTACTTATTACTTACTTACTCCATGGTGCAGAGTCCTTCTTGAGAAGCTAACTGGTTTGCAGCTAGTCAAGAAATTCCTCGCATTTC
>Ga0123357_10009968_pt1 | contig 12034 bp, 11 predicted proteins | sample TergutEmb28metaG_FD_89873 | JGI IMG/M metagenome (GOLD analysis project Ga0123357, IMG submission 89873) | Embiratermes neotenicus P4 segment gut microbial communities from Petit-Saut dam, French Guiana - Emb289 P4 | ecosystem: Host-associated > Arthropoda: Insects > Digestive system > Gut ...
ACGCACTGTCGAGGAATTGTCAAAAATATATCTTGACAAAAAGCAACTTCAAAAAGCAATGCTTGAATTAATTTATGATTCATTGTTGAAAGATGATAATTTGAAGGGAAAAAAAATACTTTTGAAGCCTAATTGGGTAAGGCATTCAATCCGACCTCATGATGAAATATGTTTGAGAACTAATGATAATTTTTTGCTGGCATTTCTTGATCTTTTACTGCAATTTTCACCTCAGTCAATTCTAATTGGAGATGCTCCGGTACAAGGTTGTAAGTGGGATAAGATGTTATCCGAAAAAATTTTAATGGAGATACAATCTCTTTCAGAGAGATATAACATTCCAATCCATATAAAAGATTTCAGGCGAGTGACTTTAGATCCGCTAAATAATATATTAACAAAAGAACGTAATCCTTTGAGTGAATATTTGATTTTTGATCTTGGAGGTAAAAGCAGCTTGGAACCAATCAGTGATAATAAAAATAGATTTAGGGTAACAAATTATAATCCTGATAGATTAAGTGAATCTCACAAAAAGGGAGTACACAAATATTGCATAACAAAAGAAGTTTTTAATGCTGATGTTATAATCTCTATCCCCAAAATTAAAACACATCAAAAGACAGGAATTACCGGTGCACTAAAAAACCTTGTGGGAATAAACGGAGATAAAGATTTTTTACCTCATCATAGAATAGGAGGTACAGGGCATGAGGGAGACTGTTATCCTGGAAATAATTATTGTCGTTATTATTCCGAAAAACTTTTAGATATTGCAAATAGAAATATAGGAAAACCTCAATTTTGGTTTTGGCAGAAGTTGTCTATCGTTTTTTGGAAATTATCAAACCCTAAACCTGTCCATCAAATAGCTGCAGGTTGGTATGGAAATGATACTTGCTGGAGAATGGTTATGGACTTGAATAAAATTGCCATTTATGGAATTGCTGATGGCAAAATATCGGATAAACCTCAAAGAGTACTATATAGCTTGTGCGATGGAGTTATCGGGGGACAGGGCAATGGCCCCTTAGAACCGAAACCTTTACCATTAGGAATTATTGCATTTTCAAATAATTCTGCAATAACAGATATTTCAATGGCTACACTAATGGGTTTTGATATCAATAAAATCTTACTACTTAAAGCTGCTGAAGCCGAGATTCAAAAAAAAGATATTGAAATTCTCTTAAATAATAAGCCTATTGATATAAGTGATTTAAAATCATTGGCAATAAGTACGATTCCCGCACCCGGATGGGTAGGTTATCTTAATATTGAAGATAAAGTGTAGTATGAAAATTGCGATACACAAATTCGGAGGCTTTGCAGAACGCTGGATTTCTTATTGTGAAGAGAATAAAATTCAATATAAAATTGTTAATTGTTATGAGAATGACATTATCAAACAATTAGATGATTGCGATGCCTTGATGTGGCATCATAATCATGCTTCACCAAAAGATGTACAATTTGCAAAACAACTCCTCTTCTCAGTGGAGCAGTCAGGAAAGAAAGTGTTCCCAAATTTTAATACAACTTGGCACTTTGATGATAAAGTAGGTCAAAAATATCTATTAGAGGCTATAAATGCTCCATTAACACCGAGTTATGTTTTCTATTCAAAAAAAGAAGCTATACAATGGGTAGAATTGACTACTTTTCCTAAAGTATTTAAACTCAGAGGAGGAGCCGGTTCGGCAAATGTGCGATTAGCAAAGACAAAACAAGAAGCAAAAAAACTCATTAATAAAGCTTTTGGAAGAGGCTTTCCCCAATACGATAGATTTGGTAATCTGAAAGAAAGATGGAGAAAATATCTACTTGGTAAAACCACATTATTTGATGTGCTAAAAGGCTGTGTGAGAATTTTCCACACTACTGATTTTGCAAGAGTAGCCGGCAATGCAAAGGGATATGTTTATTTTCAAGAATTTATCCCTAATAATAGCTATGATATTCGGATAATCGTAATTGAAGATCGAGCTTTTGGAATAAAAAGAATGGTTCGAGAAAACGATTTCAGAGCCTCAGGAAGTGGAAATATTGTTTACAAAAAGTCGGAAATAAGTGAAGATTGCGTTAGAATCGCTTTTGATTTAAATCAAAAATTAAAGACACAATGTATTGCGATTGATTTTGTTTTTGATGACAAGCAAGCATTAATTGTTGAAATTAGCTATGGATTTGTACCGCAAGTATATGATCCCTGTGAAGGATATTGGGATAGTAGCCTTAATTGGCATGAAGGGAAATTTGATCCTTATGGATGGATGATAGAGAATCTATTGAACAATGATGCAATCTAAGATTAAGTTGTGTTGCGTAATTCCTTCATTAAGTGCGGGCGGTATGGAGAGAGTTATGACAGAGTTAATAAACAACTTTGTTAAGAGAGAAAAAGTAGAAGTTCATTTGGTTTTATATGGAAAAGGACGGAAAATCTTTTATTCTATTGACTCAAAAGTTGTTACCCATATTCCTCATTTTAAGTTTAGGGATTCCCAAAGAACCTTATCTACCATTCAAACAATGCGATGGTTGAGAAAGGAGATAAAGAAAATTACTCCTGTCGTTGTACTATCTTTTGGCAATTGGTGGAATAATCTTGTTTTATTATCATTGATAGGGTTGCCATATTCGATTTTTGTTTCTGACAGGTCGCAACCTGATAAAAACTTGGGAAGAATACATAACTTCTTAAGAACGCATCTCTATAAAAAAGCTAAAGGTATTATTTGTCAAACAGAGCAAGCAAAAATTATTACTCTAAAAAGATATTCCTATAAGGATGTTATTGTTATAGGTAATCCTATTCGAGAAATCCATAAACAAAAAAATATTGATAGAGAAAATATTATTATATCCGTTGGCAGGATGATTGATACAAAACATTTTGATCGACTTGTATCTGTGTTCTCCAGACTTAATGTATCTTCTTGGAAATTAATAATTATTGGCGGGGATAGTAATAAGCAGAATAATTTACACAAATTGAGAGAACAAATAAAGATTTTAAAACTCGAAGAGAAAGTGCTGTTAGAAGGCTATCAAAATAATATCGATGAATACCTTTTGCGAAGTAAAATTTTTGCTTTTATGTCAAGTAGTGAGGGCTTTCCTAATGTAATAGGGGAAGCTATGTCTGCTGAATTGCCGGTTATTGCTTATGACTGTGTTGCCGGTCCTCGGGATATGATTGAGGATGGGAAAAATGGTTATCTAATTCCATTATATGATGATGACTTATTTCTTGAAAAGCTTGAATATCTCATGAAATATGAAGCGGAAAGAGAGAAAATGGGGCATTATGCAAGACAAAGCATCAAGAAGTATGATAGCAGTCATATATGCGAAGAATTTTATAAATTCATTACGGGAACTAATTGATTATGAAATTTTTCTAAAATGAAGATTGAAATAAAGGTCGGTAATTTTATAAAATGGTATTGTTCTAATGAGAATCCTATATTCAGTGCCGGGTCTTAAAAAAGGCGGCGCTACACAAGTTGCTCTTTCAATTATCAATGCGTTCAAGAAGTTTCCTGATAATGAATATCATATTTGCATAAATAAAGTACTTGAATCTAATTTAGATATTGAATCTTTTAGAGCAAATTTCAAATTTTATATTTTTGATTGGGATTTTCTTAAACCAAGACAGATTTTAAAAAGATCGAAATTAATGTTAAATCTTGAAAAGAAAATAAATCCCGATATTGTTTTTTCAAATGCTGGGCCAATATATTGGCGACCTCAAGCTACTACAGTTATTGGATATAACTTAGGGTTATTTTTATATCCCGAAAGTCCTTATTTTAATACCTTTTCAATCAAAAAAAAAATTAAACATGCGTTGAAAAAGTACGTTCAGAATAAGTTTTTCAAACATGAGGCAGATATAGTGATTACTCAAACTGACGACGTTAATCAGCGTGTCAGAAAAGTTTTAGGGAAAGATAAAGTATTTACAATTACTAATAATTGTAGTACTTTCTTTTGGGAGTTTTCACAATATAAACCTGTAATAGGTAAAGAAAAAAACGGAAAAATAAGATTGTTAACTGTAACAGCATATTATTTTCACAAAAATCTCGAAATTATTCCTTTGGTTATTGATGCTTTAAACGAGAAAGGGATTGATAATGTGGAATTTGTGCTTACACTTAAAAACGAGGATTATCAAAGAGTTATTCCCCAAAAATATCATGATAAAGTACGCAATGTCGGTTTTGTTGAGCCAAAAGATGTTCCATCACTTTATTGTGAATGCGATGTAATGTTTTTACCTACATTAGCAGAATGTTTTTCTGCGTCATATCCTGAGGCTATGATTATGGGGTTACCAATTGTTACAACAGATTTAGGATTTGCCCGTGGAATTTGTGGCGATGCAGGGCTCTTCTTTGAGCCGATGAACGGAGCTGATGCTGCCGACAAAATAAAAATGCTTATTGAGAATCCTGCTTTATATGAAGAATTAGTTGCAAAAGGTAAAAAAGAATTACAAAAATTCGATTCTCCTTCAGAGCGTGCATATAAAATACTCCAATTAGCAGAAGAGCAAATAAAAAAGTATAAGGAAAAATGAACTGAAAAAGGCAGGTGGATGATAGAAAATTAATAGCACAAAAAAGTAATATTGTATGAAAGTGTTGTTTCTAATGTTTGCATTTTATGATATGAACAAATCTTTTAATATGTTCACGTCATTAGTAGAGGAGTTTAAAAAGAACAGTAATGATGTTTATGTCGTTGCTCCAAGGCAAGACGAGAAAGCAACTGCCATAAGCAGAGAGAAAGGGATTGACATCCTTAGAGTAAAGACTTTGCCATTAAAAAATGTAAGCAATTGGGAAAAAGGAGTATCTAATTTATTACTTCCGTACCAGTATCGAAAAGCTATTAATAAATTTTATCCAAATGTAAAATTTGATCTTATTGTTCTTCCAACCCCTCCTATAACGCTTGTGAATTTAGCGGCGTTCTTAAAAAAGCGATATCGGGCTAAGATTTATTTGATGTTGAGAGATATTTTTCCTCAAAATGCAATTGACTTGGGATTCATGAAAAAAGATAGTTTTGTCTATAAGTATTTTCGAAAGAAAGAAAAAAAACTATATCAGATAGCCGACTACATTGGATGTATGTCTCAAGGAAATATTGATTATGTTTTATGTCATAATCCGGAGATATTGTCAAGTAAAATGCACGAATTGAAAAATTTTCAGTATGTATATCAAGGATTTGGCTTTGACAGGAATTTTTTACGCGAGAAATATAAATTGACAGGAAAATTTGTTTTGGTTTTTGGAGGCAATATGGGAAAGCCACAGCAACTGGAAAATGTTTTAGAATTGGCCATAAGAGCTATGAAATATCCTGATGTATTATTTTTATTACTTGGAGAAGGAACAATGATGGATAGAATAGCGAGTAAAATTAAAGAATTAAAAATTACTAATATTAGAATCCAGAATAAAATCCCTAAACAAGAGTATCAAGATCTCATTAATGTATGCGATGTTGGGATAATAAGCTTACATCAAGATTTTACAATTCCAAATATTCCCAGTAAAACATTAGACTATTTTAATGTTGGATTACCGGTATTGGCCTCAATAGATAGGGCAACAGATTATAATACTATTTTGGACGACATTAACGCTGGTTTATGGTCGTATGCCGGAGAGCATGATCAATTTTTTAAAAACTTTGAAATAATCTATTTAAATTCGGAATTAAGGAAGCAAATGGGAATTAATGGACAAAATTATCATCGTACTTATTTAACCCCTCAGGTTGCTTATGAGACAGTTTATAAACAAATATCCAAATAACATAATTAATAAATCGGCAAAAAATATCCAATGAATATAAAGAATTTAATTGCATCTAATCTCAAGTACATAGGAGGGAAAACAACTAATAGAAAACTTGTTGTTTTTGAAAGTGATGATTGGGGAAGTAATCGTATTGCATCGAAAGAAGCCTTATATTCTTTAAAAAAAATTGGTGTTTTGAATGATAACTCCAGCCATTATGATAAATATGATACAATAGCACGTACAAAAGATTTAGAGATACTGTTTGAAACATTAACCTGCGTGAAAGATTGTAATGGGAATAATGCTGTTTTTACAACGTTTTTAAATCCGGTAAACCCCGACTTTGAACGTATAAAACAAGATAATTATCAAAATTATTATTATGAAACTTTTTTTGAAACTTTAAATAGAACCGGAGAAAGAGAACAAGTTGAAACATTATGGATGCAAGGATTATCCAGCAATATTTTTTCATTAGCCTACCATTCAAGAGAGCATCTTTGTTTTCCCTTGTGGATGGATTTTTTGAAGAAAGGGGAGCCTGTTTTGCGACAAGCAATGGACCATAATTTTTATTCTGTTCCCCTTGAAGGATTACCTCATTGGGCATCATCTTTTCGCCCTCCTCTGTTTTTTACAAATAAAGATCAAAAGGAGCAAATAAAAAAGTCTCTTATCGAAGGCATTCATATTATAAAAAAAATGTTTGGAACATTTCCGTATGTCTTCTGCCCAGGAAATGGTATTTCTCACATTGACTTTGATAAAGTTTTAAGTCATGAAGGAGTTATTGCTATAGTGACTAATAGATTCAGAAAAGAACCGGATGGGAAAGGAAAAGTTCGTCATCGTTATATGACAAATTCATGGAAAAATGAATTTGGGCAAATGTATTATTATCGCAATAGCTGCTTCGAACCAACCTATTCTAAGAATAGTGTTAATTTCTGTCTTGATCAGATAAAAAATGCCTTTCGCTGGCATAAGCCAGCTATAATATGCTCTCATAGAGTAAATTACATTGGTTTTCTTGATCCAAGTAATAGAGATAAAGGATTAAAGGAACTTCGAACTTTGTTACAACAAATTGTTAAGAGATGGCCAGATGTTGAATTTATTAGTTCGAACGATTATGCTAAAATTTTGTTTGAAAAATAATTATGATTTTTGTTGGAGATATTGCTACAGGGAATAAGGAGTGTTGTAGTGCATTATATAATTCAATTTTTGAGTGTAGGGATATTTTTTCCGAGAATTATACTATTGCAAATTTGGAAGGCATGATTGACGAAGTTTGTCATCAGACAATTCATCCTATTTTGAATAATCATCCTGATGTGATGAATACTTTAAAATTAATGAATGTAAAGGCCCTTACCCTTGCCAATAACCATTCTTTAGATTTGCCTGAAAATTTTAATCAAACAAAAAATGAACTTTCTAAAAATGGGATACTTTTTTTTGGAGTGGGAAAAGAAGATAATGAAGCTATCCTGCCTGCAATATTTGAGATTGACGGTATTAAATATATAATTTTTGGTTATTGCTGGAATATTTTGATGCAACATCAAAAAGATCAACGAGGTTCAATATGCATAAGTAAGATTAAAGAAAGGACAATTTTAAATAATATTAAAAAATATAGGGACGCGAACTCATCTGCAAAAATCGCAATGATAATGCATTGGAATTTTGATCTTGAGACGCTCCCATTTCCATTACACAGGGTATTCTCAAGGGCAATGATCGATGTAGGAGCTGATATTGTAATTGGGCATCATTCTCATTGTGTACAAGGAGGAGAAAGATATAAAGGTAAAGTGATAATTTATGGATTAGGTAATTTCTTTTTCCCTTGGTATGTATTCACTAAAGGAAATTCTTTTTTCCCTAAGTGGACATCACCAGAATTAGTCGTTGATTGGAATCCTATAACTGACCAAGTTACGTGCCACTGGTTTAATTATGAATATTTAGAAGGGAAACATGATCTTATATACGTTGACTCGGAAGATTTTGATGAAGGAGAAACAATAAAAAAATATTCTCCTTATAGAAATTTAGGAAAAAAATCATACTATAATTTTTTTAAAAAAAATCGAAGGAAAAAGACATTTATGCCTATTTATTCTGATCACAATCAATGCATTAAAAATTTTTTAATAGATAAATATGTTATCTTACGAATAAAAATTGCCAGATTTTTACTCCAAAATAATTATAGAAAAAGAGAGAAATGAAGAATATAATTTATTTTTTTTACTATATAAAAATAACAAATTGGAAAAGATTGTTTTTTGACGTCAACTATGTCATTAATAATAAAAAAAAGAGTAGGTTTGCTTTATTGATTGATATAATCAAGTGTACATTTAAATACGGGAGCGCATTTAATGAATATTTTTATTATTCATTTTATGAGAAAAGTGTCTCTCAAAGGAAAGAATATGCATCTATGGGGTTCATGTATGAATATCAAAAAAAATGTAATCCTCCTTCTCAACGTGAGATATTAGCAAACAAAATTCTTTTTTTTGAGAAATATAAAGATTATATTGGACGAAATTGGTTGAAAATATTTGAATCTGATTTAACACATATAAGTGCTTTTTTAGAAGGCAAGGAAAAGATTGTACTAAAAGGATCAAAAGGAGGAGGAGGAAAAAATGTATTAATTGTTTTTTTAGACAATATGAGCGTTGAAAATTTGGCACAGGAAGCTAAAAAATTAAACTTAGATATTTTGGAAGAATTTGTTTATCAGCATCCTGATATGAATCGTCTTGCTCCTAATAGTCTTAATACAATTAGGGTTATTACTCAATATACGCCAAATAAAAAAGTTGACATTGTTGGAGCTACTCTTCGAATGGGAATAGATAAAAATACAGATAATTTATCTTCTGGAGGGTTAGCTTGTGGAGTTAATATTTCCACTGGCAAGATAGATACAGATGGCATATCTTTTGATATAGGCAAAACAAACTTAGCTCAACATCCAATTTCAGGGATTACTTTTATTGGTTTTCAAATACCTTATTGGAAAGAAATATTGAATTTATGCAAGAAAATAGCATTCAATAACTCTGAAAACACTTCTGTTGGATGGGATATTGCTATTAAAAAAGAAGGTCCTATTGTTATTGAAGGAAATCACGATTGGGGTGCAAGAGTTTGGCAAATGCCATATAATCGTGGTTTCAAATATAAATTATTGAAATATAAAATTATGGATTAGTATGGAAACTATTTTGATTAATGGCATAGGAGGCCCAACTCCTCGTTCAATTGCAAAAGCTTTAAGATCAAAATTTCCGGAGATAAGAATTGTTGGGATAGATGCTAATTTCAAAGCTATCGGTTTTTTTATGCCTGGACTTGTAGATAAATATTATGTTTCACCTAAATCTTCTTCTAAAGATGAATATTGGAATTTTATTCATTATCTTATTGACAAAGAGGAAATCAACTACGCAATTGTGCAACCTGAAAAAGAAATTATAGCTTGGGGGGAATATTATCATGAAAAAAAAGAATACCCTTGTCCTACATTCTTACCGGAGAAAAGGTTAGCTTTAACCCTAATGGATAAGGCATTAATGGCAGATGTATTAGCCGGAACAGAGTTTATACCTAAAACAATTAAGATTACTCAGAATAATCCCAAATATGAAGAAGTGGAAAAGGAAATTGGTTTTCCTTGTTGGATTAGAGCAACACAAGGTTCCGGAGGACTTGGTTCTCTAAAATTGGGAAATATATATAGTTATAGATCGTGGCTTTTCATAAATAGTACTATTAATGAATTTACGGTTAGTGAATTTCTTCCTGGTCGACATTTGGCTAATCAAATGTTATATTTTAATGGAAAACTGATAAAAGCAGCTTCATTGGAATGTGCAGAATACGTTATGGCCAGTATTGCGCCATCGAAAGTAACAGGAAATACATCTTTTGGGCGCTTCTTGAATGATGACAATTTAACAGATTTTTGTGATGATTGCATAAAATACGTTTGTACTAAACTGGGAGTGAAGGCTCATGGCGTTTTATCTTTTGACTTAAAAGAAGACAGCAATGGTAATTATAAAGTTACGGAGGTAAATATAAGACACATGGCATATACAGGAATAATGTCTTCGGTTGGGTTTGATTTAATAGCTGATACCATTGAAATATTAAGAACCGGAAATATAAATGTGGAGGGAAAGAGTCCATATTATCATTATGATAAACCCTATATCTTTTTAAGGGATGTAGATATTGAACCAATAATACTCGAATCTGAAGATATCTTTAGCAAAAAAAATTAAGATGTTGTATAAGAATTTTCTGAAACGTTTCTTTGATGCCTTCGTATCCGGACTTTTTCTGTTAGTAGCGTTGCCTTTTTTGATAATAATGATAGTCGTATTGTATTTTGCTAATAAAAAAAGTGGAGTGTTTTTCTTGCAAAATCGTCCCGGTAAAGATGGAAAAATATTTAAGGTTATCAAATTTAAAACAATGACTGATGAGAAGGATGAAAATGGGAATTTACTTCCAAATATGGATCGTATTACTACTATTGGGGCATTGTTTCGTAAATTTTCTTTAGATGAATTACCGCAATTTATGAATGTTTTAAAAGGAGATATGAGCTTGATAGGTCCTCGACCTTTAATGGTTTATTATTTGCCACTTTATTCAAAAGAACAATTCAGACGTCATGATGTTAGACCCGGTATTACAGGATGGGCACAAATAAATGGTAGAAATTCGATTTCATGGACAAAAAAATTTGAATTAGATGTTTATTATGTAGATAATATTTCATTTATATTGGACGTAAAAATTTTTTTTCAAACTATAAAGAAAATATTAGTTAGAGAAGGTGTTAATAGTTCTGATGATGCCACAATGCCTCCTTTTAATGGATATAATTAGTTTATGATAACTTATGTACATTATTGTTTCCGATCAATTCCAAGAACAAGAACAAAAGGACAAATTGCTTCTGTTAGCATTGGAGATAATACGTATGGCTTAAAGATTGTACGTCCAACTTATTATAATTCAGGAAAAAAAAGTTTTTTACACTTATTAGTATGGAATATCTTATCTTTTTTTAGGTTCAAAGAGTATCAGTTAATTGACGAAGATGGACAAATTGCTTCCTACGCTCAAATAATGCCTAAAATATTTATTTTCCCATTTGTGTCAAATAAAGGGTTGCATATTGGGCCTTGTTATACGATTGAAAAATATAGAGGGAAAGGCTTATATTCAGGACTTCTGAAAATAATAATTCAAAAAGAAACGAAGTGTAATGAGTTCTTTATTTTTACAAAAACAACAAATATTGCTTCTCAAAAAGGAATTTTAAAGGCAGGCTTTATTCCGTATGCATACGGATATAAATCCAAATTTGGAATTTATAAAATAATTAAAACTATATGACCAAAGGAATAATAAAACTTATTGCACCGGAATAAATAAAAAATTACCGGTTTCCGGATTAACCGAAAAAAATATTTCAACTGTGATGCAAACAAACTTTGTTTCATCCGTATTATTGTCCCGTTACTTGCTTAAAAGCAAAAAACTGAATCCTGAATCCTCAGTTGTTTTTATCTCATCTATTTCCGCCGATTATCCTGCAATAGGAAACGCTATTTACTGTGCCTCAAAAGGAGCTGTTAAATCCTTTTCCAAAGTGATGGCATTAGAAACAAGCGCTACAAGAATCCGCGTCAATTGCATTGAGCCGGGAATGATTGCCAGTGAATGGTTGGAAAAAAGCGAAATGACTGAAGAACAGCTTCAACAAGCCATTGCAAAATATCCGTTCAAACGCTTCGGAGCTCCGGAAGAAGTAGCTTATGCCGCTGTTTATCTACTTTCCGATGCTACTAAATGGATGACCGGAAGCGTTATTAAATTGGATGGAGGTTTAACACTGAAATAGAAAAAGGTTATGGCAGCAATGTAGTAAAACGTTTGTCGAGAAATATTTTACTCAATTTTATAAAAGCAGACACATAAGGGCATCTATCATACCCTGAATGAGAATTGGTAGATGGACTCTGTAATCGGAGCAGAATTGACGTCATCACAGGTCAAGTCCATAGCCGTCAGGTTAAGACTGAAAACATTTTGACAAGTTGGAAAGTTTTTGAGAATCCAAGCGAAAAGTTATACCTTTGTAAAAACATTAAAATTAGGAA
>Ga0123357_10009969_pt1 | contig 12034 bp, 4 predicted proteins | sample TergutEmb28metaG_FD_89873 | JGI IMG/M metagenome (GOLD analysis project Ga0123357, IMG submission 89873) | Embiratermes neotenicus P4 segment gut microbial communities from Petit-Saut dam, French Guiana - Emb289 P4 | ecosystem: Host-associated > Arthropoda: Insects > Digestive system > Gut ...
CCAGTTAGTCGCAGACTCCTGAAGATGGTCGTATTAACGGCCGAAACATGTTGAGCATTGAATGAGTATTGAATATATAATAAAATAAGTGGCATCAAGTTGGTTTCTCTTTACTCAATTATTGGTTTTTTATTCTTCAGTTAACATTGATATAAATTTGCTTTGGATCGAAAGTGCTGTTAAGGCTGTTGTGGAAAATCTTTCACTATACATTTAAAGTTTTTATTATTCTTGCTGAGAAAGCTACTACAGATAAACATATAAAGCCTGCGGTATACACAGTCTGCCGTGTAATTTTGAAGCACACATTCTTGTTAGAGTTGTACAACCATCCGCATTAGAATTCAGTAACACACTGAACTGTGGGATGCTGCCATCTGGCAAATCATTCATAAGTCATGAGACAAATCGGCTGCAGTCACATGTCATCGCACTGTGGTACATTCTACCGCGGGTGTGCCGACATTTTCCCCAACCTTATGTATCTCCAGTGGTGCCAAAGCACACACATAAACGTCACGCTACATCTAGTACTTGTGTCAATAATTTTGTTACTGTTTTAGGTTTCTTTTATCTCGCTGTTTCAGGAATAAAATTCCGTAGTTTTATTAATAAAGAATGCACTTAAAATGTATTATTTAAAGGTGACTTTAAAGTTAAAATAATGTCATGTTTCAAGCAGCATTCTTTCTGGGAAGAGTGTAACTGTATAGGCCTAAAATTGTATTGGTAAGTTAGGGGCATTTAATTTTAAAATCGGTGTTGGAAATTCACATCGTACCTAAATTAATCTCGTTTTAGTTACAGAGAAAAATTTTACGCTAAATCGTGTATTATATTTTCCACTACATTAATGTTTAATGAAATGTTGTAAAAGCTTACACAGTGTACTGCGTTTTCTATAATTTGTTTATAATAATTATCACTAATATGACATGAAAGCTAGCAAATGCTAATTAAATGCTTGGAAACGCTTACTTACTTCAAATTTTCAATTTACATGCAATATTTCACAATAAGGTCTATAGTTTTCCTGAACAAATGAGATGTGAAGATGTAAGAAGTTATATGTAACCAAAAGTTGTAATTAATATTAAACAAGTTTTCTTTTCTGTGTGGAAAGACGGATATACCAATCTGACCGAGTGACTTTTCTCCTAATTACTCGTGAAAAGCGGCAGTAATGTGACAAAACACTAAGAAATTCAAGCCGAAATATTTCATTGTGTTACTGCACGTTTCCGCTTGCTGTCGTATCCTGTATCGACATGTCGGCCATGTGACAACCTCAGTGCAGAATAACAACGGCCACACTGAATGCAAGATACCGAAACGTGGAGCGGATGGAAGAAGTGTTTGACAAGAGGCCACTGTTTTTGAAATGGATTCTTTACACTTTTTACACCTGCAACATGAGATTCACGCGAAATATTTCATCTTTGAATTAATGAAGACAAATATTTAATCGTCAGAGCTAGGAAGTTTTGTATTGGTATAGACCACAAGCGCATATTTGCATTTTAAAAAGAACACTGTAATTTAATATTTATGTATTTTGCGATGATGATAAATTTGAAATTATATTTAGAAAATTTGGTGTCGCTTATATTCGTGCCACAAGAAAGACTACGCAAATAAAAGGCCTGCTGAATTTTGTTTCTTGATGATTTCAGTTACACTCACCATATTCATTGCAACATCTAACTTCTGCTTGTCAGTAATTATGATTAGTCAGTGTCATCATTACAAGACGGTGGGTATTCAGGTTCTGTTATTGACAGTCTTGACACAGTGCTCCCTCTATGTGAACAACAACTTTTCGCTAGGAATTGCTGTTTCCATTACTTCACACTGAAGACGGACGGGAGGGTTTCAAATTTTCTATTCACAACAAGTCTACACCGTTTCAAAGTGCGTAAGAATGTAGGATGACTATACGCAGCAATTATAGTGTACTTCTCACATAGACCCATCAACCTCCAAACTGTAAGGTCCTGTGGTGTAGATTTCTGTTATCTAAATTCCTTCTGTTGTAATCCACTAGTGCAATATTTTTCACCATATAAATCCAAGATATTTTGATGTAATAAATAGAAGAACTAATGCAGTAACACAAGGTGTCACATACTGTTCGGTGCCAGTTTCTCCACTGTCTCAAAACGGTCAAAATAATCCATGTATATGCAGGTTACGTAAAGACTTCCATTTTAACTGCATATTAAATTACTTCTCATTATTAATTTTACTTCATAATTTGTTCTTCACATTAATGATAGAACTGTTCTATGAAATCTTGAACTTACTAAAACAGTCTAAAGAAGTTTCCTTTTGGTAGCCGTATTGAAAATAAAGCAATCTCGCCAAAGAAATTAAAGTGCTTGGAAACAAATATTTTTGACGGATTTCGACAAGTGTAATGCCCTTTGTTACTCACTGTGTCTGTAAAATGTTTGTAATAAATTCATACAATCTTTCCACCATTTATGTCAGTCTTAACATTTTTAATTTTCCTTGATAGGTCCAATTGGAAATGCTGTACGGTTTGTAAAAGTTACGTGCTCAATTAAACTGGCTTAAATTCTGTTGTATTCTTGAGCTACAGGTATTTTCTTTGTGAAGTGATTACAAACATGACTCCTGTGAATGAGCCACTTTCTATAAATAGTAATTTCTTTAGTGACATGCCTAATTGCGCAACGTATCATTTACTGCGGGCATTTTACTTGCAAATATCATGTGAGATGTAAGTTTCTGACAGCGGTGTTAATGAAGATGCAAGAAGTTCGGGATCTTACATTTAGTAAACACGTAAACATTTGCTCACCTTTCTGTGAAGCGCAGTGAAGCGATTTTCAGACTTATGCATTCCAAAAAGAATATATGATCTCTTTTTTAAACCATCAAATTAAAGCATCCTTTACAAATACATTCTGAATGAGTCTGTCCCTTTCTTACATTTTATGACGAAAAACTTAAGTTGAGAAATATCAATCCTGTTTTCGTCGCTAAAAGTCAGCCTACCTTAACTCGATAACCCACTATCACAAAAGAAGGCCTGAGGATTGAGCAACGGTTTCAAAATTATTACTATTATTATACAATACAAACTAACGGAAAATATATTTCCTAAATTAATATTTTAATGTTTAATTTTTTAAGTATTCTACATGTTTCATTCACATATTACAGTCCATTAATTCGCAAGGTCACCAGTATACAAAAACACACCAGTGCAAGAATATCTTTCAAGAGCACCTACACTATACACGACCTCACCAAACATATAACGAAGAATAACGTACAGGGACATAAAAAATGTGGGATTTACGAACTCACATGCAACACATGTAAATTATCATATGTCGAACAGACTAACCGTAGCATCAAACAAGGACACCAAGAACACATACGATACATAAAACAAAATGACCCTCAATCCGCATACGCTGTACATATTCTCAACAACAATTCCTTATATGGACCCAGTAATATCACCAAGTCCCTCCTAAAACAAGTCAATAAAACGTCACTATTAATTCCTTATGAACAATTTTGTAACCAATCACACTGTTACCACAACGAACTCATACCAGAACAAAGCACAGGTGAAAACAGCCCAAGGCACCAGTTGATTTTCGACCCCCGCATTACGTCACCACCCGCAATATACACAGATCAAATCTCCGGCATTCTACCAAATTCCTACACTCCACTATCGAACATACTCTTCTTCCTAGTAGACTGCTTATACTGGTGGTACGTACAATATTCTAATCACACTTTATATCACATTCTGAGACACTACATTGCATTTATTGGAAAAGTTTTAATGTAACGTCTTACGGTTTTATATTCTGTTGTTTTAAGTTGTTATATCATAGATTCACCTACTGTGTTGTGTGTTCATATTGATATATTAAAAACAGTTCAAATGCATTTTTATACTGAGATATCTTATAAAAGCCTTATATTGTAATTTCGGCATGTAAAACGTACTGTAACATAACTGGCATATACAACCGCCTTCCTGAAGATGAACCCTCGGATAAGAAGCATGTAAAAGACATCAAAAATTAAAAATTAAAGTATTCATTTAGGAAATGTGCGTTCCTTTGGTATATATTGTACAATGTTATTACAATGTACGGTGAAAAAAAATATTATTGTTACAATTAAAACCAATCAAATGCACTGTTGTTATAAATCAGTTTTACAAAACTTCTTCTGCATGTTTCGGGGCATGTAGGTCCATCATCAGGGAGTCAGTTGTAGAATACAAACATTATGTTATAATGGTCTGTCCAAGTATATATTGTACCGTGGTGAATTATCGATATTTATTACATGTAGAGTGGAGTAGGTGCACGGGGGGCGGAAGCAGTCTTGTGGTTAGAAGAATGAGCTCGGTACTCAAAATGATCCATCTGCTGCTCAGAAAGCAATATCATCTAATTCAAATAGGCCTACGGAGAATTAAATTACACCTTTTTGGTACATAATGTGAGTAAACAAGGTCGTACTTAATTCGGATATTATTTATAGGCACTTTCACAAATTCCGAAAGGCGACTTAGCTTCGCCATATCTGTCCTTCCGTCCGTCCACATGAAATAACTCCGCTCCCACTGGAAGGTTTTCCATGAAATTTGATATTTTAATATTTTTTGAAAATCTGTCAATAAAATTCAAGTTTCATTAAAATCTGACAAGAATGACAGGTACTTTACATAAAAATCTATGTATATTTATGACAATATCTCGCTGAATCCTTCTTAGAATTAAATATTTTTCAGGCAAAATTTGTAGAGAAAATCAAAATTCACATTTCATGTTCAACAGTTTTTTTTTTTCGAAAATGATGTCTTTTTATTATAATGTGGGAAAATTTTGCAGAACTGGACAAACCACAGATGACAATATGACGCAAGCGCATTGCATGCTGGGTACGTAAGGCCACAAACACATACTCCAAATATGTAATAAGTATTGCTTTACCGCCGCAACAAGTGTTGTATGATTCCGCGTCGATTTTACGTTATGCGTATTGCCTGTCTTATTTAAATTTATATTCCGAGTTTGATTTAAACCTGAATGTGTGTGCAGTCGCATATGGACACAGCCCCAATAAGACATATCACGTATAAGGAGCTTATTCCTTGCTCTTCACGCTATTTATGGGTAAATTTCTTCCCCTTCTTCTTGAGGCATTCTCTTGCCAAGAGATCCCCATTCTTGTACGTGACTGTCAGACTTTATTTTCCCCTTCTGTCATTCTTTCGTAATTAAATGCATTTAGAACAGTTCATCCTCAATGTCTGAGAGTCAACTAGTCAATAACTCCTAGGCTTCGATGGAAAACGTTTGCCTCACTTCTACGATCACAAATTCCCAGTCCCGGTTGCACCATACGGAAGCACTTAAATCTGAAAATTACTCAAACGATAAATTTTATATAAGTAAATATTCTCCATATGTCACCATTTGCAATTTTAGGAGATTCATGCGATGAAAATAAGGAACTCACTGAAAAAGGTAAATATAATTTCTCCTACGTCATAATTAAGCACGACTAATTACTTTTCGTTAAACTTTTTAAAATTTACATTTCTTGTTTTTGCTGTCATTATATTCAACCTTGCGATTGTGGTTAACGAATACAGGTGCCCCTCTCATTGTGTCCCTGAGCACGGTAATTCTATCACTGCGAAAGCTTGTATTCTCCCGAAACCCTCGCCATAACTTCCATGTTCGGAGACACCATAAAATCGACACCTTGTGTCTTACAGTTTTCATTATTACTAATACTAAAAAAACATGCTTGCTTTATGACTAAGTCCCTATGGATTTTAGGTACCGCAGTTTGTTGTCAGTACTTGAATGTACTTAAACAACCATCACGGGATCCGTGTTTCGGCAGGATGACAGCTAGCATAGTATTCTCTTATGTACGGCGCTCTCTTTGAGATTGAAACCTGCGGTTACTGACCTACCACACTTGCACGCATTCTACTGGTGCGTCCTCCTGTGCCAAGCGCACTTCTGCCGCTGACCGGAATACAGCGCTTCTAGTTCTGTAATGCATTTTGCAAAGCGTGAGATGGTAGAATTGAGTTGGTACCCTCTTGAGGAGGGCTGCTAATTTCACGGTGTTTGTCATATGTAAGTGCTGTCATTGAGGACACATGTGCAGAAGCGTTATGCGTTCCGTATCACATTTGTGTCACATCCGTGATCTCTGAAGTCTAAGAGCGACACTTAAAATTATGAAAAGGCTTTTGGTCTCCTGGGATGAGATGTAACGTACCTTGGTCTCCTATTGCGATTTAACCAGCTGTGTTACTATTCTGTTTTATATGTTCCGCGATGGTGTTAGTAATGAATGTCGTGTTCTTGCATTATGACAGTCAAATACTTAGATTTATACATGTTAATAAGTGATGAATTGTTCAAAGTGTCAACAAAAATACAAAATCGGGTGATTCTGATTAGCACATGCCTTAATTAAAATAAGATTCGCTTTTCGTAAGGAACTTTAAAGGCGGATAATTCTGCCGTTTAATTAGAATTTACGGTGAATATTTAACGAAAATCATATTTCCGCCATATTAATATTCGTATCACGAGATTTAAATATGGAAGTACTCAGAGCGCATGAACCCTACTCACCATCTGTCAGACTCACTATGAAAATTCGCCTTCATTTAGCAACATAAACTAATTACTCAGGAAGTTATTCAATTACAGAACTCCAATCAAATCACTGGTCGATACTGTCGGAACAAAGAGGTAACAAAAAAGCTAATCAAGTGTGTAGTATATTTTTAACGCTTTCAAGCTACACAGTTGGAATCATTAATGGCGTGGTTTCATTTATTCATTTATCGTTCGCTTCTACTCCCTGTCATTTTATCCACATCACACTAATTTTCAATTTATAAATTACTGGAAGTGGGACGAATTTCCTCTGTGATCATGAACTACGGTTTTTCGTCAGAAGGTTGATCTTTTAGAAAATTTGGAGGACTCCGCCTTTGTATGGTCAATAAAATGTTACACGGATTTTAACTTTTTAAGAAAGGTAAAGATGAAGACACGTTTTATGAAGACATTCAGAAATTTCGTAAGTAGTTATGTAACATTCGAAGAAATACTTTGCCACTCTTTTCAGTGTAAAACAAACTGAGACAATTGACCAAAAGGATGTATTAAGTTCGTTCAGAGAGCTGGCGAAAATGTCGAGTCTGCGCTTTTCTATAACACAGAAGGCCACGACGTTCAATATAGTGATACTTGTTCCTGTCAATAATTAATTGGTCGGTCCTATCTATTTTAGCACAAGCAAGAAGACCTTAACGATTGATTATAAATTTAGTAAATGACACTGTTATACCTGAATATGTTGAATTTCGTAGAATGAGGCACATATAACCACTAATTAGGGGTGAGCAAACTTATGTAAAAGATTACTAAGTGACATTTGGTACTTTAGTGTAAAAGCTGGAGGAAAATACCGTAATGTTTGGTTAATGTAAAGAATAAAGTAATATGTTTGGTAATACACTTCAGTTCTTCATCTCGTGTGTGTTGACTCATGGGTTTAACAAACATTTACAAAAACGACACAAATAAAATTACGTACCAAAACAAACCAAAAAATTAAGACAAAACACGAGGCAAGTCTCATTATTTGAATTGAATTCACAGCTTAATTCCATTCTTTTGTACACACATTCTGACTCAGAAGCCTACGGACCAATTACGCAATCAGCATTCATAAGCTATATAACGTAAGTATAAGAAAAATGTACAAAGACAAAACAATCCAATACAGTTCAGGTAACTGGGAAATCAGATCTTAGTTATTTTATCCTTCAACATTGCAGTCATGCACGATATATTAAACCATTGTCACAGTATGCAAAGTTGTACATTATGTATGTGTATATTGTAGGCCTATATCAAGTTGTGTGCATTATGATGGTTATTTAATTTGGTATAATAATTAGAGATAAATGAGAAAGCAGTACTAATATAATATATGATTGAGAGTTATGATTTGTTTTATAAATATGTAAACGTCTCTACAAGCCCAATTTTCAGCTCATGCGAATCCAGAATTTGGAAAAATTTACATGGAAATCCTACAATCAAAATAGAATATTTGTAAAACCGCGAGTATAAATCCGAATACTTTCACGTAAGGTAGGCATTTCTAAGCGCACTAATGCAGTAACATAAGTGTAATTGGCATTGTAAAAGACATTATTATGGCACTGAGCAAGTAATATCACTGCTCGTATTCCGGCTTGGTGACATCCACAGACGTATAGAAAATTCCAGATAATAGAAGTACACTGTAGTTCAGGTGTAAATGGGCGAAATGTAAAAGCCTTAAGATTCTGAAGGCAGAAAGGAAAAGGTTCCGTAGCAAATGACACATCAACTAAATGAATTTGGGAAAATACGTAAACAACGTGACGATTACAATACAGTACAGTTGCGAAACAAAGAAACTATCAGACTCTTAATAGAGTCAGTGAGTCTTATGAAGTAATCGCGATTTTAATAATTATAAATATAAGAGTTATTCATCTTGTAAAGAAATAGGTGCAAACTTAACGACGTTGATTTTTTTTAAATTAGCAGGTCGCTAACTCATATGGGACCAACGTGCGTTTTCAGCAGGGTAAAACATTAAGAATTTTAACGGCACGAAAAGTATCGATATCACGTTTGAAAATAAGATACCTAGATTCATTAATTGCTTTTCGTAGGTAATTTATGAATACGCAGAAAAGCCAATGTCGCAGAACAGATCCTGGTGGAAGAAGAGAAAATACAGGAGAGGAAACGAAAGATTCCAGAAATTCGAGAAGAAGACTATCGGATAAGTATCTAACAGAAATCCCCAAACTATGAAGAAGCAGGATATAAAACAAAGGGATTTAGAACCAAAATATTGACATAATAGTTGATGAGAAATTTTTAGACAACCTTAAAGATGGTGCCACCAAGTTCCTCCAAAATATTCGTTACAGATTATTAATGAACTTGTGATATCTTTGAAAAATGTAACCTGCAATAACAATCCTACTCTATATGGAAACGGATTTCTCAAACGCACCGGATTCAAGCAATACTAACAAAGATTTGTTGCCAAAGTACGCCTTTGCCTCTAAATTTTCTTTTTCTTACTGTACGTTAAGTTCAAATCAGGGTAGCGGCGTGTCACCGAGTTTAATAAACCAAAAGATGAGCATTTATAAATATGCATGTTTTAGTTTGTCATGTGGGTATGAAACATTCTTTATTGCACACATATGGAACACAAAATGTTTAGAATATTATACAGAGAGCGCTTCTGTGGCGTGATACAGTTACGTGCCTCAAACTGCGTGGCTGAAGTTGTTATGGAGAATTTTATAGTGTCTCATCTTCTCCTTACAAACTTTGGTGGACTCTGCTGAACCAGAAATATTAGCTGTTAACACCTTCGCAGGAATAAGTCACTTGATCCTGACCTAAGAAGATTAGTTGTATTCTTATAATAAAAAGAAGTAGATGCACTAATTTCTCAAATTAATTTTTGAAATAAAACTCTACATATTTCAGACAGTTCCTCTGTCCATCATCAGGAGTTCTTTACTGCACACACAACAATGGTATATGTCATACAGGGTTGCTGACAGCTTGCGAGTAGGATCATGACGGAACGTCCTGATCCTGCTCGCAAGCTGTCAGCAAATCTGTATGACACATATCACTGCTGTGTGTACAATGAAAAACTCCTGATGATGGACAGACGAACTGTCTGAAACACGTAGAGTTTTATTCAGTTGGTTTTTATTATAAGAATTTATCACGATGCACGGTCACCTGAACGTCAGAAAAAGTTAGTTGTAGTCCTTAGACCGACACTCCATTTAAATCTAATACGAATATGTATTATCCGTACAAACAGTTAAGACCTCCGCAGTGGTTTCTTGCCTTTGTTTTGCCGAAACGTTTGTACTCCTATCCACCTGTCCTACTTGATAAATCAGTCATAAACGATGCTGAAGTTCACGAATTACGAAGTTCATTCAGCATTATGTGCTTTTCTCCATCATCCTTTTCTTCGGTTTCTTATTTTCAAAAATTTATATTTTCAGAACAAAGAATCTATGTCACGGGTTTCTAACCTGTGACCCGTCAGCTTGTATTATGCGACTTGCGGCCGCTTTGTAAATTACATACATTCTATAAAATTCACACACTAATTTACGCAGTTAGGTATACCACTTGTTGCTGCTTGTTCATGTGCGGCCCGCGAAACAACCCGCAATAACCGGTATGGCTCTTAACCATACAACGTTAGGACAACCGTGGTCTATTTTCCTTTTCTTACGACCAATGATGGAAGTCTCAAATTTATACAAAAGGAAAGGTGAAATTATAAATTTGTTTATCTTATTCTTGTGTATCTCTGCAGAACAAGGAAATACATGTGATCCTACCAATACTTACAGTCTAAATAGGAATTTTAATTTTAAATCAACAGAACTGAGTTATGTTCTTACAAAATTCCGTTGTTTTTACAGCACATTCCTGCAAAAGGCACTTCAGTTATCGATAATTTCATTAAATTTTTAATTTAATTCTCAGTTTGGCATACAAAGGCAACTGATTTTTGTGACCGGACATTATACACACACACACACACACATGTACAGAGAGACAGAGAGAGCAAGGGATGGAAAGGGATATGGTTAGTGACTGACGGCGCACTCATTTGATACTTTCACAACTATCACAAACAAAAGGGATGGAAAATGAATATTTCTAACTTTTGGGTATTCCGTTTTATATTTATGGTTGTGTTTGATCAGCTTGTGTGATAAATACGAAGCTTGAAATATCAACATTATCACGTAAAAGAATTTTGTAACAAATGGCCCGTAGAAAGATTGAAATTCGGTTTTGACTTTGTAATAAATTGTGTCCAGTAATATATATTTTGCTTGAAAAGGGAAGCGTCAATAAACAGGAAGTGTAAACAGTGAAAGATCACCTTATTAATATATAAACATGTAGGATAAATAGGATGAGCGTGGAATGGGAATTTGATAAATGATACATTAAAATTTACACCACAAACAGTTTAGAAGTTTCAAAGCAAGCCCCTTTTGTATGATCAGCATTTTTACATCAACGTATCTTTAAGGAAAGGGACAAAATGTTTTTCTTGGGGCTTTTATTCCTGCTTGGAAACTCAGAAATATGTTCGAAAAGTGAGCAGCATTTCAGGAATTTATAACAAAATTATCAAGTGAGAAAGGGAATAAATTATGCATAAAAATTACCTCAGAATTTTTAGTAAGTGGAAAGGCATATAAAGATTTCTGACGAAGTCAATTTATATATTTAATATATATCACTGGCAAGATAAATTAATTTTATCTTATTATATTTTTAGATTACAGATTTGGGTCATGTAAACTTAACATTAGAAAATTAGGAAAGCTTGAAGAAACAAAATGTGTAACAAAATTCCTAAAATCATTTAAAATATGCCTTACAATTACATCGACATAATTCAATGAAATAAGAATTGCATTTGTCTTTGTTAACACGCAAAGTGAACGTGTTAATAAGTTAGCAGTTGTCTAGTTTAAAATTAGATCACGGAACAGTTGAAATTATACAGGGTCCGCCAGCGAATCAGGCGATTTTTAAGTGTTAAAAAATTAAAAGTAATGGATATCATGATACAGTTACATTTATAAGGAAGTACATACTTTAGCATTTGCATAAATAAGTGAATCAGTGGTCTTGAAACATAACACAGAACAAAAAAAAAAACAACACATCATTCCACTCGTTACATCCTCAAGATGCCCTCCATTACGCTGCTCACACTCAGTAAGCCGATCGTGAACACTACTCATGGCCCTACGTAACACGTCGAGCGGGATTCTTGAGATCTCTTCCTGTATCCGCAGTGCAAATCCAAGTGTTAAATACGCCCGACACTGCTTTCTGACAGTCCCAGTTTC
>Ga0123357_10009970_pt1 | contig 12034 bp, 2 predicted proteins | sample TergutEmb28metaG_FD_89873 | JGI IMG/M metagenome (GOLD analysis project Ga0123357, IMG submission 89873) | Embiratermes neotenicus P4 segment gut microbial communities from Petit-Saut dam, French Guiana - Emb289 P4 | ecosystem: Host-associated > Arthropoda: Insects > Digestive system > Gut ...
AAAAGAGCTGGCATCCTGACAAAACACGTTGAACTCTGCTGAAGGAAGGTACTTAAAATCGCAAATGTGCCCCGGGGTCACATGACCATTTCACTGCTATACTGGAGTATGAAAGAAGCAAGCAGCTTCCCAAAGCATCTGTACATTCAACGCCTCATGAATAGCCATGGCTCTTGTTAGTATACATGTTTACCGTTATGCAGCTCTCACTACGTTTTGAGCAGTGCCCTTTATTCGGGAAAAATGTGCACGCCGATGTAAGAACTAATACGGAGGAAAGAAATGAGTATAACAAAATACTCGGAACAAGCAACATAAGAAAACGATTGCCTTGTCTTAAAATTGTATTCACCAAATAGCCGAATAACTGTACAGTGTGTTTACACGCATCGTAATAGCACAGGTCAAAAAGGGATATTTCTTTCTCACGTGATCTATTGGCTTGTACACGCCAGACCAGCACACTAACAACACCAACAAGGGATTGTATATACAGCCACAAAAAACACTGCTTGCACAAGAGATTATACAGTCGAGCATATTTTGTTGTATCACTAAACAACGATTAAATAATATTTTAATATATTTTAATTGTTTTATGGAATTGCGATTTTAATAGATTCGTTTCTAAAAATTTGGTAAGGCAAAAAATGTAAAGACTCCTGATGATGCATAAAATGTCGAAAATGTAGGAGTGTATATTACATAAAAAGATACTGTTGTGATATTAATTGCGCATTTTTTGTTGTAATAAAAACAAAGTTTTCTGTTGTTTAATAGAACTACTCTGGAATATTCCTTTAATATTTTTATAATGTGTCTGCCACCCAGCAGCCAAATATTCCTTTAAAGGATCCCGATTCTAGGTCTCTGTTGCGACAAGCTCATAGTTGCAAGGTACTCTATAGGAGGGGTAGTCCTAGTGCAGAGCGGCCAAACAGTCGATTGCAATCTAACAGGGATTGTCACCCGTTTTTTGGTCGATCGAGGTCGCTTTTTTGTCTACCAGAATTTATTTGCCACTTCAGTTAGATCGACATCTATTCGTTTGGTACCACTTTTTTTTTTTACCAATCTACCTCTGCGAAGACGCCTTCTCACCAGACGAAGATAATTAAATCAAGGTACCGAAGCCATCTGACTAACGAATATTTAAAATACACTTGTGCCTAAGTAATTATGAATGGCCTTCATTAAGTTAACGTAAGATATGAAGTGAAACATATCAATTCCGCAACATGAAATTTAACGAGATACACCTTTTAATTTTGGAGAATTATTATTGTGAGGAACCAATTTTTAATAAATGAAACAATTGTACTTTTATACGTTTGATGTCATTATGCAATTTTACATTTCTTTGCTTAGTTGACCTAATATTAATATATTATGTACTACAATAAATGGAGAAAGATTTTCTGTCTTTAGAGTGGATCACTGCGTCCACAAGTCTGGCCATCTGTGTCATAGCGTGTCGCCAGAATCAATGACACGTACTTCACTTTTGCACAGATCTAAGGGACAAATCATAGGCGCGACAGAGTGTTAGGTGAGAATAAACAGATTTGTTACGAGGAGGTCACAGAACAAAACAGCTGCAGGCAAAGATGTGAATTATCCGAAATTGGATAGTGGTGTTGTGTGCTTTGAAACCGTGCAGGCTGGTAGGTTTTTAATATCTACGAGACTGCACGGTGTCAGAAACCACCAGAACACTATCTAAATCTTCACCGGTGAGAAAACCTCAAATCTCAGCTAACCAATATCAACTCGGGTTTTTTTTTTTTGTGATGAGCCCTGCAGCTACAACCGATAGAACACATAAAATCATGATTTTTTTCAACGTAAATTATTTGTTACGAAGAAGCGCACTAGAGACGATCTGTCGTCAAGCACTAGCTCTACGAAGGCTCTTGCTGAATTGGTGAATTGTGCCAAGGCTCGGTGAGCTGCTGCCAACTCATTCTGCTCTCCGCGCTTTCTCTTCTGGAATAAGTGTCTCTTCAAATTCACGCTTGACTTACAAATAAAGCATAATTTTACCTAACACGATACACATAATGCTTTGATATGGGCAGAAGACATGCTTAATCGTCCATCGTGGAATAATTTACATGCATGTAGCCATCTAGTGCTTCTCTCGTTAAACCCTGCGAAGTTGGCCTGGTTGTTACTTTTATACTCGGTGAAAATTTGACTATCAAGTTGGAATTTGGTCAAACGTAAACACGGCATGTTAAAAATTTAGATAATCCACACACAAAATATTTTCTTTTGCTGCAGTTTATTAATTACAAAACTTTTAAATATCACGAGTATTCAGCCATGAATATCTACTTTGAAAAGTTACTCGCACATAAGAATTGTAAGTTTTGAAGTTACATTATGAAATACAAAGACCATCTCTTTCAACAGCCTATCTAATGCAGATCTGCTCAAAATTTAATACGGTGCGGACAACTGCGGCAAAATCCGTTCTGCATGCGGGCAACATGAAACTCAATACAAAGAATGAAAAATAAATAATTATAGACAAAATTTCATTTACGTATATTTCTAGATATTATGTTATTCGTATTATTAAAATATTAAATATTATTAAAATATTAATATATTAAAATATGGTAATACGAAAAATTCATAACAACTGCTATACACAACTTAGGCTATTGTGTCCCTAACTTAGTACCTTTCACAAAATTAATTACTACGGTGATGTATATCTCCATTAATAAACAGCTCACAAATTTTCAAAATTTCTTCGGCATTCTATTGTGGCTTTGCTAGGAAACGGGTTAAAAGACATTTTTTATTTAAAATTCCCCTCGGACAACAAAATACTGTGTCGAGGACAAAAAGTTTGAGCACCTTGCTCTATTGTCAGTTACATCTGTGGTTTGCCACCCTTTTCAGAGTGTATAACATTACTCCGCCAAATCCTCACGAATTATGACAGTCTATGTATTTTATGATACGGTATTTTTACACTTAGTGATAATGAAACACGCATATATTTTACCACATTTTTTGTAACAGAGAGGTAAAATGAATGACATTAGAAAGTTATTTCATTAAATTGTGTAAACTTGATGCAAAGGACACTTCTATGGATGACGGAGAAATGCGTTTATAGAAGCCACTGAGATTCGAATAACTTTCCACAGAAAGCGATTCAGGTTTTTGTCTTAAAGAGAGTCATCAGCACAAAAGTGAAACAAAATCTTTACATCTAAGATGACTCTGATACCCTACATGTATACAGTATCTAACACAAGAAGAAGTTCATACAACGTGGGTGATTGTCAAGAGTCGTGACAATTTAAGAAGAGAGAAGCTCTGTGGCTATTTTTAGTGGGACTCTTCCCCACATGCACGCAAGGTGAACTGACACGAAGTTTAATTATAAAATTTTGCTTGTTTTCATTCAAATGCTCATATGTAAATAGAAGTTTGTGCACCGTCCTAAAAACTGGAGGTTGACAATTTCAGAAGTTCACGCTCACGCCAGATTTACCCACAATATTTTGTCCCAGACGATTCTCCAACCTATGAATAATTTAAAAAAATCATACAAGACAGAGATAAAGTATACACAATACCAATACTTTACAAATGCCTCCAAAGTTGCCAACTTCTGTCAGACAGCGCTGAGTGACACATGATAAAATTGTGTATTTTGATTATCTTCGGTATCTTAACGAATTCACACGTTCAGAATCCGAACAGACGCAAGTTTCTCGTCGGTCAATTACGAAGTTTCGTTGCGCAAGGCTTGGTGAAACTAATGCTTATAAAAGAGACAGAAAAAACCATCTAAACTGTAAGTAGTGGACTATGAGCAAATGTGATCCACTCTAATCACACAATCCACTTTCACTTACAGGTCAGCTATGACGACAGACATTTCAGAAACTGAGGTCACTGTGTATAGAAGTACTCACGGCCACAAGCTCCTAAAAATTCTGAAGCTGCGTTAAAGTTTGGATAGGCGGAGATGGTTGAGGTATTAACTAGCCGTGGAAAAATCGCTATTGTTACAATAGGATTTAAGCGGAAGGAATAAGACTGAAGCTCCGTGCAGCAGCAAATAAAGAGTAGTAATTGTGTCATAAGGCGCGGTATACGAGTAAAAAAGAAATTTTACAGTTTGCCTGATCACGTGCAAAGCAAAACATCATGTTGATATGAGTGCTTTTTAGAAATGAGAAGCAACAGTTATGTTGAAGAGGTCATGTAACTGATGAAAAATCATAGTACCTAACTACTGCAAGGGATGTATGATTTTAAGTACATATCACGACTCAGTCACTATGTAGACCGATGCTGTGCAGCCCGTGGCCTGCCGGAGTTTTTCTGCGGGAATTTTCGAACACAATGAACTTACTCTCCCTCAAGAGAATGATGACTTTTCTTGGACGATTTGGTGAATACCGCACGCACGGTGAAATTTGGTACACAATATTTCAAGTTGTAACGGACTTGGGGCACGTTGCATAGGAACATCTCATGCTGAAATCTTTCCAGCACTATAGATTGGGACAAATGAGATATCTGCGATTCTCCATTTTTCGTGTGCACAATTTTTACTACATTCTATACGCTTTAGAGGCGAAGGTGGACGACAGGACAAGAATACTGAGTTTTAAACTAAAAGGCAGTACGTAACTCCTGAGTCTGGTATAGGTCTACCCAGGTTTCATGTGCTCAGTTATAACGCAATTTTATTCCTGCAATACTAGCCATATCACATTTACGCAGGACATGAAGCAAATTTGCTACTAAGAATTTCATCCCGGATTTATCAAAATCAGTCCCACTACAGGCCCGAGGTGCCCAGAAGGTTCCCAGATTATGTGACAATGGCCCAGGATGGTGGTACGGTTGTCAGCTTTACGCACGAGCCGCTGAGTCGACCCCAGGGCCATAGTGCGATCGGAAGGATTATGTCAATGAAAAAATCCCATGGCACAATCTGGAATCGAACCAGCGACCTTCCGATTTGTAGCGCAACGCCTTAACCACTGTGCTACCGCGATCTTGGACTTATATTATAAGAAATTATCACACACTCGTGTCTAATTCAACAATGTTTCTTTAAATAAAAATTCATGTTGTAAGATGTTTTATTTAATTTTCCTCTCGTTTGCTTTCTAGGTTATTTAACGATGTTGTTAGTAATTCGGACTATATGGTTTCGAATGTGGACGACAATGAATCGTGAACTGGAAATGACGTGGGAGGAAGTGGCCGTGGGGTAGGATGTGGGTAGTAAGAGGTATTTGTGTGGAAAGAATGAAAAGATAGACGAACACCACATTCGAACCAGGCACCGCCGGAATGGTCCTCAGTATATTCGATAAATATTAAGACGCGTGGTGACTGTATTTATGTTTTGCTTACACCACAAATATCGTCCTCCCTCCTCCCAGCGCAACTGCCACTAGTGTGCCAGGGCTGCCTCATTGTCGAAGCTTCACTTTCACACTCAGACATGCCACACACACAGTCGGACTCTGGACGAGTGATCAACCCGACGAAGAAAATTCTACCTGACAACACTCACAAGAGACAAGCATTCATGCTTCGGCGGGATTCGTACCCGCAGTCCCAACAAGCGGGCGGCCATCGGGATCGTCCATTAACATCATACGTTTACACGAATTGCCCGTTTCAAAGATCCACCACATCTGATTCCTGATTTCCCGAGACCTCGATAATTTAATTTTCCCATTCGATGTCTGTAGAAAATTTTGTACCTGTTCGTAATGCATATTCGTGAATTACTGCTGTCATCTTAACAATGCCAAATGACAAGTACAAATAAAAAAAACTGTTTTTGTACTATTCACCCCATTCTTCTGTTAGTCTGTCTCTTGAAAACAGTAGTGCAATCGGCACACCAATAACAACATGATGGAAACGAGGATCACCACTGCCACTCTCCGCGGGCTTTTATTATCATCAGTTGCAAGAAGTGATCTAACATCTTAATCTCCAAGAAGCGGCTTTCACTTCATTTCCATACGTGATAAATTCCGTGTAGCAGCTGTATACTGCAAGACAGCTCCATTATAGTCTACTTTATCCAATGACCACTTTCATACATTGTCAGTTCTTCTTTTTTGGGACTAACATTCTTCGTAACATTTCACGTAGACATCTCCACGTCCTATTCCCGCAACGTGAATAAGTACAGAATTATTTAAACACAACAGTAAAATCACACACACACACAGAAAACTTTTATTTCGGTGTCACGAGTAACGTACCAGTATTTGCTGGTAGGGGCATCTACACATGATTAGCCGCACTGGCTGATGCAATTTGCAACTGCATTAAACTTTAATCGATTACCACATTTTATAATCATTGCCAGAATTAATAAATACAGCACAGTAGTACGTGACTAATTCAAAATCAGTGACAATGTAAAACGGATATTTGTTAGGTTCCATTAAAACAGTCGAACGTTTACAATGATCAAGTAAGTCTAGAATTTATGAGAATGTCAGCCTGTTACATACCTAATAAGCTCCACTTCCATGCAGTTGACACTACAGTTCACATTCAGCTCAGGGCAGACGTTGTGCCGCACACAACAAACCTACTAGCCACCACATCTACACCACCTGGTTGTCGACTTCAGACTGGCGAACAGCGCCGCTGCTTACCACTGGTGCTGCCAGTTCCAGATCCGGTCGACCTACGCGCTCCTTGCGTGAGCGGTCCACAATGCATTGCTCTTGAAACAAGAGAAGTGTGAATAACAATGCAGACTAACGGAATAATTGAAAGAATAAATTGGTACTTTGTTGCAGAAATTAAAGAATGTCTAAACAAATACCTAACCGCAAAATAATTACCCACGTAAGAATAAATACATTAATGTCAATCAACGTAACCGCGGGGATCAACTATTTTCACCGCAGCGCACAACTAGATGGTTACCGGGGGCTCTTTCCCCGTAAGTAAAATTATCAAGTTTAAGAATGCATGTAATTAATACTTCTACAGTCCTGCAAATCTTTATGCCTCGTACTTTTGTCCTAGAAGCGACTGAACAGGTATCAACTGAACATACACGCCTTTTGCATTTTTGTGAAAATATCGTATACAATACATTCCAAGCAACGACACAGTATTCTCTTAGATTAAATTCTATCACACTAGTTATAACCTTGCAAATACGCGCTCAGCTATCTAACAAATAAATTAACTGTTAGAGACGAGTCCTCCTTGACAGGTCCGATAACCAGAGCCACAGTAAGACTGAGAGTTACTTCGTCTCAGGGTCGAGCCCCTTTTCCGGGCGTTCATGATCAAATAGCTTTCGAAGATGCAAGTGGGTGCTTACTATCTTCGAAGCTCTGTCTGAAGAAAGGGCGGTTCTGTCTTGTATCAGAAATATTGGCCATAAAGTTTACATATATTTCCATGTATTAGCATAATGTTAAAGATTTTTGAACAATGTGAAGTAGACACTACGCCTCTGTCCGTCCCGGAAATGCTCAGCACGTTATTTACATTAACTTATTTAGCTCTCGGTAGAACGAGAGTTTAGTTACTTGAAGAACTTGGAGCTGCCAAACTTAAACGTATTATAATCTCTGTTTTGGGCTTCGCGTACACAGATATTCAAAGAATATTATTCCTCTTTAATGAAACACGAAGGCTTACATGCTGGGTTTACAAAAGCCCCATAAATGACTTAAAATATTTCCTTATTTTCGAATATCAAAATCAAGCGTTTCAGAATCACAGTTTCTCCTCCCACTTCAAATGTTCATGCAGTCTTGATGCTGATATTGTAGGCATATTCTGAAGTTGCATGTCAGCAACATACATTTTAATATGCCACTTCAGAAGAACATTCTACTTTTAAATTTACACTTGAAAAAGAAAAAAAATCAACATTTTAAAACAGAATTTATCTGGATTAGGTTGACGGCTCTGCATATTGTTGAGGACTGGACTTTAATCGGTGCCCTAAAGTCTAAGAATAAAACTTTGGCACACCTATATCACAAAAATGTAGGAAAACCTAAAGCGAAGGGTAACAATTAAAATTTTCATTGAATTTAAGTTCAGTTCTTTGATCGACGTAATAATTAAAGTGGTTTTATGATTACCTACGTAATCAGTGATAAGCCAGAGACCATGTCGCTCGTACTTCTCAACGTTTCTTTGGCGCTGAAAATTAAAGGACCATGTATGTACACTACCAAAGGAAGGCCGCGTGCTCTTCTGTGGTAATAGCAATAGGAAGACTATATAAAGTATGTGATAATAATATTTAAAAATTTCGCAACATTCTTAATTTTTTCCCCCTTTCCGAACACGGTAATGAAAGTCTGGATTCCATAACAGACAGGTAATTGATTCGCTAGCTGAAGAAATATTAGTTTATAAAAAGGACCCTTTTCTACGGAGTGAGTTAGGCGAATATTTGCAAGGTTAAATGTAGTGTGACGTTGCGTACTTTAAAAAGAACAACGTTCTCTTTCTGTCGAGGATGGAGGACGCAGCTGAGTTCTGTTTTGTCGCTGTTGGATAGAATCAAGTTAAAAGTCGGATATCTTCGTGGTCAGGGTCGCAACCTCTGACGTCACAGTGTGGTCATCCCATTGTTGGAAGATGAGCTGAAGGTAGCCATGTTGAAGGACGTCACAGTCTGCAGCCGAGCATATCCTGTATCTGATCTCATCGCAATCCAAAGATTTAAGAACAAGTTGGACTCATGTGTGATAAAGGGTTCTAACATATGGAAGGAAATGAGGTCCCCATATTACGTACATGCAAATAGAGTACAATAATGCAACTGATCAATAAAAACAATAAAATTAACTTTAGGTTTCGATGATATGGCGCTGGTACATGCAAATATGATTTATACTGTAATTGTTCTCAATGTTTGTGACAAGATTCGGATTAAATATAATAATATTTTAAGGGATATTCGGCAGTGTCTGAAGTATATTGGATACATACGGCATTTCGGAAGTTGCCTCTAATCCCGCCTTTAGATGACTGGTTATTGTAACGGTATTTCAGAATTAGTGGCGACTGCCGGAATCAGACTAGGAATCGATTGAACTTTAGGATATTTAATTAATCAACTACGCTGCTGGGACTCTCGTAGGTAACTTTTGAATATCAGATTAGAACCCTAATCACTACACAGTTGTGGCGTCGCATGTAACTTTTGAATATTAGGCTAATATGGTAATCACTACACCGTTGTAAGTGTCGTAGGTAACTTTTGAATGTTATGCTAATAGGTTAATCACTACACCGTTGGGACTGCCGCAGGTAACTTGAATTTTAGGCTAGTATGCTAATTACTACACTACTAGGACTGTCCCATGTAACTTTTGAATGTTAAACTAATAAGGAATCACTAAACTGCTGGAAATGTCCCAGGTATCTTCTGAATATTAGGCTAATTCACTAATTACTACACCACTGGGACTGTCTTAGGTAAATTTGAATGTTAGGCTAACACGCTAATCAATACACCGTTGTAACAGTCGCAGGTAACTTTTGAATATTAGGCTAGTACCCTTATTATTACATTGTTGGGACTGTAACTTTTGAATACGAGGTTAGTGCCCTAATTACTACATTGCTGGAACTGTCCCAAGGAAGCTTTGAATGCTAGCCTAGTAGGCTTATTGCTACACCGTTGGGATGTCGCAGATAAATTCCGTGCAAAGAGGAGCATGGTCTACCACATCACACGAAGCCAAACGTAAAGATCCAAAGTGTTTTGTGTCGAAAATCTGGACCCTTTAAGTACATTTTTTTTGGATTCAGTAAGATGCAATATGTTTTACATAGACCTAAGGATATGGTGAGGGACAAGCCTGTCTTTGATATTAAATATTCACGTACAAATTACATTTCTGTAACACATAATCCTTATTTGTTCACCACTACATGACAAGTCATACTGTACTTTAGGTCGTTCTTCAGGTGCAACAGTATTGATGACTCACACTTATGTCATTTCTTCAGATGGACAGCAAGAGCCCGTGAAGGTCGTCAGGTTTAATTGCTATACTGACAAAAATATTTGAACAGAGCTGGCAACTTGATACGAACTATTTACATTTTACAAACATTTATACATAAAATTCTCCTTCACTTCATCATCATCATCATCATCATGTAGCTAAAATAGATTTGGGCCATTTGTTGACCCATTCCAGTCTCACACACCCAGAAGTCATTTAATGGTCTCCGCTGGCTCTTCTGCCTATTGGTCTGTAGTTTTTTTAATTATTCTCGGTAATCTATTACGAGGTATTGTATTTATATTTTGCCAAAACTTCTTCTGTAGCCCAGTATTTTGTCCCGTATAAGGGATATAAAGGGCAGTGACGATTAATAATACAGCCTTTCCTTCCCATCAGCCATCCTCACGTTCTCGTGGTATACCCTGTTCCCACAAACGAGGCAATGACGATCGAGTCACAGCGGTATATCTGTTTCATCAGGAATGGGGGCAATACCATCCTAAATCATTCCTGTCCCGAAGCTAAAGGTAGCAATCTCATCACTGGACTTATCCTGCTCTGGGCTTGTAGCCAATTTAGGGGAAATTTTACTTACTGGCAAGCCTTACAAGAAGAGGTCTGACAGATTTCTCCTTCCCTTTTGCTTTTGAACTACAGGGGTAAACACAGGTAAGTATCACCAGGTTCATAATATAGAAAATTGTGCATTATTAACAGAGTATACAGGCCGTATATGTGTTTCGTGTGGTTCTCAGACAAACAACGACTATGTCCCTTTGTACTCTGAAATAATAATAATTTTATATTACTCACAAGCCGCAAGATTTCTAAGAAGTTGGGAGTGAAATTTTAAAAACAGTTTTATTTTTATAAAGCTGCCTCAAAGGTACAGTCAGATTTAAAGGTACTCGACTATGAAACTACTTAAGCCGTACTACCCTACGACTTTAATGTCGATTTTCACATTACCCTCCAATCTATTTTCAAGTGGTCTATTTTCTTTAGATTTTCTAACTTAAAGTTTGAATGCATTTATAATTTCTCTCTTTCTTCTTTAACTTTGACATTATTTTGTGCTTCATAACAAACATATGAAGCGTGACACTTCTCCATGCACAACTGAGAAGTTTATTACAATTTAATTTCATTATAATGATCACAATAAAATTTTATGTCTTCCTACGGAAGTGTTGAGTTTTATATAATATAATTTATCTAATGGGCGCTGCGTTCTTGCCCATCGCAACTGTCTCCTTTTATTTATCTTAAAAATAAATACACGTCTATGTGGAATTTTTCATTGATATGGTTTTTCCGGCCGCACTATGCCCCTGGGTCGAATCAGCCTCTAACAGCGTTGAGTACCAGTGGTATCTCCTGGGGGATGGGGTAAAGGCGGACGGTCAGTAAGGCTGACAACCTTGCTACTTTCATATGTAAATCTTCCTGAAATCTGGGAGCCTTAACCTGCTGGAACCCTCTGGGCTCGTATAGACCTGCAGAGGAATTGCTTTACCTTTACTTTTACATGAGGGATATAAACAAAGTCAACGTACACGTCTTTCATTTAGTAGTCTGCCTTGCGACAGGTCCAAAGCCTCTTCCAAAACGAGCTGTCCACATAGTGCGATCTAGAGCTTCCTCCTTCAAATGAGAGTATCCTCTCCTTTCCTTAAGGTCGTCCAGTAGCTTCCTAGGTCTTCTTCCTCGTTTTCCTGTCACTTCTATTCCCCCCCTCCCCCCCTTTATCTTTCCTTCAATAACCCGTTGTAGAAGGCAATTTCTACGCAAAATGTGACCAATCTAGTTTGCCTTCCATTTTCTTATTTCCCGCAGGATATTCCTCTGCTCATTGACTCTAAGTAACACTTCTTCATTTATCACACGATCGGTCCAACTGATCTTTTCCATCATTCTCCAGCACCACATTTCAAGACTTTCCAGGTGTTTCTGATCTACTGTCCGAAGCGTCCAAGTTTCAGCACCATATAAAGCTATGCTCCAAATGTAGCACTTCA
>Ga0123357_10009971_pt1 | contig 12034 bp, 10 predicted proteins | sample TergutEmb28metaG_FD_89873 | JGI IMG/M metagenome (GOLD analysis project Ga0123357, IMG submission 89873) | Embiratermes neotenicus P4 segment gut microbial communities from Petit-Saut dam, French Guiana - Emb289 P4 | ecosystem: Host-associated > Arthropoda: Insects > Digestive system > Gut ...
ATTTTTTTTTTTTTTTTTATTTTTTTTTTTTAAAATAAAATTATGTTTTTTTTAGGGGGGGTAATTATAGGGGGGGGAGGGGGGGGGGGGGGGGAGAGTAGAGAGAGTTTATACTGTATATCATTCTTATTGTATAAAAATACTCTGAGAATGCAAGGGCTTTGCATAGTTTAGTTTAAATGGTACAAGCTTATTTTTTATTGTACATAGCCTTAATAAGTTCATGTGATGTGGGTCATGATTGGCATTTATCGTGTTTGCTCAGAAATTGAATATTTTTTCCCTAGTTTCTTTCAAGTCACTTCCTGAAGTTAAGAAACCTGAATGAAACTGATAGAAATAAAAAGAAGAGAGTTCCAGTTCATAAGAAGTATCATGACAACAAGTCTGTACCTAAATTCACTACCTTCACACACAAAAGAAGCAGGAAATTTACACCTGGTTTTTAAAGTTCACATTTGTATTTTGAATTCATTTGGTAATACTTAAGATTGATTGAAATATATTTACAGTTCATTTGCTTTCAAAACCGACCAAGTGGGGATATTCATAGTGTATCATAGTTAGGTACAGCTTTTGTGTGAACTGTTCATTATTTTTTCAGCTGTATTTGATTCAGGCATGCAGTTTGATTCAGCTATGTAGTAATGATGTAGAATGCTTGGCAGATTACTAATTTGTTGTGAATACATAGCTTCAAGTTATGCAATATAGTTTAATATTAGAGACTTCAGTATTGAATTTATACATGTATGGGGAAGTTTATGAATTGTAAAGAAGTGGTAGAAATTTTATATAAGTCAACACCATTTTTGGGATGTAAAATTCTCATTCTATCTTGCTAGAATTTAAGTTTGGGAATTTAAAGTGTTAAGCAAAACAATAGCATGTCTGAATCCACATGTGTGTTCACAGCTGTAAAATATATTAATTTGTGTGCAGTATAGAATAAGTAAATTGAATGTTAATGTGCTTCAGGGTGAAGTACGAGATGCAGCAGTGTCAGGAAATTTAGATGCTCCTGAGGGTGGATTTGATGCTATTATGCAGGCTGTGGTCTGTAGACGGGAAATTGGATGGAGAGAGAAATCTAGAAGATTATTGGTCTTCTCAACTGATGCTGGTTTTCACTTTGCTGGAGATGGAAAGGTAGGAAAGTTAATAGATTGTCAGGCACATGGTTAGTATGCAGTGGCAGGGAGCATGGACCTGTACTGGAAAAAATGGGACAGTATTTTTCCATTAACCCTTTGAACACTGAGTTAAATCCCATCTGCCCTTTGCAAGCATTATTCGGAGCTCACCATATTCTCCATGTTAGTATGTAAAGGTTTAAATGTACAGCCTTTTCATCCAAACAGGAAATCTCTGTCCTGCATTGGGCATATGAATTGGATAGTGCTTCATCTGCAGCAGAAAACTGGTATTGAAAGGCCCATATGCAAAAGGTTAGTTATGTGGGGGAAAATACGTATACGTTCTTACGTGCGTCTGATCTGGACCTTTGAGGTAAACTTTACGTGGAGAGAATGTTGTGTCTCATTGTGTACGTTTGTTAGATACGGCTGAACAGGCCTTTGATTTATGTTCTCTGTTCAAAGGATGTTGGTTACCGACTGCCATAAGGTTTTGAATTTTGTGTTGCTGAATACTGTATTGTGATGTGCAAAAAGGAGCACTTTTTTTTTTTAAACATGAATTAACTGTGACTTTGTGATGAGTACTATTTGAAACCTGGACCACATAATATGATTATGTAGCTTCACACACTAAATTTGGTTTGGTGGTCACTGTAAACTTTTGTGCTTAAACTTGAAAATTTTAACTCAAAACCATGCAGAAATGTTGAACTTTGAATTGTTGTTGTTTCCATCATATTCTTATATTTTTTACAGTATTCAGAATAAGCATCAGTTATTTCTATGGACCACACTGGTGAAGACAGTGCATTTTCTGCGAGGGAGGAACTTGAATTTTAAATGTAATTTAGATGAATTTTTATGCTTCAGAGTTTGAGACTGTGGGATATACAAATTGTGAATGGAGATGAAACTTTCCATCTTAGCAGCTGTTTATTCTGACTGCCTCTAGAAATAAAGTATTGGATTTGATGTTTGTTCTGATTTGGAACACTATTCAACACTGGAGGCGAACAACCAGGCTCTTATACCCATGCAAACCTTGTGGGTGCTGTTTAAGGAGGAGGCGCTTTGTGTTAAATTTAGATACATGAATTGCTGAAGACTAGTGTGTTGAAGGATGTCCAGAGAACCTGTAGGACTTTTTTAACATTAACCAAATTTACACAGTCACTGTTACTGAAACATGATTTATGTTTTCTTTGCAACCATTCGTTTAGAACAGACAGCACTTTTTCTTAGTAACAGAATTATTCCCACTAATACACTTATTACTTATAGTTCATGACCCACTGAATCCAGATCAGAATAACTGTCTCCAAATTATTAATATATTTTGACCTAACACCAGACCTCTCACTATCTGCTGTCTGGACAAGTAATGGCATAACTACCAAGGTATCTGGGGTAGTGCAGTTAATGAAATGGTATCTGGGGTAGTGCAGTTAATGAAATGGCATCCATTGCTGACAGTAATTTGAAAGCAAACTAAAAGGAAGGCTGTTGCAGGTGTAGTCATGAATTGATAGTCCTAAAATTTTAAAATTTATAAATTCAGAATTTAATTCCCTTACTTATATTGGGATAGGTTCAGTGAATTGTGGTAAAGTGAAACTAAAGTCGTCCGTGTACGTCATGAAGGTGTATAGGGGAGTGGAGGTATAATTTCATTCATCCTTTACTTTCGAACTGGATGGTGAGTGGTCATTCTCATGCACGTGCCACTTAACCAACCCCAGTACCAGTTGTATAGGGATTTGAACCCCAGATTGCTCAACCTGTAGCTTAGTCATTCTGTTCTTTTTCATCTAGTGAATTATGGTGTGATTGACCTCGTATGCAATTTTGTTTGCTCTGCTTTGCAATTCCAGCTTGGTGGTATTGTTAAACCCAATGATGGAGAGTGCCATCTGGATTCATATGGAGAATACACTCACTCAAAGCTGCAGGATTATCCATCGATATCACAAGTGAACCTCAAGGTGCGCCAGAATGCTATCAATGTGATCTTTGCCGTAACAGCCGAACAGATCCATGTGTATGATCGGCTGAAGGATAATGTTGAAGGAGCCTCGTCTGGAACGCTGTCAAATGACTCTTCCAATGTAGTGGAGCTTGTACGAGAGCAATATAATGTGAGTGCTGTTGTCTGGTGTCATCTCAGAAATTACTTACTTAGATACATTACTACAAGTGTGTCATTTTATTGTTGGTTTTCATAACAGTGGTTCCAGTGCATATCTGACTACCTGTATCCAGTTCCCTGGTAGCATAATTAATTGTTGCTAAACACTATATTTGCCAGTGTACCATATTCTGCCCATAAGGAAAACCAGTTAACAAATTTTTGTCATGTGGAATCTCTCTGTCATTCCAATGCAAAATTTTATAAACCACTCCTTGTTGTATTGCCAGCATGGGGATTATGCATATATTTGACCTTTATTGGCCCCTGTCCTGTTAAATGTAGCTCTTCATGGCCAAAATGGTTTATGCTGTTGCACACAGGTGCAGACATGGGCATTTGAAACAAAAATAACTCCAACCAAAAGCTGCTACATTAGGATTGAATAGCCATACAGTAAAGGTTAAAAGAGCAGTAGGTGTCAGTATGTATCAAATCATGCAATTTTATGTGATTAGCCTTTAAACAACTGAGTTGGTATTTAAATTTTAGGGCATGGTTTGTGAAAAATCTGTTAGTTGACTAGAAGAAGCTAAAATTTTGAAGTAATTGGCATTTTGTGGAAAGTAAAACAGAGATTGTGCAGGATGTCCTGAAGATGTGGTAAATTTTGATGTTGGCTAAGTACGTAAAATGAATTTGTAGGGGTGGTTTTTGCATGGATTCTCATATGTGAACATGGGCCATTTAAAGGTTAAAGTATTCAGCTGTTAAGGTAATTATGCACGCTAATGCAGGACATATGTTTGTGATACATCTCCCTGAAATGTTTTATGCCACACTGCATGGACTTGCCAAGTAACTGAACATCAAAACTCCATATCTTATATCGTGCCATTGTCCTGTATAGTGCAGGGAACAGCAAATACTTGATTTTGTGCCTGTGTATACTTTTTCTGATTTCTCTCCATCCTACTTTCTTGTCTGTCATGTGGTGAGTAGTTGGTGTTCAGAGTAAGAGGCATCAGTGTGTAAAATACTTGGTAAAGAACTCTTATATGGAAAAATTCCTTGTTATACTTTATTCCGATATATGTCAGCTATTTGTTTTATATATAATGAATGTTCAGGATCCCAAAAAGTAAGTAAAGTGGCATCTGAATGATGGAGAGAAATCAAAAAAAATATATACAGCCACAGAATCTAGTATTCGCTATTTTCTGCACTACACAGGACAATGGCATGATATAAGGTCCGGAGTTTTGATTTGAGGCCTGTGAAAATTGGTGTTCTGGTATGTTATAAATATGTCTTGTGAACTAAAGAACTTTTAGTTTGACACAACTTTCTAGTCCTGTATTACCAACATACAGAACTAGACATGGCATGTGTAAGCCTGAGAAATTTCAGGCTTCCACTGTGATTCCGTGGAGGCCTTCACCCTTCAACGCTGCGTGTATTGGTAGTAATTTGCTAACATTTTGGGACAGACTATCGCTCCTCTCTGTGAGGATCCAGCAGTCCAGTTCTTGGCCTATCGATATACACTGCCTAAAATCCCAGAAGAGTGAAGGCCTCGTGTGTAAGCTTTTCTCATACTGTATATCTCACAACTCGGACTGTTATAAAGCTTGTAGTGAGTATGGACTCATGTGTAATGTAATGCTAGTATTAATTAATACAGGGGTTTGGCAACAGTTTGCCATGGTGACTAGATTTGTTTATGGTGGCAACTGATATTTTTGAGTTCTAAGTATGAAACTTACCTTGTGTCACCCTTCTGGCATCTAGAACTTAAAAGATCTACTTCTCATATGAAAATGCGTGTAATAAAACATCCCTAGAAATTCATTCAAAAACAAATTGCTTACTCTTCTTCAGGTGCAACTGCTATTCTTTATTTTGGTATAGAGTTTTTGGACAGACATTAAGCAGTTTGTTTTTAAATAAGCCACAAACACAACTTGATGTACCCCATTAAAATACCTAGAAATTCATTTTGTATGTTCAGACAACAAGGAGATGTAGAGTATTTTTAAGACATGTTCCATAATCTCTGTTTTTATTATTCACAAAATCCCATGTATTTCTTAATTTTATCTTTCTCTGTTCAAATAATATGCTTTTCATTAACTGTGCACTAAAATGAATATGCTCGCTGGGTGGAACAATGATAAGGTAACTCACAGATTTCTGGAAAATACGTGCATCCCCAAATTAATAAAGTGTAATTCAGTCTATAAAGAGGCTTAAAATCTGACATGTGACTTGTCTGTTTTTATCTGGTAGTTAACATTTATGATGATAGTATTGTTGTGTAGGTTTGTCACATAGTTATGTGAATACATATTGCTTTTATTTCAGAAAATAACTTCCTCTGTTGAGATGAAGGATAATGCAACAACAGATGCAGTTAGAGTGACTTACTACTCTGCCTGCAAAGGAAGTGGGCCAGCAGTTCAGACAAACAAGTGTGATGGCTTGAAGGTTGGTGATGTGGTCAAGTTTGAGGCTGAGGTGGAAGTTACAAATTGTCCATCAGATCCTAGGAAATGGAAGCAGATCTTCAAAATCTATCCAGTTGGAATTAATGAATCTCTTATTGTTGATCTGGAAATGCTTTGCAGCTGTCCATGTGAGAGGGAGGGACATCCAGTGAGTAACAAATTATAATGGTCATGAATGTGAATAGCACTTGTGCGATATGGTTAAGTAAATTTTCAGTAGACTTTCTATTAGACTTAGTTTACTATACCTTTCCAACTGTCTAAGTTGTCTGGCATCATGTTATGAAATAGTCTGTGTATTGTGGAGTGTAAAGGATGAGTAAGGGAGCAAGTGTAATGTATTGTGGGACTAGCATAACTGAGGAAACTCGCAAAACAGCTTGGTCTGGATAGTTGGCCCCCGTACTGAAATTTGAACATGGGATCCCGGGCCTCCCAAATACAGAAGTGCTGACCATTCAAGTGCAGTGTTTGCTTGCTTATACTTAACCTTTTGGGAGCAGGATTAAATGCCTGCTTTGATCTGCACAAGACCCCAGCAGACCAAAATTTGGAGGATTGTGTAAGAGTGGCCATAATTTGTCATGGCAGTAGTTGACATTTGGTGTTCTGAGCATTGCACTATGTGTTATATATTTGTAATGTTCAGTATCCGATGGTTACAAGTAAGTGCCCTCCAACCCAGAAAATATACATTACAAATCTACTGCAATATGGATGGAAATAGCCATCTTGGTTGTAGGGTTTGTTGGTCTATTGGCTGTTTCATTCTGTTGCACTCTGAACTTGTATCTTAACCTTTTGATGCCTAATGACGACTATAATGGTCGTACCGCACCACTAACCCCTAAATGTTGCATTTTATATATTTATTCAACAAATATAGGTACTGAATATTTTAAACACGGTGTATACTGTCCGTTTTTTGCTCTTCAGAATGCAGTTTGTTTCATAATTCTAACGTATTTGGTTCCTGTCCCGGCGCCAAAAGGTTAATTTACCATCCTGGGACTGCACTGCATGCTGAAATTAGCTGTAACTGCATTTTACTGTAAATGAGTTACATGGTAGTGTGTGACTTTGGGTGCATGGGTTAAGCCACCTTGTTTTAAGTACTTTGGCTGTGTTACAGCAACTGTCTTCAGTGTGTGTGTGTGTGTGTGTGTGTGTGATACAGGAGGAGGATGTAGCCTGATGCATAGTTGTTACAGTGGTAGTAATGGTCAGAGGTGTGTTGTGAGTTGATGTCCAGTGGGAATGACCCAGGGCATAATATCTCTCACAGTAGGAATAATGGTAAAGCTGCAAGTATAGTGATATTTAGTAGGAAGGGACCACATGAATAAGAAAAATATTTCATTGAAGATAGGTGATACTGGATGTACCCTGTTGCATTAGTCCTCATTCTTGAATTTGTGGGTGTGTTCGGCTGTTTCTTTACCTTCCCTGTTTATGTAATGATAATAAGTGTGGATGTTTGCCAGTATGTCTGTTTTGTGTATTGGCTGTCCTGTTGTAATTAACCCTTTGACGCCTAACGACCACTATATTGGTCACACCACACCGCTAACCTCTAAACGTTGCATTTTATATATTTATTCAACAAATATAGGTACTGAATATTTTAAACATGGTGTATACTCTCTGGTTTTTCCTCTTAAAAATGCAATTTGTTTCATAATTCTAACATATTTGGTTCCTGTATTATTCACATTTAATATACAGGGTGTGCTAAAATTTAAAAAAATTATTCCGGCGCCAAAAGGTTAAAGCTTTTATGACTATAGTAACACTTATCATAATCTCATTGCAGTTATTCATAAGGAGGGCCAAGCAGTGCTCAGGGTTTGGCACATACAAGTGTGGTATTTGTGAATGTGATAAGACACATTTTGGACGGACTTGTGAGTGTGATAGTGAAAATATTCATGGAGCTACTGGTCTGCCTCTGGGTGGTTGCCGACCAGACAATAAATCTGAATTGGACTGTTCAGGACGGGGCAACTGCGTATGTGGAGTCTGTGAATGTAAGACAAGAGAGAATCCCGAAGAGGTAAGACTTTACTGTGAGATCAAGCAAGAATTTTCACCCTCTTTTGCAACAGTATTTCAGAATTTTCTTGTCAAAGTATTAAGCCTTTACAAAGGAATTTCTTATCTGATTTTCAGTGATGACTCTCCTTGTCAGAATTACATGTGATTAACACAGGTACAGTAGCACTGCCATTTGAAATGCCAAAAATTATGATGGTCAGAGCATTAGTTTTACCATTTGTTATCTGTGTACAGTTCAAGTCAATTATAATGAGAGTCTGTAATATATAAAAATGTCATTATATTGAATTCTCCTTGTGGCCAGGGGGTACGCGGTGGCACAGTTGGTTGAGGCACTGCTCTTCAAGTTGGAAGGTTGTGGGTTCAATTCCTGATGGTGTCATTGGAATTTTTCATTGGCATAATCCTTCCGGCTGCACTATGGCCCTGGGGTTGACTCAGCCTCTAACAGAAATGAGTACCAGGAATATTTCCTGGGGTAAAGGTGGCCGGTACATAGGGCTGACAACCTTACCACCTTTATGTGCCAGTCGTCTTGAAATCTGGGAGTCTCTACCTCCTGGTACCCGCTGGGCCTGTCCAGGCCTGTAATGGGATTGCTTTTTTGCTTTACCTCCTTATGGCCAAATCTGTATCTGTAGTCATATGCACATTTTTGCAGAATTGTCATTGTAAGTAGTGGCAGTGTGGGAGTTAGTAGAGTATTTGTGACCTGTTGTGCCAAACTGAAATTGCATTTGAATTATGTGGGTAAATTAGAACTTCAGTATAGCAGTGAAAACTATAATGTGTGGGTTTAATAATAGTGAAAATTTCTGTTAGGTTTGTGCACTGAAAATGTGATAGAGCGAATTATCGTTACATGGCATTATGTCTATAACACTATCCTAAGTCATGGCAGCTGTAAGGATATATCAAGATACATTGATTTCAGTTGTGTTTGTAGAAGTGTAATGTTCCACCTGATTGGTGAATCATTTGCCAATTACACTTTCAGCATCTTGAGAGTAGAATCACCATGCAAGTACACTGAAAAAGAGGAGGGGATTTGAAACTTTACCATTACGTACAGAACTTGCCTCTTCCACACTTAGTTTCAGATTATTATTATGATTATTATGATTATTGTTGTTGTTGTTGTTGTTGACTCGTTGAAAGTTTCTCAGCAGTTAACAAGAAGACTTGGGCCATAAACATGTAACACCATTATATCTGCCTCCATGGTTCTGAACTATTAAGTGTTAAAGATAAATAGAAAATGTCACATTCCACTCTAATTCATTATATTAATTATTTATTAGATGAGAAACAATGATAAATTCAACTACTCAGACACGTAATACAGATTGATGTTGTTTTTAGATCTGTTTCATGCTATCTGTGAATGTCAGCAACAGTGAAATACAGCCCTGTTCCTGTGTGTTTTGTCAGTGGTTTTAAGTGATTTTCATTGTGAGAGGGTAGTTGGTCTCTGGGGGGGGGAAGGGACCTTACTGCAGAAAATGTTGGTTGGTCATAAGTGATGGGTTGAGCAGTGTGTTTTGGTTGAAATTTGGTAATGATTATTGTAATTGTACACATGTGAAGAAACTTTATTCCAGACGGGAAGACACCTTGACTAAATAAAAAATTTAGCAATACAAAAAATAATTTTTTTTGGTTGTCTGTTTTTCTAGGTGTTCTCTGGTCAGTACTGCGAATGTGACAACTTCTCCTGTGATCATGCCAATGGTCTGCTGTGTTCTGGTCCAGACCACGGCACTTGTGTATGTGGCAAGTGCCAATGCAAACCAGATTGGACAGGTGATGCGTGTGATTGTCGAGCCTCTAACAGTACCTGTATCCTACCACGTGGCAGCGAAATCTGCTCAGGCAATGGAGACTGCAAGTGTGGAGCATGTGAATGCTATGAAGGGAAGGAAGGACGTTACACCGGGAATTACTGTGAGAAGTTCCCAGTAAGTAGGAGGGTATATTCTGCAGGGAGCATTTAGTAAATAGAAGGGAAGATTTGTAAGTAGCTTCCAACAGGTAGAAGGGAAAGTTTGCAGAAACTTGGAGTAAATAGAAATGTTAAATTTTGTAAGAAGCTTCCAGTAAGTAGACGGGAGAATTTGTAAGCAGCTTCCAGTAAGTAAAGGGAAAGTTTTGCAAGAAGCTTTGAGTAATTAAAAGTGTATGTTTTGCAAGAAGCTTCCATAAGTAGAAGGGAATGTTTTGTAAGAAGCTTCCAGTGAGTAGAAGGGAAGTATTTGCAGCTATTAGGTGACTCAGTTGTTAACTTTATGTGATGGTGTTCAAAAGTGTGGGATGAGCTCATGAAGTGTGGATAATTTTATTTTAATTATGTATATGACCTGAAAAGCACAAGAAGGGAAACTAAACACATTGAGGTAGGTAATATGGTCAAGTTCTGAAATCATGCTGCTTGAGTATCCACATGTTGCTATTGTCTGTGATTACCATGCATAGGAGATGTATGGAGGTCAATAGGGAACTACTAACAAAGTGTCCATCTGCAAGTGGTATAAGTTGCTCAGTGAGGCTGGTTATGTTTGTATAAGGACAAGCTCCAGTAAACTAGTTACTGACACTGAGGGGAATGAAGGATGAGCAGTTGTTTATTTTGCAGTCCAGGAAAGTTGACAAGTTGCCCAGCAGTTAAGTGTGGCACAGATGACAGCGCACAAAATTTTGCTAATTAATGTGGCATATCATAGTTAGAGAAACGAATTGTTGCAGCATGTTATAGCCCAATACAAAGGAATTTGTTACACATTTTTCAATTGAAAATAATGAATGAACTTATACAGCAAAAATTGTGTTTGATGATGCAGCCACTTTCTACATGTCTGGGCATTTTAGGATATGTGTGAGAGGAACATTGTGTGGGCACTGATGATTGAAGGTACAATGGACAGTCCCAGGTTGAATGACTTTGGTGCTGTATCCAAAAAAGAGAGTTGGGCCTTTCTCTTTTTTTTGCGGATATGCTGAATGGTTTAGTGTACCTAGATACGTTGGAGGAATTTCTCATGGTTATCTTATTTTGGAAGAAGAGGGCCCTAATGGCACACTGTTCCAGAAAGATGGCGTGTTGCCTCATTTTCACATTGCAGTTTATTGTCGCTTGGTTTGATACTTTCCGCAGAAGTGATTTGGCAGGGGTGCCCCTTTCCATTTGTTTACTCTGTTTTCATGAATTTACATCAGTCAGTTTCTTCTGGCGGTGTGTACAAGATGCTGTTTGTGGTCTGCCAATACTCACCACTTTGCTGGAACTTATGGGAGGGTGCAGGCACTGAGGGCAACACACCCACCATGCTTATGAAAGTGTGGAGTGAGCTTTACATACAGATATGATACCTGCTAGGGTACTCAAGGTGCCCTGATTGAACACCTGCAAACTGTTACATATAGATCACAAGAACATGATCATGTAATGTACCAAAATATGTTTAGTTCTCATTTCTGCCCATCTATTTGAGGCCTATTACATTAAAATCTACATTTCATATGTTTAGCCTGTATAATATTTATTCCCCCTCACCCTGCCTAGACCTTCCACATTTCTTTATATTCTGGATCCCAATTTTAATGCAGTGTGGGGTGTCATGCCTCATTTTTCTGTACATGTTCCATTTTTATTTGTAGTTTTTTTTATCTAAGAAAATTGTTTATGTTTTGTCTATCATTCTGAATTCTTCCCAGCATTACTCTTATATCTTACACAGAAACATTTTCTTGGCAGCCCATATCTTGCTAGTGTATTTTTTTTTGTATCAGTTTTTATCACTGTTGTGGATGATTGTACTGTAATTTTGCCTGTTGTTTTGTATGGGTGTGAAACTTGGTCGTTGACACTGTGGGAGGAAAGGAAGCTGAGGGTGTTTGAGAAGAGGGTGTTGAGGAAAATATTTGGACCTAGGAGGGACGAGGTAACAGGGGAATGGAGGAGATTGCATAACGAGGAGCTAAATGACTTGTACTCCTCACCCAATATTGTGTGGGCGATAAAATCGAGAAGAATGAGGTGGGCTGAGCATGTGGCGCATGTGGGTGAGGAGAGGGGGGTGTACAGGGTGTTGGTGGGGAAACCGGAGGGAAGGAGACCACTGGGGAGACCTAGGCGTAGATGGGTGGATAATATTAGGATGGATCTCCAGGAAGTGGGATGTGTGTATAGGGACTGGATTGGGCTGGCCCAG
>Ga0123357_10009974_pt1 | contig 12034 bp, 4 predicted proteins | sample TergutEmb28metaG_FD_89873 | JGI IMG/M metagenome (GOLD analysis project Ga0123357, IMG submission 89873) | Embiratermes neotenicus P4 segment gut microbial communities from Petit-Saut dam, French Guiana - Emb289 P4 | ecosystem: Host-associated > Arthropoda: Insects > Digestive system > Gut ...
AAACATGTTGAGCAACCTATAAATGAAAAATAAACATAATACCAAAAGTGACATCTAGTTGGTCTCTTTATCCACATTGAACTACGATGCACGGTCAACCATACATCACTTATTTAAGTTAAAAAGTCTGCTCTTATCGGAACTAATCAGGAATAAAATGATACAGCATTTTCCTTTTGTATTTTGCTAACTGGCCATACTTGTGCTATCAGGAATATATATAGCCACACCTCTATACAGCACCACTGTTTGCTCACTGCAGGTTGTGACAATGTACTGAGTGTGGTGGTAAATCAAAATACAGTCACAGGGAATTTCTATTCACAGACTTTCATGGATTTTAAGTGAGGATGGTGCTATACTGGGGTTTGACTGCATATTGTTTCAGAATGACGGTTTCACAACAAGGAGCAAATGTAAAAATACTGATAGTTTCTTTTCAAGTTATCTGTCTTGTTCTGAACTGATGTTGCTAAAATAATAGCTAATAAGCATTCAGGTAAATCGCCATGAAAATGTGTTTCCTCTTGTGTTTCATTAAAAGTTTCAAAACTCAGGCATCAGTATTGGATATGTTTTAGGAGCAATAATCTTTAGACATTAGAAATTACTTAAAAGTGTTAACATTTCTTACTTCATTTTGGCCTCTTCCCCTTTTATTGCTCTCCTGTAGCAGAAATAAGCACCTAAATTTGCTTGTGTACAGCACCATACCTATGTATAGTGGTACATTCCCCATTCTGTCTCATTAAATACTCATCACTGTCAAAGGTGTGTTAAATAGAAGCTGAACTCTTACTAAGATGTGTATTTTACTTTATAATTCTAAGGCAAGGCATTCCCATTGTGTTTTTCTCTATTACTTAAATACTGTAATAAAATATAGCTGAAACATGTAGCTGAAAGCTGTAAATTCATATAATATTTAATAAAAAGTTGTGTTAGACTATAGTTTATTACATTATTTCATTAATAGTGTATTTTACTGTTGGAGGGAACAACGAATGTTGAAATATTATATAGGAAAGTTGTATGAAAGTATGGATGACAAGTGAAATATTTTGCTTTTAGATCAAGCTGTGTGGTGGCTGTTGTCTGGCATGTGCAGTGCTGTGTGTGATTGTCACTATCACCACAACAGTGATTCACATGAACCGGCTGCAAATGCTGAGAGAGTGCGTCTACACAAGGATGACACAGACTTGCACTTGTTTCCCTGTACCAGTTGAATCCACACCAACTGCAAGGTCTACTTCAGACAGTACGTAATTTGGTTATATGCAGATAACATAAATAAAAGAAGGGACAGTCAATCACAACTAATATTTAACAGACAATAGTTTATGTGAAGATATATAAGAAGATGCACTATTTATGTTTATATTAAATTTAAACAATTTTATGAACAGCAAAGACTGAACTAAATAACAATTGACAAAGATTAAGAAATATAATTTTAAAGCTTATAACTTTCATTTTACTATTTGTGTATTTATCATTAATTTAAAGACATCATTATTAGCTCAGAAAACATAGCATCAAATGATCAAATGATAAGTGAACAGTGAATTGGAAAAGGATATTGAAAGATATGATCATGAATTAATTTGATTTACTATCCTGATATTTGTCTGGTAGAATGATCAAAAACTGCAAACAACTTAGAATATTTAAGTCCTGGCCAAGATTTTAACTGGGTACCTTCCATAACAGATGTCAGAAACATTACCTTTTGAGCATTTTAGGTACTGGGGAACATGTTCTAAAAAGGTGAATTATATTAAATTATTTTTTTAACTTCCTATTATTCTGTTACACTTTTGCCTTGTTTTTGACTGAATCATTATCATACTTACTTACTTACTCACTCCATGGTGCAGAGTCCTTCTTGAGAAGCTAATCAGTTTGCAGCTAGTCAAGAAATTCCCCACATTTCGCGGAATCCGAAGGTTCATTACCGCACTTTATCATATGTTTAAGAATTATTAACGTGTTCTTAAAAACTAATATAGAGCATAATTGAAGTTTCAATAATGTGAAATAAAATTAGGGTAATGATGAAATTATCAGAAGAATAATCTCAGGAAATGTATAGTACCTCCAGGTCAGAACCATGTACTTATTTTCTTCACATCCTGAAAAGTCAACAATAACCGATGATATTAAAAAAAAAAAATTCTGAGAAGGGTGAATTAATGGAGAATAGTACATAAAAGAATATGCCATCTGCTATATTAAACTTAGGACACATAATAGATGAGGGACAAGTAACAAATATTACATTTTTGGTGAGGAATGATAAGGAAATGAAGGCCATATGGAAAATTTAAATATGGATGAGAGGGTGATATTACAATAAGCTTGAAAGGAACGTCATAATTCATGCAGAAGCAAGGAAGAAAGTGTTATTACATAAATTGACTAGAAGATTTGATTTTAATTCCACACTTATGTGAGATTTCATTGCTGTCAGTGACAGTGGTTATGATATGAAAAGACCTGCTTATGTTTCAGTTGTCCACTACGTATTCAACTCAACTCCAGACTGTGAGGTGATTCATGGTGCCCTGTACTCTTGCCTTCGTGCCATGTTTGGTCTGTCAGTCATTGGGATTCTTGTCTGCATTTTTTCCTGTATGCTGATTTACCAATTACTAAGGTAAAAAAAAAACACTTCTCTCTTTCTCCCTCTCACTATTGAACTGAAGCTTATTGTTAATCACACTGTGTTGTACAGGCAATCTACTTCTGTATCATGGATCTCAACATAAATGTGCAAGATAATTTGTTGTTGTACTATACTACAGTGATCAGAGTAATTTATTTGAGTTCTGAACTATGATTTCTTTACATTAAACAGACTGCATAAGCACTGACCTCTTCAGTCAAAATTTCAGTTGCAATATTCAATAGTGAGTAGTCTGAGGGCTGGAAGATCTGAAGTTCTGTTCCTGGCAGGTTCAACAGATTTCTTTTTTAATAATGTTCTGACTTGCCCTCAAGCATAGCCAGGCTCCTAGTCCTCAGGTACTGCGGGTTCTTTCCCTGAGAGTAAAGCTGACCACTCACCTCTATTTAGCACTGAGGTTAAGAATGAGTGGCGCTATGCACCCATTCTTCCATATGCCTTTATGCAACCCCCAGCAACAACACTACCTTTGCCCTCAATGTGATAAACAGTTTTATTGCACCTAGAAAGACATGACAAACAATTACATTACAATGTCACATAAATGACTGACTTGTAATACAACGATATGCTGTCAAATGTTATGTTAAAAATATATACATCCTGAAGATGAACTGCTGTTGTCAAAATATGTTTGGTGTATAAGTAGAAATGATTCACATCATTTTATGAGATGCAATTGGTTTTATATAGCTTTATTAGAAAGTAATGTTGTTGTGTAATAATGCAAGTTCTATTAGTATTTCAGTATTACGCATATAAAGTTTAAATATTTTATGACTATATTTGGCAGTCATGAGAAGAAGAAAATGTACTGGGAACAACTGGAGATGAGATGCCGATATCTGTATCGTCAGCAAAGAAATCCACATCACTGCACTTGTTGTGATGAATGTCGATATCCTCCCCCACATCAGCTCTTCCCATGGGAAGTCATGGATGACAGGTAAAATGGAAAATAATGAAGAAGAACAAGTCGCTCTTAGAGATTTCATTTGGTGTAACTGAGGGAAAAAAAAATTTGAAACCAACATTTTAATGTACAAAAGCAGGTTCTGGACACCTGGCAGGGTTGGTAACTTGTACTCTCCAAACCCTGGAGAGGATAATGGTGCTGTGAACACGGCAACACAGAGGTTACGAGGACAGGAGCGTACATCAGGATGGAGCTGGCGAAGACTGCCATGGTCACGGGGACCAAGCACTAACAGTGGACAAACTCCTGATCATTCTCACAGGTACAATCAAAGCCATCTAAAAAACATAAGTTATTTGAGGAGCACAGGATAATGCAAATCATTTCAAACAAGTCTCCACTGGTTAAGTATTGGAAACGCCTTCTCTAAAGGTTTGTGACTGTATTTGACTCATTATGCAAATACTATCAAATACCATGTTGGACAATGTCAGTTTCTGAGGTGTATTTGATACACACACAGCCCTCTGGAAGCTGATTGTGCTGGGATATATGTAAGTTCTATATAATACACCCAACAATAAAGTTTCCAGTACTTTTGTACAGTGGCAAAAGCAGCGTCAGGCGCTGAAATATTGTTTATATCAAGCATGAATGGAAAATACCTTAACATTCTATTCCTACAACATTAAAAGTTTGACAAGATTTGAGTTCCATTTTGTTGATGAAATTGACACAGTGTTAGAAAACTGCAAAACTCTTACCGAAGCATGACTGTTTCTTTTTCTGTACACCTGTGAATGAGAAGATTTTATTAAGTGGTTGGTAAGGTTCCTTTATATTTCTGAGTCCTGCTTTCAGAAATAAATTTTGTATGAGTAACTTTAGATGATATTGCAATACAAACAGGCTAAGAAATGCACTGATACATACTGCAACTTGCACCAAAGCACTTCAAAGCAATACACAATAGGGATCATTTATCACATGCCATAAGGAGGCTGTGAAAACGAGTCCCAGTAGAGATGCAAGGCAGCCTGTGATGGTGAAACAAATGGTTCAAAGTCTGTCAGGCAAAGTGTACATTGTAGTAGCTGAATTAGATGGTGAACAGTGCCAGTTTGAACATAACATCACTTCATGAGTTTGTTGTGTATCAGGTGCACTCCTTTCATTTACACACATCAGCAAAAATGTACCTATTCCAAAATTGGTTTTGCAAATACTAACGTTTGTGTCTGTTTTGTGACATACCATACTTAAAATTGCTTTCATATGGCGAACTGATTTCAGTTCTGACAAGGCTTCTTCGTGTTCTAGTGAACATATTTTAACATGCTGAATATTTGAAGTGGAATGTTGAAATTGTATATATTTTAACCTCTAAATAATCACACAAAAAGTAATAAGAAGAAATGAAAAATGTTCAAGCAAAAAAGTAGTTTCATACCCTTGATTACTAGTTTGTACTGTTGTAACAAAATGACTACAATAATTTCATCAATAAAAGCAGTAATAAGGGAGTCCAATCTGAATAGGAATATACTATTTTATAAATGGGCATAACATTTCTTCCTTCATATCTGTTCTTAAATTATATACCTTCATGATTTAGAATGTTCCCTGTTTTCTCTTCTTGCTGACCTCCTTTTTAAGCAGAACAGTGACCCATATTTTTGTCCCACATGGACATTGTGCTGTGTGGATACAAAAATATTATTTATGCTGTAACAACTGTACACAATCAGTGTAAGACAGTAAAAGCTCTGACATTTGGCACTGAATGAACTAGGAAGATTTATTAACCAGAAATTGACTTGGAGTCCTAGTATAATTACTATTCCATCAACCAGTAGAATAATGGTGATGTTTCTGAGTGTTTGCACACTAATTATGGGTGTCTGATTGCTCCTCTCCCACCCACCCTCAACACACACCCCTCCAAAAAAAAAAAAAGTTGCATATACAGCATATTATGCAAGTATTGATTAAGGTGTAATAAACAGTGCAGCAAAAAAACTGAACAGGATATAGTGCACATGATTATTGGTCTGGATAATAAAAAGGACATATATGAGTTTGCTAAATACACTAAAAGTAAGTCACGCATTAGGCATAATGTTCCATTATCTGGAAAATTGCAATATCTGGCAACTATTTAGTCCCAAAGGTGCTACATATCACAAGTTTTACTGGTTCATATAAAAACAACAAATGCACTCATATTACAGTTATATTTTTACACACAATCCATCAGAACTCTGACATGTTTCAGTCTATCTTGATCATCTTCAGCTTGTTACTTAACATCAATCAGGCACATATAAAAACATGGATCTAGCAGCGCAGAAGTGGTTCTGCACTGGAACATCGAATTTTATAAAATCTGCGAACATTTTATGGACTAATTTTAATGTATTTAATAATCCATCCATATTTTTACATAGGCTTTATTGATGTTAAGTAATACCATGAAATGATCAAGATAGATCAAAACCTATTAGATTTATGATGGATTGTGTGTAAAATTATAATTTTAACATTAGTATATTTGCTGGTTTTATTACATAAATTTTTTATTAATGTATGGACATGAATAACATTAAGGTTTACTGTACCCTGTCCTACTGCTAGCGATATACTCACAACAGTAGATAATAATATTAATGATTTAAAAAACCTCCATTACAGTGCTGCTTCCTGTTAAAACTATTTGTAATTCAAAAAGTTAATACAAATGTGAACTGTTCCTAACTACTGTCACTGAGTTCTTACTGCACTGTATCTTTGTTTCTTTCTTTGCAGTGAGGTAGGATGCTACAATATAAAAGGTTGGTTTGTGTAAAAATGTATTGGAATTGTAACAAGGTGCAAATAGCTGCATTTCTATGCATTTTCCACAAAAAATGTGATTTTGAACCTTCGTACACATTACCACTGCACATTTATAACACGTTATGTAAACAATTTCAAAATCTTTGTAAGAAGTCAATCTGCTAAATTTTGAATCCACAGAGAGGGGTCAGGGAGTGGTGTACAAAATTACCGGCATGCAACCAGCAGCCCAGACAGCCAGTATGGTTTTAGCAGCCATCCAGCACCAGTAGAAGGTGCTTCACCACCGGTTTCTGGTATTGTGGAAGGCAACACCAGCCCATACATCCGGGACCCTCATGGCGGCCCAGTCATACCTCAGCCAACAGGTGGCTTTATTAGACCCAGAACTTTGGGGCCATTTGTAACTGAAGGAAGTGTGAAGGCCATTCAGCAACCCCAGGGCTATGCCCAGCAGTACTACATGTGGGGTCCACCTCCTCCATATTCCAACCCTCACTCTGGTAACAACTCACACTGCAATAGTCCTGCTAGACGGGAGCCCATCCTAAACTTACTTCAAGGACACCCGGGACCAACAAGCAATGCTACAGCTGGAAGTCCATCTCGGTTACATTACCCACACCATCATCATTTACATCATCACCACCACCATTGTCAGATGAATCAGCAAGTTGCTACCAGAGGTGTGCCAGTGGCAGCAGAAGATCAGAGTATAATAGGACAAAGTGGTCTGTTGAAGAACCTACAACAGAGGTACCATGGGGGTGTAAGGAGACTGCAGGACCACAGAAGGTTTGATGAGTTTTCATCTTCATCAGGTGATGGTGTGATCAATGTCAGTAGTGGTGATAAAAGTGTGATTGTTGAGAATTATGTAAACACAAGTGAAGCTGAAATGGCAACATCAGGTGATGTTACAACAAGTGAAAACAATACAGATTCTTCTGTTAGCAAAGACAGAATTAGCAACACCCTACCAGCAAGGAAAGCTAAGAAGCGCATTGACATATCGTCAGTAAAGTCTGTAGCAAATATTCCTTTTTCTTCAGAGCATCAACTTGGAGGTCAGAAATCATCACCAAGTCATTGCAGTAGTGTAAATAATGTAAATAGTGGCAATACATGTAGCAGTACTGGTGGTGTAGGTGGTAGTGGTGGAAATGGTGGTGGTGGTTTTTCTAGGACAAATGTTCAAATTTTATTTGGGCAACAGGGCTGTCAACATACAGACCATTTTCGTGGTGGTAACCATGGTGATGAGTTGACAGCAGAAGAAACACAGTTGATAGCTGAGAAGTATCCTCATTCACTATCATCAGGTTCAGCACTGGTGAGGGGAAAAGATGAAACAGTCACTGGAGCTCCACCCAACAATATGTCTCCTCGAATGAGGTATATGTCGCATTTACAAGGCGTGACAAATGCAGCCTTTCAAGTACAAGAAGGTCTTGAGCTTCAAGACCAACAGGGACAGATTCTATGTGGCAAGAATGAGACGGCAGAATCAGAAGTTTATTTTGCAGATGTATCATCTTGCTGCAATGTTTCAGTAAGAAATGATGGGTCATTGTATGATGAAGCTCTTGATCCACAAAAGCATAAGCTAATGATGTCAAATCAAGGCGAAGAAATGGACATTCCAACAACTGGTGGCCATTTGCAGAGGTTACCAGAGTCCTACCAGATGCATCATCACCACAGAAGGCTCCTTCAAGCAGAAGCTATGCATCCTTCAGGAAACCAACATCAATTTCACAGAGTTCCTATGCAGGAAGGTGTAATAGCAGATAAAGGGCATCATCATCATCATCATCACAGAGGGATATCAGAGGGCACTACATTAGCACTAAGTTGTGAGGAACAGGAACTTACTAGTAACTGTTTTAGCTATCAAAGACAATCGTCAACCCGGAACCGTTTACCGTTTCCTTTACCACATCACCACCTATTAGGACAAAATTCTTCAACATTCAAAGAAGGTATGCAGGAAGGAATTGGCTGTAAAAATGTAGGTACTAGTAATAGGGAATTCATAGATGCTGAAAGCACAAGAAAAATGTGTGTATCGAATAATGGAAGGTCTGATATACCTATAGATCCTTCACAGCAAAGTTTGTCTGTGTCAAGCAACAGCAGTGCCACACCAACAGTAGAGAATAACAATGTAGCTTTTGTGTCACCCATGTCACTCTCTGCATCATCACCTGGTAGTTTTCCAACAGAAGAGCTTGAGAACTGTGGAAGTTACTATGACAATCATAACAACTCGTCGGAAGTTGGAAGTTCTTCAGGTTCTACCTCTGCAGTATGCAGTCCAATGAGTTCATCAGGAAATGATGTGTTTGGATCACCTTCTCATGGTTATTCATCTCCACAAATGATACCATATGATCAGGGTCCCACCCTTCAACAGGCCAACAGACTGCATCATATGCAACAAAGAAATAATAATTACCAAGAAAAAATAACTACAGACTTTGTTCAAGTTCATGGTGCAGACCAGCACTTCCTGGCACCAGATGCACAGTATGAAACTATACCCCAGCAGCAACCACAGAACATTGCACAAAATACTCAGACATACCAACATCACATTCATCAACAAAATTTTCCTCCAACACAGCGGGAAGACTTCAATGGAAACACGCCTACCAACAGTCCAGGAAAAAATAACCTCTCCTCTGCTCGACAGGGAGGTGTGATGATTCCATCAGCAACGCTAAGCATCGGAGGAAATGTTTCTTCTCCAGCAAGAAGACGATTGAACTTACCTCTCCATGTCACATGTGCTGTCACTGGGAATACAAACACTATTAGCAGTCCAAACAACAACAACACTGTTGAAAGCCTTTACCATACTGCAACAAGCACTGAGGAGGAAGAATCAGAATCACTTCAACCTCAGTCATCATCTAATTGTTATAGTGATGCAACAATGGATTCTGGTTGCCATAGTGGTTCTGAATTTGCAACAAGGCGACGAGCAGGTAGTTCTAGGGCTTCAGCACGAGCTGGGACCAATAAGGAACATGCAAGGACTCTTGGAACAAGGACAGATGAAGATGAACATGGCGAAGAAGTGCCAGTAAAGACCATGCGGTCTGTTAATGTGTGATAGTCATGAACAGTCTTGGTTACTTTCATAATGTCTTAGGAAAGACTGGCCATTCACCCATTTCCTTTTGAAAATATATGGTATAAATGCATTGACCCAGTCACTGTATCTTTTAAACCATCTTCTATTTGTGATAAGAATTGCTAGATGTGGATTTTTCAGTAGGTTATACATTCAGTTACACAAAATAACAGAATCATGTGTATTATTCTCGTACTGAGTGTCTTTTAAGTGATGTAAAGATGGTGTATAATAATTTGTTTTCTCATGGTGTAAAGCAGGAACTTACCTGAACTGGTCCAAACTGGAATAAATCTGTTCTTCTATTTGCATTCCTTGTGCCTGTCCCCTCCAGCTAAAGATTCAAATAGTCTGGGAAGCACCTCTATCTGGATTGGTACATAATTGCTGATGTTTCAAAGGATCATGTCTTCATCTCAAGGTTCGAGCATTCCTTTCCTGTCCTTAACATTGAGTCTGCAGGTACATTTCTACCAGATTACATAGCATCACACCCCAGCACACAGTACTCTTCACATTACTGCCATGAGAAACTCAAATTTCATACTTTGAGACACAGTTTACTTAAGCACAACAATTGTCTCAGAATGTAATATTCTGGGAAACAAAACCTCAGATTAGGTAATCATTTTGGGAATTGGGATCAATTATAAATGTGCAAATTAAATAGATGGTAAGCTAAGTCACTTACTAAATGCTGGATGTTTGTAAAAGTGTAGGGCATGGGGTTACCAAAATTTTTTGCAAATTTATAAAATAAAATTTGACAATAAAACGTAAAGGACAACTGGATGTGAACTGTAAAACAGCCAAGGCACTCAAACTAGCTTAAAATATTCACAATTAAATCTCTGTTCTTCTGAGATGTAGCACCGTGTTGCTGGGTGATTGGTTGTGATGGTTTGGGAAATGTAGTGACCTGATCTTCAATGGTCGAAATGTCCATGAAACCACGGGCATTTCGACCACTGTAAATGAAATCAATCAGCCAGTGATGCAGCGCGAAACACCAGAAAGAACGGAATCTTTAATTGCACTGCTGCAAACGGCTACAAACTCGATCTACGACTACTATTACAGTAGTGTTTTAGACTAAAAACACAACACTGGAAAAATATTACTGTCACTAACATCACTGTAACTGTACGAACTTTGTGGTGGTTACATTCGCTGAGCTTCTTACTGAGAAGAATATCCTACTTGCATGTGGTCCCACAGTTCTAATTGCGCGCGTGAGCATTCATGGGATGAAAGATGGGCGGCACCGACATTATGGACAAGGGAATGGCAGTCTTCGTTAAGAGGTCAACGAAAAAACACACCGTAATCCTCAAATGTATTGATTATTTCAACATCTTTTAGGAAATGTGTAAAATCGCAGGACTTTGGCAGACTTTAATACGATCTTCTAACCCTTAAAATAAATCGAGTGACAGTCAATGCCCTTCGTTCTTCGTCACAGATGCACATCTGCAGCCAACATAATGTTGCCACTGATCCACACTACCAGACAAAATAGATATCCGTGGATGTTAGGAGTACCATTTTGATCTGTGGTACGTAGTACACTCTGATCCATGGTACACACGAGAATTGAAAACAGCTGATGCGCAATGTGCGTGAACTTTGCTGTGAAAACGTGTACAGTATTCAAGTGGGTGTGCTGCAGTAGGTGTATATCATTTGTGTCATAAAGGAAGGTTTTTGCCGGTGGCCACAAAGAAGCAGGTGTCCGAACTGTTGAAACTCGGGGAATTTCACAGTATCATTTCGCAATTAAGGAAGATGTCACGTTCCTTAATAAAATATGGTCAGTTGCCTGAAAAACGAACCGCATTCTTTTTATGTGACATCCAAGAGAAATTCCGTCCGGCGTTATCGCATTTTGAACAAATAGTTGAAGCTGCAAAGAAGTTGGTATGCTAATGTGAACATAAGTTGAAATTAAAACACTATACGAGATTTGAAGTTTCCATGGCAATGTGAAAGTGACGCTGTCTAATCTAATCTTTTTCCTGAAGGTGGAGGCAACAGATCGCTTCGAAACATCTGTAAATTCGTGCCAGATTATACGGCGTCACATCCCTGGAGTCTGTAGTCTTAGGATATTTAAGTGCAAAAGGAGAATGGACTATAACTGATTTCATAACAGTCGTGTGAGATCTGTCTAAAATGTGAGCTCACAAAGTAGCTATATTTTATACGTCTGTTGTGAATATCAGCAGCAGTGCCTGAATCAGTAAATGCCACACAAACATTTTGTAACCTCTTATGTAACATGTCTTCATTACCTTCAGTTATTGTGATCTGTGCCCCCCCCCCCCCCCCCTTTTTTTTTTTTTTTTTTTTTTTTTCAACCCCACGCACAAATAATCTTTTTGTTTAAAAAAAAAAAAAAAAAAAAAAGAAAGTATATGTGTTTTTTTTTTTTTTTTTTTATAGGAGGTAAAATTAT
>Ga0123357_10009976_pt1 | contig 12033 bp, 5 predicted proteins | sample TergutEmb28metaG_FD_89873 | JGI IMG/M metagenome (GOLD analysis project Ga0123357, IMG submission 89873) | Embiratermes neotenicus P4 segment gut microbial communities from Petit-Saut dam, French Guiana - Emb289 P4 | ecosystem: Host-associated > Arthropoda: Insects > Digestive system > Gut ...
AAAAAATTGCCTTTCGCTGCAAAATGGTAGGGACGGCTCTCCGAGCCGTCCGCGGCGGTTTCGGAGAAACCGCCCTACCTTGCGGCAATTCAAATCGTTGCTGGCCGGCACGAGTCGCGTGTTGTCACCAGGCGAGTTTGTAGGTTTTTTCCCGTTTGACGCGGAGCGTGAGAAGGGCGTTCGCAGCATCGTAGGTGTAATCGTTTTTGCCGGCTCCGGCGACGGTTTTCGGCGCGGCGGGGCAGACGATGTCGACACCGCCTTGGTCGTGTATCCAGAGGCCGCCGACGTTGATTTCGATGGCGCGGTTTTCAGGCGTGGCTTCGCGAATCGAAACTTGCTTGGCGTGGCGGATGCGATGCACGTAGGGCAGGGGCGCGGCGCCAGCGGCGGCGCCAGCGGCGGCGGCGGGCGGCGGGGTCAGCGGCGCGATGACCACTTCTTGTTGCTCCGAAAAATGGTTGCGCAGCGGGCCGATGATTAACAGGCCGTTTTCGTAGCGGGCGGTGGCGTTGCGGATTTGGTGGCGGGGGGCGCGTTGTTTTTCGAGCCATGTCACGCGGCAGTTGCCTTGCGCTTCGATGGCGTAGGTGGTGCGTTCGGTCGCGGGGGCGGGCAGGGGGAAGGCGCGGATTTCGCCTTCGAGCAGGTTCGCGTCGGCGGCGATGCGTTGGCCGTCGACGGTTATCGCCGGGTTTAGCGTGGCGTTGGCGTCACCGGTCGCGTCGGCGTGCGTGAGGCGGAAGGAGAGGATGTCGATGTCGGCGGCGACGTTGCCGAAAACCATGCCGGTGGTGAGCATGAGGTCGTTGTCGGTTTCCGTATCGGTGTAGAGCGTGGCGACGTTTTCGAGCGGGGGGACGGTGAATTCCCATGCGCGTTCGGAGCGTCCGGGGGGCAGGGTGGTGGCGCCGCCTTGCTCGCGGGCGACGCGCGTGAAGTGTTTGTCGTAAACGCGAAATTCGGGCGTGGCGCGCTGGCCGCCGGGGCCGGCGTCGAGGGTGAGGGCGAGTTTGTAGCGCTGGCCGGGCGCGCAGCGGTAGTAGCTGCGCTGGCCGAGCGTGGCGCCGGGGGCGAGGATGGCTTTGGTCGTGGCGGCGTCGGGGCGGCGGTGGATGCGCACGCCGGGGTTGCGCCATTCCCATGTGGGGTCGTGTTTCACGGAGTTTTCTTCGTTGGGTTCGAAGGAGTAGCCGGAGAGGTGCTGGGTCTGCCAGTCGATTGCGTCGCGTTGGGCATAGACGAGAAAGTCGGGGTTTTCGTTTATCGCGGGGGTGGGCGCGCCGGTGATGTAGAGGGTGCGTTCGCCGCCGGCGTGGTGGCGGTAGGCGCGGAGGCGCTGGCCGTGGGGCGCGCCGCCGTAGCCGAAGTTGATGGCTCGCGGTTCGGCGGCGTCGAACGAGGTCGCGCGGCGCAGGGTGTGGGTGAGTTTTTCACAGCCGGGGAAGGCGAGTTCGTCGAAGAATTTGTTTTGCGAGGCGTTGAAGCAGCGCACGGCGAGGGCGTCGCGCGTGATTTCAAAATAGATGCCGCCGAGGGTGCCGCCCGCCATGGCGCCGGGGTTGCCTTTGAAAATGGTTTTGTTGTTGGGGTCGAAGCCGCCGATGCGTCCGTTGGAGACGTAGAGGGCGCCGTCGAGGGGGACGATTTCGTAATTGTGGTTGTGGCCGTGCATCCAGGCGGCGACTTGCGGGTGTTGCTTGAAGAGGGCGAGCAGGGCGTCGCTGTTGGAGACTTGGCGGTAGCCGGGGTCGCCGAGGATGGTGGTGGTGCCTTTGAGGGCGTTGTGGCTGAGGACGATGGTGGTTTTGGTTTTGTGGACGGCGAGGTCGAGTTTGAGCCAGGCGATGGCGGCGTCGCTGACGTAGGCTTGGTCCATGGCTTCGGGCAGCGAGACGAAATGAATGCCTTTGATGTCGAAGCTGTAATAGGGCTGGCATTCGATGCTGCTGAAGGTGTTGGTGCGGAACTCGGAGTCGTAGTCGTAGAATTTGTCGTCGACGGTGAGGGAGTTGTTGTTGTCGTGGTTGCCGGCGATGTAGTGGAAGGGTTTGGCGTCGCAGCCGCCTTGGATGACGTCGGTCCAGTCGCCGCGCGCCGTGTCGAGCGCGTAGTCGTGGTGGGCGTCGCCGGTGTCGAGGAAGACGTCGAGCGCGGGGAAGCGGGCCATGATGGTGTCCATGATGCGGCGTTGTTCGGCGGGCGCGGGTTGCTCGCCATGGAGCCAGCCGAAGTGGGCGTCGGAGACGATGAAGCCGGCGAGTTTGTCCGCGGCGGGTGCGGCGAAAAAGGAGGCCGCGCGGTGGCGGGCGGGCGCGGGGGGAATGGTTGAGGGAGCGGGCTGCGCGGCGGCGGCGGCGGCTTTTTTCCCTTTCGGGGCGGCGGCGGCGAGCGTGGCAACGGGAGCCACGGCGGCGCCGGTGGCGAGGATGAGCGATTTTCCGAGGAAGTCTCTGCGGCTTTGGTTCATGATTTTTTTGGTGTTGGTTGGTGTTGGTTGGTGATGATGGAGTGTTTTGCGGGCGGGGGCCGCGGGCGAGGCGGGAAGGAGGCTTGAAAAATTACCGCGCGCTTGACGTGTGTCGATGTGTGACGACGTGTGTCGATGTGTGTCGATGTGCTGGCGGATGATTTTTCAAAGTGCTTTTAAATCCTATTTTTTTCATGCGATTGTCACGGTCGCGCCTTCGGCGACGGGGATGATGTATTTGTGGCCGTTGAGCGCGGGCTGGCGCGCGGGTTCGGCGGCGGCGCCGGTGATTTTCAGGTCGGCGCGCGGGGAGTGGATTTCGATTTCTGGCCTGGCGGGGAGGGGGAGAGTGGCGAGCAGCTTGTGGATTTTGACGGTGATGCGGTCGTTGTTTTTTTCGAGGGGAAAAATTTCGGCGCTGTCGATGTTGCGCAGGCGGCTCACGAAGGTTTTGGCGCGGTAGTCGCTGCATGGGGTGATGGCGACTTGCTTGCGGCGGCTGAAGAGGTTGCGCATGGGGCCGACGAGCAGCGAGGCGGGGCGGTCTTCGACGGGCGCGCCGAGCACCTGCCATTGGAGGTTGGGGATGCGATAGAGCCATGTCGCCATGCCGTTGCCGGCGGCTTCCATCGCCGCCACGGAGCGGCGGCCGGCGCGCGGTTTGGCCATGGCGAAGCCGCGATATTCGCCGGGGGCGAGGGTGGCGTCGGCGGTGTGTTTTTCGCCGGCGAGGGTGAGCGAGGGGCGCCGGGTTTGCGCGGTCGCGCCGGCGAAGCCGATGGCGACGCGGTGCAGCATGACGGGTTTTTTCAGGCCGGCAAATTCGATTTCGACGGAGAAGTTGAAAACGTTGTCGGAGTTTTCGTCGGTGTAGATGGACTTGGTGATTTTCGAGGCGGGGAATTTCACGGGCATCACGATTTGCTGGCGTTCGCCGGCGAGGGTGTATTGGCCGAGCGGGGCGGCCATGACTTGCGCGCCGTCGCGGTCGTAGAGTTTGGCGCGCACGAGGATGGGCTGGCCGCCGCCGTCCATGCCTTGGAGGTCGAGGGTGATTTCGTAGTCGCGGCCGGCGGCGACGCGGTAATAGGTGTATTGGTTGGAGTTGGCGCGGGGGAGGGTCATCACGCGGCGTTTGTCGAGGGGGCGCATGAGCACGCCGGGGTTTTTCCAATCGTAGGAGTTTTTGTCGCCGCGGATGCTGCACGCCATGAGCTGGCGGTCGTTGGAGGATTTGCGCACCATGTAGAGCGAGAAGCCGGGGTCTTCGTTGAGCGTCGCGCCGGCGACGCCGGCGAGGTAGAGTTCGGCGGGGGTTTCAGGGGCGGGGGTGAAGTGGTGGTGGACGGGGCTTTTCGCGCCGTCGCAGGTCATGCCGGCGCCGGCGGAATAGGCGGGCGGGGCCGCGGGGTCGAGGCTGGTGCGCAGTTGCAGCGTGCCGCGAAATGGCTCGCTGGTGTCGAGTTCCTCGACGAATTTTCCGAACTCGGCGCTGTAGGCGCGGATGTCGATTTTGCCGGGGGTGATTTCAATGTGCATGCCGCCGAGGCCGTGTTTGCCTTTGCTGGGGTCGAAGCCGCCGATGCGTCCGTTCGAGATGTAGAGTTTGTTGTTTTTTTTGACGACTTCGTAGTTGTGGTTGTGGCCATACATCCAGGCGACGCAGTTGGGGTAGGCGTTCATCAGGTCGAGGATTTCCTTGGTGTTGATGAGGCCGCGGTAGCCTTCCTCGTAAGTTTTTGAGTAACCGATGAGGCTGTTGTGGCCGAGGAGGAGGGTGGTTTTGTTTTTGTTGAGTTCGAGGTCGAGGCGGAGCCATTCGAGGAGTTCGCGGGTGACGTAGACGGTGTGGTTCAGCTCGGGCACGGAGATGAAGTGGATGCCTTTGATGTCGAGGCTGTAGTAGGGGCGCGCTTCGTGGCTGCCGAGGGCGGCGCAGCGGAATTCGACGTCGCAGTCGCTGGCGTGGGCGATGTCGTGGTTGCCGGGGATGTAGTGGAAGGGGATGGGGTCGTCCTGATACATGATGATGTCAGACCAGTCGCCGCGGGCGCCGTCGCGTTCGTGGTTGGGGCCGTTGTGGTGGGGGTCGCCGGTGTCGAACATCACGTCGAGGTCGGGGAAGCGGCGGCGGATGGCGGCGATGGCTTGTTTTTGTTTCTCGGGCGCGGGGTGCTTTGGGTCGTCCCAGCCGAAGTGGGTGGCGGAGACGATGAAGGCGCGGAGGGCGGGGGCGGGGGCGGGGGCGGCGCCGGACGACACGGAGGTCGTCCCTCCAGCGGCGGCGGCGAAGGCGGCGGTGGGGAGAAATTTATTGGAGATGAGCAGGCTCGTGCCGAGCAGGGCGGAGTCGCGCAGGAACTGGCGGCGGGTGTTTTGTTTCATGCTTTGTTCCTATGACGTTGGATTTGGGGCGCCGGCTTCAAAATTGCATCGTCAGCGTGCGCGGGCGGGCTTCGTTGGCGAAGCGGATGCGCAGGAGTTGGTCTTCGGGGGAATAATCAAAGTCGCGCGCGGCGACGGGCCGCCCGTCGAGGGTGATGGAGACGGGCGCGGCGCAGGCGCGCAGCAACACGCCGCCGGGGGTGCCGCCCACGCCTTCGACGGCGATGGTCATCGTCGTCGTCGTCCCGTCGACCTTGCCTTGCGGAAGCGCGCGGCATCCGGCGGCGAGCAGTCGCGGCGCGGCGTCGGCGCCAGCGGTTTTCGCGTTTCGGAAATCTCGGCGTCCGGAGTCCGGCGTCCCGCCCCCGGAGTCCGGCGTCCGGTGTCCCGAGTCCCCAATCGCGTCGCCTGCCGCGAGGTCGCTCGCGTCGAGGTCGAGCAGGAAATAGCGCGAGCCGGGTTCGAGGCGGACGTTTTTCAACACGCGCCATTGCGGGTCGAAGAGGTTGATGTAGCGGCCGGGCAAAATTTTCGGCCCGCCGTCGGAAACGGGAATGGATTCGTCCAGCCCGGCGGCGATGACGTAGGGGCCGCGCCGCAACAGGAGGTAATTTGTCTCGCGCCAGTCGAGGCGGGCGAGCGCGGCGGCGTGCTTGACGAGGGCGAGGACTTCATCGGCGCCGGTCTCGGCGCGGGCGAGTTTCGCGGGATTTTCGCGCAGCCAGATGACGTTGCCTTTGCCGTGGCGCCATGTGGCGAGTTTGCCGGAATTCACAACGGCGCTGGCGGGGGTGAGGTTCATGCGGGCGAAGAGGTCTTCGCGCGGGGCGCGGAATTTTTTGGCGCCGGTGTTTTCGCCGCCGGTCTTTTCGCCGCCGGTGTTTTCGCCGCCGGTGTTTTCGCCGCCGGTGTTCCACCATTCGCGGACGCCGTTGAAGGGGTCGGAGTCGTCGTCGCAAACGACCAGCGTGCCGCCGCCGGCGACCCAATCGGCAATGGGCGCGTGGACTTCGGGCGTGAGCGGTTTCATGCCTTGATAGGTGAGGAGCAGCACTTTGAAACCGGCGAGGTAACCGGGCACGGTCGTGTTCTCAAGCTGCACGGGGGCGACGGGGATGCCGTGTTTCACGAGCGGGAGCGCGAGGCCGTAAATGTGGCTGAGTTCGCGGTCGCTTGGCGCGGGGTCGCCGCGTTGAAACATGAGCGAGTCGCCCACGAAAAGGCCGATGCCAGTCGTGCCGCAATCCCACCCGGCGTCCGGCTGGTTCATGTCGTGAAGCGCGTTCATCACGGTTTGCAATTCGAGCGCGTAGTCGGGCGGGATTCGCTTGCGCTGGTCCTTGGGCAGGTTGGCGGGATAGGTTTTTTCGAAAATGCGCTCCGGCCACGGGGCGACTTCGTAACGCCAGACTTCGGGCTGGAGGAGCGAGGCGGTCAGGGTGGACTCCCAATTGCGCCGGTAGTAGTCCCAGTCGTGGTCGGGGTTGTCCTCGATGGGGTCGTTCAGATACCACACGGAGCGGCCCGTGGAGCGGACGAGGTTTTGCATGGCGCCGTATTCGAGGAAGGCGGTTTCAAAGGTGCGCTCCTTGCGTTTGCCGCGATAGAAGTTGGGCGTGCGCGCCGTGCCGGTCCAGACTTGCGCGATGTAGCCGTCGCAACCGGCGAGCCGCGCGAGGCTCGATTCGGGGCTGACGATGCTCCACTGCGCGTAATTGAGCAGGCTGTGCGTGGCCACGTAACAGCGGACGCGGCGGCCCGTGCGTTTGTTATAGTCTTGTATATAATCAAACACTTGCTGCAAGGCGCGGCGGTAAAGATAATATTTCAGTTTCGACGCGCGCCATTGCGCGTCGACCGAGGAGTGGGGCGGGCGCCAGTCCTCGTGATAATAATCCTTCCACTCGCGCTTGAACGCCTCCGAGTAACCGCTCGCGACCCAAAATTCCGGCTCCTCCAAGTGAACCGCCTCCGCCCCGGCATCAAGCGCGCGCTGGACGCCGGCGCGGAGATATTTGCCGAAACTCACGCTCGGGCACATGTAATAAACATCGCCGCCGTGGCTGCGTTTTTGCCCGTTGCGGCTGACCTGCGCCTCGTCCTCGTGATTGGCGCCGTCGAAGCGTCCGTAGAGGTAATCCTGGTATTTGCCCCACGAAACGCCCGTCATCACATGGATGCGATAACCGTGGTCGCGCCATGTCTGTATATAATCGGGCAGTTTCGCGCCGATGCCATAAACGATGGCGACATCCGAGCGCAGATTGATCGACGCGCCCCAGGGGTCGTGGGTTTGGAAGCAGGTGCGCTCCAAGGATTGGTCTGGGTCGGCGGCGAAAGGGCTGGCGGGTTGGTTGGCGGATTGCGCGGGCGCGGGCGTCTGCGCGAGCGCGAGCAAAGCCGCGCCGCAAAGAATCGCGCGCACGGGAAGCATCACGCATTTGTATCCATTTGGCAAAGAGGGAAAGAACCCCAACGGGGTTCCGACCTCCAGCCCAAGGTTGCCCGAGTCCGCGAGGGCTACCTTGGGTATCAGGGGGAAATTATCACCAACCCCAACGGGGTTGTGGCTTGTGAAGCATGACAAAAGGCCGCAACCCCGTTGGGGTTGGAAATTATTATCATCGTTATCCCAGGGTAGGCTCCTTCGTCGCCAACCCTGGGCTGGAGGACACAACGCCGTTGGCGTTGAACTCACGCTTCCCTCGTCGCTAAATGGAAACGACAAGAATGTCTGCGCCATCCTGAAAAACCGATTTTTGCGAGTTCCCATGACGATATTATTTTCTCGCGCCCATCGAAGTCGGTCGCGCCTCGGGCGACGCGGCCCACGATTTGTTCGGCTCGCCACCCATGACAAATTCCAGCGTGCCGCCGGCCATGATTTCATCGTGGCGTATGTAACCGCGGTCGAACGGACGGCCGTTCAGCGTCGCGGATTGTATATATATATTTTGCGGCGAGTTGTTCTTCGCACGCACCGTGAAGGTTTTGCCGCCGCCCAAGTCAAGCGCCGCCTCCTCGAAGAGCGGGCTGCCGATGACGTATTCGAGCGAGCCGGGGCACGCGGGATAAAAACCCAGCGCGCTCACGACATACCATGCCGACATCTGGCCGGTGTCCTCGTCACCGGCGAGTCCCTTGCCGTCCTCCCAGCCCGAATTATAAAGGCGGTCCATCACCTGGCGCGCATGATATTGCGCCTTCCACGGGGCGCCGGCGTAGTTGTATAAATAAATCATATTGTGAATCGGCTCGTTGCCGTGGGCGTATTGGCCCATGCCGCCGGCGACCATCTCGGTCATCTCGTGAATCACATGCCCGTAGCCGCGCTCGTCAAAGGTCGGGTGGGCGGTGAAAACCGAGTCGAGCTTGGCGAGGAAGGCCGCGTCGCCGCCCATGGCGTCGGCAAGGCCGCGCGGGTCGTGCAACACGCCCCATGTCCAGTGCCACGAGCAGCCTTCCGTGAAGGAGCCGCCCCAGGTGTCGGGACGCCAGGTGGCGGAGGATTCCCATCCGCCCTTGCTGTCTTTCGGGCGCACGAAATTGATGGAGCGGTCGAAGACATTGGCCCAGTTGCCGGCGCGCTGGCGGTAGACATCGGTTTCGGAGGCCGGGCGGCCCATCGCCACGCCCATGCGCCAGATGCAATAATCATCGTAGGCGTATTCGATTGTGCGCGAAACGCTTTCATTGATGCCGGCGTCGTTAGGGACGTAGCCGAGTTTGTTATATAATTCCGCGCCGTCGCGTCCGGTGGCGTTCGGGCCTTTGTTATTGGCGCCTTTCACCAAGGCGTCCCATAATATCTTCGCGTCGTCGTCGCTGATGAGTTTTTTCAAGTAGGCGTCGGCCACCACGGAGGCGGAGTTCTGGCCGATCATGCAAGCAAGGTAGCCCGGGCTGGACCATTCGGGCAGCCATCCGCCCTCGCGATAATAATTGACGAGGCCGCGCATGATGTCGGCGTTGTGGTCGGGGAACATGATGGTGAACCAGGGATGCACGGCGCGATAGGTGTCCCAGAAACCGCTGCTTGTATACATCGGCCCCGGCTGCGCGGCGCCGCTGAAGGGACTGTAATGAACGGTCGCGCCCTTGGCGTCGATTTCGTGGAAGGCGTGCGGGAAAAGCATCGTGCGATAAACGGCTGAGTAAAACGTGCGCAATTGCTCCTCGGTGGCGCCCTTGATGGCGATGCGGCGGAGCTGGCTGTTCCACGCCTCGGCGGCGGCGGCTTTCACCTCGTCGAAATTTTTCGCGCCGATTTCGCGGTCGAGGTTGAGTTGCGCCTGCTCAAGGCTGATGAACGACGAGGCGATTTTGATTTCGACGGGTTTGCCGTCGGCAGTCGCGCCAAACGTGATATGCGCGCCCACCTGCTTGCCCTGCGCCTCGGCGGTTTTGTCGTCGCGCTTGCCGTTGTTCCATGTGCCGAACGCGGCGATGGGGTGGTCGGCGGTGATGACAAAATACGTCGCGAAATTTTCGGGCATTTTGGCGTTGCTGTTCGGCGCGTAGAAGCGCGAGTAGCCGACGATTTTGTTTTCGGCGGGAATGATTTTTATATAACCGCCCTTGTTGAAGGCATCCACAATCATCGAGGCGGGTTTGCCCTTCGGATAGGTGAAACGCATCACCACGCCGCGCGACGAAGGCGTCATCTCGGCGCGGATGCCGTAGGTTTCGAGGTCGACGGCGTAATAGTGCGGCAGGGAGATTTCGCGGTCGTGGCTGAAGCGCGAGGCGCGCTGCTTTTCGGGGAATTTTATATTATCGCCAGTGACGGGCATGATGGAGAAGCAGCCGAAGTCGTTTATCCACGGGCTTGGCTGGTGGGTCTGTTTGAAACCGCAGATGGCGGAGGCGTCCCATGAGTATTGCCAGCCGTCGCCCATCCTGCCGGTCTGGGGCGTCCAGAAATTCATCCCCCACGGGACTGCCGTGGCCGGATAGGTGTTGCCTGTCGAGAAATCTCGCCCGGCGTTGTTGCTGCCCTGTCGCGGGTTGACGTAGCGCGTGAGGTCGTTCGTGTCCGCGGCGGCGCTCGCGGCGGCGAGCGGAATGGCCAAAAGCCATGCGGACAAAAACAACGTGATCAGTTTGGTTTGGTTTTTCTTATTCATCGTGGTGGTCATGGAGGTTTTCATTTTTTCGATTGTTTAGCGTCTTTGATTTTCACGCGCGTGTCGAGCGCGCTTCCGAACTCGGCGCCGCCGGTGGCTTTGTAAGTCGTCATGGCGAGGCAGCCCGATTCTTCCCCGGCGTGAATATTGTTGAACACGGTTTCGGAACGCGCTCCCAACTCGCGGTTCACCCAAACACCGGCGCCGATGTATAATTTGTTCACGCCCAGTGCCGCGAAAGCCCCCTTGCGGCCCGTGGCATCATCGTAGATTTGCGCCAAGTCGGCGTTGATGGCGTTTTCTTTTCCAGGGGTGGCGTCCACGTTCACGAAAAACGCCCGCTGCTTGCGCCCCATGTCGCGCAAGTAGTTCCATGTCGTTTTGGCGCCGTCCAGCTCGAAGCCGAAGCAACGCGGCACGTAGCTCGCATTGCTTTCATTCTCGCCCCACTTGAACATGAATATGACAGGTCCGCCGTCGCGGTCGAACGCCGTCGCGCGAATGAAACCGCCGCCGTTGCGCGCTTGCGCGACGCGGTAGCCGGCCGCGAGCAACACCGGTTTGCCCGGCTCGACCGCGACTATTTTATAGATTTCATTATATTCGTCATCGGCCCAATCCACGGGCTTGCCCGAACTCACGGCCAAGCGCAGCGAATTGTCCCTGCCTTTGGCCGGCTCGCAAACGCAAGCCGGATCGGCATCGCGTTGATAACGATATTTGAGCCTCCACCCCGGCCAGCCGGCCAGCCCGTGGCCGGCGTCCGAAGGCCGCATGTCGCCGATGACGCTCCACCAGCGCGGCTCAATGTCGTCCGTGTATTTTTTGAAAGCGGCGGGATACGTGTATACATAATCGCTTCCGGCCCTGCGGCCCTCGAAAACCAATTTGCCGCCGTCGCCCGAAGTCCGCGCGACGAGGAAAAATCCCCCCGTGTCCGGCGAGCCAAAACCGGCGGCCTCCTCGCCGAAAGGCCGCGGCGAAATGATGGTCGGGGCATTGATAAAAGTGATGCCCCTGTATTCCCAGCTCGTTTTTTCGGACGCCTTCACGCCGTTGTGAACATGGCCGTTTATATAATATTTCACATTGCCGTAACGCGTGAGCGCGTCCAGCAAGGCTTTCCGCTGGGGAATCGTGAAAGTATAAAACTCCATCTGGCTGACGCCGGTTGGCAACATCGGAAAATGCTCGAAGACGACGGTGGGCGAGTCGCGATGGGCTTTCAATTCGCCGTCGAGCCACGACATGACATTGCCGGGCAGTTTGTTTTCGCAAGGCAGCGCGATGAAAAACCAGCCCTTGTGCTCGAAGGAATAATATTCGCGCGGCTGTTCCGCGCCGCACGCGCGCTGCAAGGCGAGGAACTCGGCGTAAGGCGGCTTGGTGTCGTGGTTGCCGTGAACGAGGCGGACTGGCGTGGCCAGCCCCTTGATGCACTCCCTGAAATTGGCGACTGAAGGCGGATTGAACGTGTTGCACAAGTCGCCGTCGAAAACCGTGAAATCGGGTTTAGGGACGAGGGAGTTGATTTGCGCGCAAGCCCCTTCGAGATTGCGCTGGGCGTTCAGTCCTGCGGCTCCCTTGGAATCGCGCGCGTTCACCTGCGGATCGGCGACAATCGCAAACGAAAAATCCCCCGCCGCGACGCAAATGCCACGACAAACAAAAAACACGGTGCAAACAGCCAGCAGGTGAAATATTCGCATTCGCATGGGATGGATAGGATGGGCAAAAGGATAAAATTGGAATCGAAGGGAAAAGGAAAGAGGCGGGAAAAGGACACTATCTTCAAGAAGAAATTTTCCCGCAACGCCCCTTCGGGTGTAATTGCAAAAGGCAGCAGAATCGCCATCCCGAAGATGCAAAAACTGACGCAACTCACTGCAGTTCAGACATTTTTAAAGTGACAGATAAATAAATCTTGATCGCGCTTCCACTTCTGGCCACCGTCATCTCGTCATCTTGTTTTTATGAGAACTCCTCGCTTCAAAATCGCATCTCACTTGGGACCGGCCATCTACCACTGCATGTCGCGCACCGTCAACGGCG
>Ga0123357_10009977_pt1 | contig 12032 bp, 10 predicted proteins | sample TergutEmb28metaG_FD_89873 | JGI IMG/M metagenome (GOLD analysis project Ga0123357, IMG submission 89873) | Embiratermes neotenicus P4 segment gut microbial communities from Petit-Saut dam, French Guiana - Emb289 P4 | ecosystem: Host-associated > Arthropoda: Insects > Digestive system > Gut ...
AAAAAACAATCCAAGAAAACGATATTATGACACGGGCCCGAAAACAGAAAAACCTAAAAATTTTTCCCCCCCCCCCCCCCCCGAAAGTTGCGTCAAAATAAGCAAACAGAGTAGAATTTTAAGATGCGGCATCGCCGTTGTGTTTGGTTATATGGAAATTAATACAAACAACATATATTTTTTGGGATCACAGCCACGTGTTTCGGCTGCCTCAACTTAGCCATCACCAGGAGGATGAGATGGACAAGACATGTAACACGCAAGACAAGTGTGCACAATTTCGGTAGGAAGTGTAAAGGAAAGTAACTTCTTTGAAGACACAGATGCAGATGACAGTAGAATATTCAAACGTAACTTAAGAATAATTTTGCGAAGTGTTGGACTGGCTTCACCTGGCTCACGATATGGTTCAGTGACGGATTCCTATGAACAAAGTAACGGATATTCGATTTCCATAAAAGGCAGGATTGCCCTTGCATAACTGAAAGACAATTAACTTCTCCAGAAGTGCCCTGGTCGATGAACTTGATTGGTTTCAATTATTTAAGCCTTCAGACCTTAGCTTGAATTTTTTTTTCAAGGCGCAACAACCTACAGTGGGCCAGGGCCTCCCCATTATCGTGGCTTCACGATAACACTCAGACACACCATACTCTGTACGACTCCTCTGGACGAGCGATCAGCCCAACGCAGAGACCTCTACCTGACAACACACCACACACATAAGACACAAACTACCACGCCTCCGGAGGGATTCGAACCCGCAGTCCCAGCAAGCGAGCGGCTGCAGATCCACACCTTAGACGCGCTATATACTTTTCCATATATAATTTCGGGACTGTAAAGCAATGGGCGCCAATGGCGATCCCACCTCACAAGTTCATTCATCCGCCACGCGGTTATTACTAAATGCACGAAATTAGTAAACACGGCGTTGGAATGTTCTCCGATGGTACAGTTTCCACACCAAGTTTTGTGAAAATCGGGCATTTGACTCGAAGTTGAAATGAGGACACGCATACACAGACGCGCCTGCACAAACACAGGGGGCTGTTTTTGCATCTTAAGAAGACACTAGATTACAAAGGCAAGCTTTGGCTGACAGAATTCGTGCTACTAACGTAATTTAAATTACAGACTAAGAAATTATGGAATTTGCTCACACAGTTAGAGCTGCAAACAGATAATCTGATATATTTATGTCCATTAACAGCAACGACTTCCAGACATACTGCGGAAGGTAAAACCATACGATTATCCATATACGTATAAGCAGGCAGCAACAGACTGTATTCTGGCACAGAATATTAAATTTGCCTGTTTGAAACAGTAAGGTTTGATTACTTCACTAAAATAATATATAAGAAGCCAACATTTTATCACATCCAGGACTTCTGCGCAGAATATTAGCTATTAACGTTACAATTTTGTAACCAATGAAAAATAATTCCACGCATGAGGTCACATTGTATAACGTCTTACCTCACAAAATTACTTGCACATGTATCTACAGCGGTTGTGTATAACGCACGTTAATCACAGACACAGACACAGACACACACTCAAACTCTCTATGATTTTTTGGAATCAAGGGATATAGATAATGGGAACACCAACCGCAAAGAGAAGAATGGCAAGAAGATGAAGTGATTATGCTCACCATCACACGATCTATGAGGCTATAAAAAGGAACGATATTATCAACAGTGCTGGCGCCATGAAGGCCAACTGAACAATTGACCTAATTACAAACTGATTTTCATTGGTTTGCATTTTGTTGTGTGTCCCCTTTCTCACACGTTGTATAGCCGTAGCAGAACAATGCGTGTGTGGTTGAGCCAACCCCAAGACTGAACCTCAACATAATATCGCATTTACAAACGGGTACATGGGCCATGATTCACAACTGTTTCAGCCAGTCACTTTTGTGTCTACAGTGCTACATGTTTCGCCTCATCCATAAGCCATCATCGGGCACAAATGTAACAATATGAAAGAATAACCACTTATATACAGCACACAATTAATGCAACCTTACAAACAATAACATGAGCTATGTTTTTGTATAGACAAATAGCGTTAAAATTCGGTAATACATACATAGTGCGCTCCAAAAGTTTTAGGACTGATTTTTTTAAATATCGAAGACACATGAGGAAGACATACACCTTTCTTTATTCAAAATAAGCTCCATTGGCATATATATAGGCTTTTGCGCGGTCGCACAGTTTTTTAAAAGCTGCCGAAAATTCCTCTTATTGGACTTTCTTTAATTCATCAGTTACGGCTTCTTGGATCTCAGCAACATCCGCAAAGTGGAGTCCTTTTAACTTCATTTTCAACTCGGTGAACAGAAAATATTCTAGCGGAGAAAGATCTGGAGGATATGGGGGTGATAAATGGTTGTAACATTCTTGGGGTCAAAAATTGGCAAACACTTGCAGCTTTGAGGGCGGGTGCATTATCGTGCAACAAGAAAAAATCTCGACAGCAGACGAACTCGCTGAATGCGCTTCAGGCGGCGATCCATTACTGCTTTATAAAATTCTGCATTTACTATTTTTCCCTCTGGTACGAATTCTTTGTGCACTGCGCCTTGAAAGTCGAAAAAAACTGTCAACACGGTCTTGATGCGGGACCTTTGGAATTCCAGTTACTTCGGCCGAGGAGATGTTTCACCAACCCATTCAGAACTCGGTCGCTTTGTTTCGGGGTCATAGGCAAATCACCAGGTCTCATCTCCTGCAATAATTTTGTTAAATAAATTTTTGTATGCATCGGCCATAGTGATAATGTCTTGGCAAGATGTGACTCGATCTTCCCTTTGCTCAGGTGTCAAGGAGTGTAGAACAAAACGTGCACACAACTTTCTCTTATGGTCCCGAATCCTCTTTCAGAATCCAAAGAACTACAGTCTTGGGGATGTTCAAAGATTCTGTTGTCATTCATGATGCGATTGGACGGTCATTTTTCACCAAATCAGCAACAGCAGCAATGTTTACCTCAGCTCGTATCGATTTTAGACGGTCATCTCTCTCATCTTCTATCAGCTCCCTTCCGTTTCGAAATCGAGAATACCACCTAAAAACGTTTGATCGGTTGAGAGCCTCATTCCCATAAACCTTTTGCACCAATACTAGTGTTTCTGTTGCAGACAGACCGGCTTTGAAACAAAATGTTGTGACAAGACTCTGTCCATTTCCGCCACCCATGACGTATAAAGAAAACTGACTTTACAAGACAAGTTATAACTCGTATACTGTCGAAGATAAACAAACAAAACTCGGTGTGTGAACGGATGTTGGTTGGTAGTACTTAGTGGGTTGGCCGACAGATCGTTCTCGCTCTGTTGTTTAAAAAAAAATCAGTCTTAAACTTATGGATCGCACTGTATTAATTACGTGTTCTACATAGGTGGTTATTCTTTCATGTTTTTTTTATACTTGTGCCTGATGATGACTTATGAATACGCCGAAACATACTGCACTCTAAGCCAATAAAATGTCTAAAACACAGCTGTAATGGAGGGCCCATTTATCTTTTGCTTAATTACGCGTCACACTGGGATGTCGCACGCTGAAATAATTTTATTCACATTATGCAAACCGAGGTTACTTCTTCTTTCCTTCTTTCTTTCTCAGTATAACAAAATGTAATAGCCAGAACGTTAACGATAAAATAAGTCAAATTAAAAAATTTATAATGTTCTCGTTTAACTGAAAAAACTGGGAACTGGGATTCAAATCACGTCCAAAAACTGCCTGTGCTTCACTTGAACAACCGTGGCTACAGTACGTATTCTCCAGAGCGTACTGTGTATTTCATACTTCCGCTGGGTGTTCTCTATGAGGTCTGCGTTAGTAAACAGGAACACAGAAACCGACAGGAAAGTCACATTTCAATACATACTGGTTGAGTAATTTACATTAATTAATCGTATGGACCTGTACACCCAGCAACAGCAGGAAGCGAACGGTAGAGTAGTTCCTGCATAAGCAATACATGTATGTCAGGACAAGTCCACGTAACAAGGACACACATACTCAGACATAACCGACATCACAAATTAGGTCACTACTTTTATGGCTAGGTTTCCATGGAGCCTCTTTCCAAAACATGTACATTTTCTGAATCTCTATAGGTATTCATTTTCCCGTTTCATTTTAATTTACAAGAAATTAGCTTTGAAACTGAACATAAAAATGGTTTGATTTCAAAACCTTTATTCCTCGTATTTTATGGATAAGGACCTCTGGCACCTTACTTCTACTATATTAATTAACGAATTTTTAAGAAATTGACAGTGATTCCCTTGTGTTTTTGCTAGGCAAGCTACTTTAAGCTGATTTATAGAGCAAAAGTGATTTACATAAGATGTTGTTATTGTTGTTGTTTTTGCTGCTGCTGCTGTTACTGCTACTGCTGCTGCCACCTGGAATCTGCTCGAAGAATAAGTGCGCAAAATTTTTTACATCGATTCTCACTTGTCATTTACGCAATTATTAACGTCTCCCAATGCTTGATGTAATTAATATTTCACAAAAATACCGCGTATACAAAAACATTGGGATATGTAATAAAATGCTATCTTTAGAGTTTTAACATTTTACTCAGAAATTTATTTGTTGTATAAGTAAGTGAGAATGCTTAAAAAAATATATATTTTTTTAAATTTAAAAGACATGGGTGAGCCTGAAGTCCAGCAGCAAGAATATTTTTCCTGGGTCCTACTGCAGAAATTGCTATTCTCATCTCTAGTTCCATGTCCAGACGAGAAAGATTTTTTTTTAATTTGTTAATTTGTAGCAAGTACTTTCAAAAATGTATACTGAAGGAACAAATAATAGCCTACAGAGAAAAATCGGGATATTCTATCTTCATAGAGACCCAAACGCTTGCAGCACTTTTCGGTTTGAATTCTGTTTTGTAATGTAGTCATTTGATAAGTTTATCAACGTCACACTGTTCCATATCCATACCTTAATGCATCAAGCAATGGCCGTAAGGTGTTGAGAATGCAAGTCAATAAGATAAAAGGGGTAAACTGGTTTAGATGCCCGCCACAGCGTCATAATAGTAGCTCTAATTTCAGTACTTGAACAGAGATTACGAAAACCCTGGAGAAAAACGGGCGCCTTCGTTAGTAAAAAAAATGCGTGCGATCCTTTCCAGATTTCCGAGAATTAAGGCAGGTAAACAGGACTGTGCCGATCCCGACTGTCGTGTGGACCACGGCGTAGGTCTGAATCAGCTTGACTGCTGGGATCGCAAGTTTGAATCCCGTTGACGGCATGGATGTTCGTCTCTTGTGGTGGTTGTGTGTTGTGTTGTTAGCGGCCTCTGCGACGGGCTGATCACTCGTTCAGAGGAACCCTATCGGGTATATGCGTGTGTGTGTGTCTGTGTAATTGCATGTGATCTATAAATCCCAAAACAGGCGGCCTGGGCGCGGGTTGGGCTGATGCATCAAAGAAAAAACAAGTAAGACTGTCTCACTTCAAAATGCAAGAACTCAAAAATGTGTGCCCAAACTACTCGTTCTGGGGACTCCTCCTCGTGCTCCGACTTGTGTGTGGACGTTTCACAAGCCCCAACCCAAGCAGCGCGACAAACCGGAGCACCAGGTTTGTGGAATTCACCACAGAGACGGTACTTCAAAAATACGATCCCAATGCAGTTTGATGTCAAATCACCAAACGAGCCGCATGTGCGTAACAAGCAACATTCACAACAAGTGTCAGGTGCCAGAGTGGCCCAGACCCGACTTAAAACTGATCCAGACAAGCGATTAAGTGTATGAGCCAGGTATTATAATCAGTAAATTTAAAGGCCAGAAGTAGTTGTATCTGTTTTTTGTTCCCAGCAAAACTCGAGGAACCTGTTTCTGTACTTGCTCCAAGAACACGGTTAATTATACATAGGTTTGTATTTTGAATCAAAACCAGAATTCTATTAAAAATGAATGTCACCTCTAAATGCGACCACGAAAATTTTAGCTTTCGCAAAGTTGGGCTTCGCAACATTAATAGTGTCTACTCAATAGATATTTCAGCTAAAATGTGGTGGACTGAAACTATAACGCATCCGCGACAGGTGGGCATACAGTGAAAACACGGTTCGTAACAACATTTTGCAAGATACAAGCGTGTCAGTTGACTATTCTCACTGTATTGGACTGGTTGCTCATACTGGGTTCGGACCAGTTATTTCGAAATTGGACAATATTTGCATGTGGATGAATGAAACGTATTCATCTCCTACAAATTTGCATTCCTCCATCCCATTATTCCCCCCTTCAGTGCTGCAAGAGAGCACGTGTACTTCTTATTAATATCAGACTGAACAAGACAAGCTCGACTAAAAATTTTCCGGTTGTATTATTCAACGTTTCTTCAATGGCAGAGGTTAGGTAACACAGTGCGCTAAAAGGAACAATAATTAAGACATAACAGGGCAAAAAAACAGCAATCGATAAACAAGAGTTCCGAGCATGACATCGGGCCAAACTGCCCGCTACAGACGTCCAGCGGTACCGATCCTGCGTTGCTATGATCACGTTTAAACAACGCATTTTTATAATCCAAAAATAAATTCAGTTTATCTACGGCTATTGAAGAATTCTACTAAAACAAGTCACAAAGCTTAATGTAAGAAATCACAAGTGTCAAGAAGTTATCAATCTGACCTGCAAGTTCCGGTCACTGATATTCATACAGACAAGAGATACAATATTTGTCTTCATCTTACGGGGGGGTGGGGGGGGGGGGGGGTGTGTGAATTAATCGACGAACCATTAAAAATATCTCCAGCTGTTTTAAGAGAGATTTAGATGATAATATTTTCTTTCTGGTTTTATTTGAATGCTTGAAGATGTCGTACTCCCAACGAGCAAACTGTGTATTTCAGAAGCTGGTGCGACTTAGTGACAAACGAATAAAATGGTTTCCGAATAGACGATATTTGCAAATACTTGAATAATCACATCCGATAACGATTAGACGTAAGGTGTAGTGCTTCTTGTAAGCTTATTTTACATATAAATGTAATAATTCATTTTGCAAGAAATAATGCACTTTCCTTAAGATGTTTCACACTAGGATTAACTATAAATGAGTAATTGTTATACTATATAGTACGTAATTTCCAACACACAGATAACCACAATTGCTAAATATGCCAGATACATTTTCCACGGGTCGCACGGTCACTACATTTATCATCATCTACATATAGACAATACTCAATTAGTAATCTGAAGGTACGTTCATGACCTATCTCCATTGAAAATTTGACCTTTATGGTTCATAATTTAGTGCCACCAGCCGAAACTGATTAGTGGTATGGTGTAGGCGTCATAATATTCGCTCATATTGTGCAGGAAAAAACACCACCACAAAAGTTGCATGTCCTTCGAAAGTACAGTACCAGAGAAAATTTCAGGTCATTATACAAACTGGCGCTCCCACCTCGCACGTCCTGTTGGCTACAACAACAACAACAACAACAACAACAATTATAATTATAATAATCACCACTGAGGACAGAAAATTGAGAAGTAAAACGTGGAACACAATTTCGCGATGTTCATACTAAAACTAATAAAAATCCGACACTTACTGAGATAATTTTCGTGGATAATACGCACAAACGAATTGGTATGGTATCCAAGTGTATTAGTTCCTAATATAAAAAACGTTAAAAATACTGTCACAAAAGCAATCGAATTTGAAAACATTCGGTATCACAATTCATGCAACGAAAAGGTAAGGTGTGTAAACTATTACTGCAAGAATCATAACATGAGAAGAAATTCTTCCTAACATATTTAGGTGCACAGGCCTAAACGTGAAGACGAAAAATCGAATAAGCCCGCGCTGAAGTCAATACGAACACTATGCAATAAAATTTACTCCCTTGTACATTGCCAGTATCGAATAATGGATATCGAACATTTGTCAGTTTTTGCTGTTAACGTACATACCCTGTCTTCCGGCCCATCAGCCTTGGCACAACAGACACTAAGTCCTCTTTGTTTTATTCAGGGATTCAGAAGGAAAAGACACCTAGGAATGGTGGTGCATGATTTCTAAACATGCGCATTAGAGAGTTTTCATTTTACGACTGTATTAACGATCTTGAATTAGGAAGATCATGTACGTTTGCATTCACATTTCAATTCAATTACCATTTCACCGAACCTTTAAACTTGAACTACCAGTTTGTCAGCTTTATTTGACGAGTAGAAAGTTAATACATTTACCAAGAAAGAAATACACGTTGGCCATAAATACAGTATAGTCCGCTGAGTGATATGAGGTGTCTGCAATATGCAGAATGACTGAATGTTAATATGCACGCGACCATAAGACTTGTGGTGTGAGAATTCGAATGAATTATTCCCGTCGGTATAGAAAAGAAATATAAATAAACTAGCACGGGCATAATATTAAACAAAGAACACTTTGTAATCTGCTAGTATAATCCAGAACACTGCTTGTTCAAGGTTTCGAAATTTCGTATATGAAGAACACCTAAAGCAAGTTGGAAACCATCTTGAATTAATTTCACCAGCTCTGAATACGGAATTACACTGATCGCATTATGCTTCCTCCATGTAAATTCCGTAACTAATGCAACACGAAAGAGAGTACGAACTGGATACATCTGGTTCATGATACAGACCGGTCCAAGTCCTTGTAAACACGGTAATGAACCTTCGTGTTCCACAAAAGTTGTGTAATTTCTTCATTAGTTGGAAAACTGTTAGCTTCTCAATATAGACGCTGCGCCCCTCAATAATTCGTATAACACGATTAGCTGCTTCGTTCTTACGATTTAACAACAACCAATCCGCCAACATATCAGAGACCAAGAACCGTCATCTACCGCATTTCGTAGGCATAAAGAGTAAAAACAAAAAGATGTTTTATGAGGAATCAGAAACAACATTTACGAAAAGCAAGTTCGGGAATTTCACCCGAAGCTACGTCAGCTTTATGAAGCGCATGACATGGCACGAAGCATGAAACTGATGCCATATAAGGAAAGTCCATCTCACGGCGATTTGTAATAAAACGCGTGCATTAGCCATAACTTCATTACAGAAACAAGAACACAATACTTTCACATTGCAAGCATCTTGTACAGTGTAAGGGAGTACAAAACGAAGTGGAATGTCAGAATTGGTGAATTTTCAGCAGTGATAATTGAGCAAGTTCGCTCAGACGATAACGCTGCTGAATTCTGCGTGGGAGGTGTATGGCTTCAACCTCTGTTGGGACAATGACTATCACGAGGTCTATCGTGGCTTTCCTCAGTTTCTGCAGAAAATTCCAAGTTATGCGGAACACCGATACAGGTAAAGATCGCTCATACCATATCCTTCACAAGTCACAGTTCACTAATCACACTGCATTCGACGCTAGAAAGTCTCAGATACTAACAGTGTTCGCAACATCACTGACATGATTTTGAAACATTTCCATCGTAACTGCAAATAAATATACTACAGCCTGCGAAACGTTGTGTAGTATGTTTATTAGCAGTGATGACAGAAATGGTTCAAAATCATGTCAGTGATGTTTCGCATGTTACAGCACTGTCAAAGAACACGTTAAACTAACAGCGTTGTTAAATAAACTACAAACACTGATGACAAGTAAATGGTCTTAAGTAATGGGTGCCTAAAAATAACAGATCAAAAGCGTTGATCTCTATTATCGATCTACCTATCCGTTTTTTTAAGTTGTTGCCGTCTTTCGGAAACCAAGCGCCATTCCTCTCTGTTTCTCCATTGATCTGGTTCTAAATTTCCTGTTGTCATGGCTGCCTGTACTCCTTCCATCCACGTTTTTCTTGGACGTCCTCTTTTCCTTCTCTCCCGTTGTATCAAATCTCCGACGACGGATGTTAAAAAAAACCATCCCCAGTTTCCAGGTCTTGTAAAGCTACCAATGTTATGATCGCAGATTCTTCGGGGATCTGGTGCTGCGTCACTGGGTGTTTGCTGCTCAACGTTTCGAGGTAACGTAGTGGTCTCGAACGCCGGCCTACAATTACCCAGTAACATGGCGCAACGTCCCAGAAAAACGGCGTCCTCAACTACATTTCCATGACGGCCCAAAAACACGCTCAGCAACGCCGCGGTAATTCAAGTATCAACGACCATAACATCTTGCGACACACCATTAAAAGTCTTGTTTCCTATGGAGAAAATTCAGCTTCAAAATTCAAGGGATTCTCTGTCTTCGCTACATCACGGTCGTAATGATGTGTACATTTCATCCCTCTTTGTTGGCAGTATAAAGACAATTAATTTTCCATCATTTTCCCTTGCACATGTACACAGACAAGACATTTTAGACGACAATGTCTACATCCGCAAAGGGCAATAATGTGAAAACCATTAAATGCTAGAATAAGTTGCTTCAAGGGACTTCTCGAGCGTACGACCTAATGACTGTTGGGTGGCATGTGAATACCAAAAGGTGCTAACTCTTTCGAGGTTAGAACAAACTTAACGTAAAACTCTTCCTTCTGGTACTACATATTATTACTATTATTATTAACACATTTCGTAAACACTGATTATCAAAATTAATGACTGGCTATATTGCTAATAATAAAAAAGGCCAAAGTAGTACAAAACTGAAATTCCAGCTAATAAATTTCATATAAAGGAAAAGCAATCCCAATACATGCATGGACAGGCTGTGAGGGTTCCAGGAGGTTCGGGCTTCCAGATTTCAAGAACATCGGCACATGAAGGCGGTAAGGTTGTCTGCCGTACGCATTCGCCGCCTTTACCTCCAGGGAAATATTCCTGGCACTCATTTCTTTTAGAGGCTGAGTCGAATCCAGGGCCAAATACGGTCATAAGTATTGTGTCAATGAAAACTGCAGTTCATGTACAGCTTTATGACAAGCGTACGTCACTACGAGTCACATAAAATACCCACAGAAGAGCAATAAAACTATGTGCTGCACCAATGGATAATTACCGTTCTTTCACCTCACCCTACTTAAGCGATTACTCTAACGTTACAGAAATAATCAGACGGCAAAATTAAACGGTGTTCATTTATCTCAACATCATTGGGACATGCCTTTTCAGAATCTCTAGGGGTAAAATTACAATGCTTCATCTTCCGATGTTTATTTTGCGGGTGCCAAAGCGCGGATTCTCTTTCTCAGAGAAAAACATACAATGCTTCATCACATCACATCTTATTTTGTGGGTGCCAATGTACGTTATCTCTCTCTCTCTCTCTCTCTCTCTATCACAGTAAATCATACCATCATCTTTATTCGGCGTATGCCAAAGCATGGATTCTCAGAATAAAATATATAATGCTTCATCAAGTCAATCTTTATTTTGCATGTGCCAAATCCCCGATACTGTGTCTCTCACACGTGCACACACAAACACGCGTTTTTTTATTGCAACTGTTTGTTGATCAGAAGATCATAAGTTATATATACACTGCCATAGTTAGATTAATAAATTCTGTTACATCAGTCACTGGCCCACAGGTAAAGCAAAGCCTCATATGAAAAAAAATATATATACATATTATCGCAAAATCCAGGAATACGAAGCCGAAGGATAGAACGTGCAGTGAAAGCATCGTGGTCCACATCACAATGTATACTTTGTACCCAAAAACCTGTGACAAATCAAAATTACATCCATGCACACATTAAGAGCATCAAACAGAATTCGGCAAATCCGAAAGAGTATACCATTTACATCCCCCAAACTTGAACAATGTAAGTTTAAAATATGGTTTTACTTGGTATTTTGTATGGCTGTGAAACTTGGTCCCTTACGCTAGATAAAGAACACAGCTATAGCTGTCGTAAATTTCTTGGGTGTAGATGTTATTGAGATGAACCTTAAGGACGCGCGATATGGGGGGGGGGGGGGGGGGGAGGGGGGTTTTTTCCTTTTTTCCCCTTTTTGGGGGGGGGGGGCCCCCAAAAAAAATAACAAAAATTTTTTTTTCCCCACTTTTTTTGGGGGGCCCCGATAT
>Ga0123357_10009979_pt1 | contig 12031 bp, 8 predicted proteins | sample TergutEmb28metaG_FD_89873 | JGI IMG/M metagenome (GOLD analysis project Ga0123357, IMG submission 89873) | Embiratermes neotenicus P4 segment gut microbial communities from Petit-Saut dam, French Guiana - Emb289 P4 | ecosystem: Host-associated > Arthropoda: Insects > Digestive system > Gut ...
CGGGGGCCAGCCCCCCCCCCCCCCCCCCTCCCCCCCAAATGCAACTGTTTCCTGTCCCAAGCCAGTTAAATGTAATTTGAATTAAGCCATCATGTGCTTGGATACGTATTGTAATACTAATTTGTACACCAGCGCAACTGTTTTTATTACACAAGGTAATATGTAGGCTACATGTTTCGACTAGTAAATAAGTCATCTTCAGGCCTATTCTTTACAAGTTAAGTCACAGCATGCTGTGCACACATTGGGATCCAATTAGTTACATACTTTGCAAGTTTTACACTCCTAGGCAAATGATATGGCTTAAATATTTCACTGATGTAAAGACACTGTGCACAACATCCTGTGACTTAACCTGTAAAGAATAGGCCTGAAGATGACTATTTATTAGTCGAAACATGTAGCCTACATCTTACCTTGTGTAATAAAAACAGTTGTGCTGATGTACAAATTAGTATTACAATAAATGTAATTAGATTGATAGCATCACTTCTGTTTTGCCCATTAGAACCCCTTATGCTCTCTTTGTACACATTCAATTATGCTGGTAACTCACTCCAGGTTTGGTGAGAATTTTACTAATGACTTTTAGATAAAAGTTTTAGCACGTAAATGATCACTTTGCAGAATCATATACATCCAAAAATAAATATTTCAATCTGTGTTTTCAGAACTTTAGTTTACAGTAATCTAATGATTACTGATATTTTGTAACCTCACATTGAAGCAAGTTAACACAAAATTAAAAATAAATTCGGTAGTAAGGTGAACAGACTGCTGAAACCGAAATACTGTATCTAGACTTGTATTTATGGCACAATACATCCTGGTTGATGCTTTTATGGCTCTTCTCAGCCCCTCATTTGAATGTCACGATCATACTTTCATACATGTCATAACCACCTTTTTTTTTAATCCTTCTTATTCATCATCCATAATCTGTCACCTCCTTAAGGGCTACACTAACCTACAGCTGAAAAAGGGTCATAATATAATCCACGAATCAAAAGATGGAATCTGAATACATTGCACTGACGGTGATAAGCTCTGTGACTGTATTAAAGACAGGAAATTTATGTACACTTCTCTGGGACCTATAAACTCCTTGAATAATCATAAAAATAATCTCACCTGCTTCCTTTCACCTGTGTTCCAAGAATTGTTTTTGTTCACAGTAAAAAAATTCACTAGAATTCTCCAAAGCAACTCTAAAGATATTTTTTCTTTCATATTATTGATACACAGTGATGCCAGTAATTATTCATTATTTTACATAATTAGCTAAAATATTATCTGCACTCTCATCAGACATCAAATGATTGTTTATGTGCTAATTTTATACAGATTTCCTACCATTTTTTAATTACTGTGATTCAGGCTGGCTTGGGTGACATGGAATCTTCAGTGCAAAAATGATTAGTCCTTGAATTCAACTTAGAGGCTTCTGACAGTGGTGTGTTATAGCGATGTAACATTATTTTGTACATTGTCCATTATCTAAGGTTAAAATAATCCACAATATTTTGGAGAATTCATCCTCCTCTATCTTCAAGTTGTAAGGGGGAGAGGAAGAAACTACTCTGGTGGAACCTTTGGAAAAGCAAGTTTCTAGACATTACATCTTTCTAAAGGGTTAATCTGAAAACACAGACAGATACAATTTCCACAGCTTTGTGAGTTTTTTCAGTCCAAGATGTTGAACAGTGCCCAAAGTATGAGTCGCATGCTGCAGTTTCCAAAGTTGAGCATGATGGTAGAGCCTTCAGAATTATGCTATTTACTTTAACTTTTTAATGGAAAATATAACATAGTCACTAGTTCAGAATTTGAGCGTTATGGTATTGTAGTATCAGTGCTTAAAATGAGGCAGAATGAGACAGCACAATATAAAACCATCCCAACTATTTGTTTACAATGTCCTTCATCAGCCTGATATGTTAGGTTGGTAAAGAACACCTGAAATAATCACTCTGTATCTCCATTCTTAGTTATTGTAAACATCAAGTTGTAACACAGCACAGTACAACAAAATGCAAAGCACAAGCATTCAAAAAGTCCCTTCTTGAAGATTGTGCTAATGATCTAATCTGTTAATCCAATGACGTGACAGATTAAAACATCAGTAGAGACTCGAAGTTTGTGAACCTGGATGTTTGGGACCAGTTCTGACAAACTGGCATGAGAATGCATGGCTGGAAAGTTGGCTGCTCCACTCTCCTGCTACTGCACAGCTCACTGTCAGCTCAGTCAAGCCATATTTCACGAAGTAAAGTTGACTGCATTCATGTTCTGGACACAAAAGTACAAGAATCATCATCATCATCATCATCATCATCATCATCACTACCACCACCACCACCAACAGCAGCAGCAGAACCACCACCACCACAACTACGACCACCACCATTAAAATCAATGTTCATGCTTCTAGAGTCACATTCTATTTTATAACTGGTATTTTGTAAGTTTTTGGAACCAAACAGGTGTTTTATGTTGAAAATTAATCATGTTCATGATTCTGACATTTGTAATGGTTTTATCAATCCCAATTAATCACCAACATCGAGGCTCTACAGTACAGTGTTTACAATGGCAGTAATAAATTATGGCAGAATTTCCAACATGGACAGTAAACATGCAAAAATCATATAAGGCAGAATTCGTTTTTAAAGAACATTGTATAAAACACCTTTCAAAAATGTAATCAGGAATGTATAAACTGTGTAAATGTTGTTTGTCTTCTCATATAGCTGCTATACAGGGCCACAATTTCTGTCATGTTTAAAGATCATTAGTACCTCCAGCTACTGTCCCTAAACAGGTTATAGCAACATAATAAACTACACTGGAGAAATAGCTTCTTTGAGGCAGCCTAGTATATACAGATTTAATGCATATGAAAGTTTGTAAATATCTAATGTGCACTTTAATAAAATGAATATTTATGAATTAAAAAATTAGCACAGTTCTTTGCTTGGTTAGAGTATATGTGAGTTCCATTTAATGCCATCATTCCTTTAAGCTTTCAAATTATCAGACTTTTACTGGTTACTAAATGAGATTTCATACCTGCAAAGCAAACAGATGTAGACTCTAGCATGGGGCAGACTACAGTCATTTCCTATACGGTTTTTGGCATTCAGAGGACCGTGCATCGTGACATATTCTTATAAATAAATAGACCCACTATTTCTCAAATTTATTTTGATAAAGAACTTGGACAGATCTACTGTCCATCATCAGGAGTCTCAACACTGTATACGCAGCAATAGGTATTTGTCATGCTAGTTATGTTGACTGTCTGCTAGCGACGTCAGGACCTGACCTCAGGTACTAGTAACTAACTTGCTCTTTGGCACAGATTCTTCCACAAACAGTAAACAAACTTCTTGTTAGAAGACAATTCATCACTGTTACTACAAAACCTTGCTCATTAGATAACCCCATCACTAACAGTCCTAATAACTTTAAATTCTATTCCAGTACCATCCAGTACCATCCTCCCAAGTTCCTGTACTGTAAACGGTCTCTATCGTGTAATTACTTTCTCCTACAAAAATCTGCAGTTTTTGTTTCTCTTACAAGTGTTATTAAGACCTGTCAAAATACTGCAGTAACAAATTAAATCAGATTAAGGCATATTCTCTTCTGCATAGCCATGGTGTTAGAGAAAGTAAATGGGACCAGTTTGCTGTCATCCTCAATAAACTGTCTGCATCAGATGTGATTTCAAATTTTAATTATGGCTGTTCAACCATAAACCCAGCAATGTAATAAGATGCTACGTTACACCACTGGCAAACAATGGCAGTAAAACTGTGTGTGTAAATTAATGTTACAGCTGGAGATATCTTGTCTGGTTTAATTAAACTGTATAGCAATGAACAGTAACATGCTGCACATTTCATTTTAAAATAACAAATAACCAAACTCTTGAAAATACCAGAAGTCAGAGAATGTTTGGACAAAAAGTCAACAACTTATAGGAACAGTTCTTTCACGTTTATACATTCCTCTTTCTATTATTTACAAGAAACATAAATTACACATAATGACTAACCTAAAACGTTATTTCCAAAAATGCCTGTGGTTGTGCTTTCACTCAGAATAATATTTTCATGGCAGCACAATTGCACTGGAACGACTGCTATATGCAGTAATTTCATTATTAGTGTTTGCAGATGATATTGTTACTTTATTAAACTTTAAATTAACTTGCAATATGTCTCACTAAGCATTTACATATCAAGAACAGAAACTTCAATGAATGTCACTGTGCCATAAGTAAAGATCTATTTGTCTACAATAATTTGAAAGCAATTATAAACCCACCACAGTACTTTGACATTCAAAGGACCTTGCATCATGATATACTCTTATAATAAAACCAACAGGAAGCACTAATTTCTCAAATTTATTTTTGGAATAGGACTCTTACATGTTTCGGACAGTATCTCTGTCCATCATCAGGAGTCTAGCACTGTACACACAGCAATAGGTATAGGTCATACAGGTTATGCAGCAGTCAGCATAACCTGTATGACCCATACCTATTGCTGTGTATACAGTCCTAGACTCCTGATGATGGACAGAGATACTGTCTGAAACGTGTAGAGTCCTATTCCAGAAATAAATTTGAGAAATTAGTGCTTCTCATTGGTTTCATTATAAGAATCCACCACAGTACACTTACTTTCAGTGTGTCATATTTAATTCCATTAGAGTTTCCTTCAAAATATTTCACATTAAAGATCATCTGGACATATTTCAAGAATGAAATCAACCAAAGGTTTTACAATAAACATTGCACAAATCATGCTGTATACCTGATACAGTCTGAATAGTATATGAAATTAAGTACTACACCAGCATATTCAGAAAAATGTGCACCTTTTCAACTCAGTTTTTTTTTATTGTGGTACATATGTGTACTGTATCAGATACTTTTATATTGCCAGTTCACTCTCTGAAAGAACTGTACCTAACAGGTAAAAAAATATACATATTTGCTACACTTGACAGCATTACATTGAAATGCTGTGCCGACTTTTAATTTAAAACATGATATTCTCAAGGTTTTACCAGGTATAAAAATATTAAACATATTACGAAACATTGAATATAAGAGATATTATATGCTCATGAACTACACTTACAGAATACTGAGTTGAAATTCGGCACCCTTTTCCAAACATTCTTATCTAATATATACTTCAAAATATTATTAAGATTGTACCAGATGTAAAGCATTATTTCGGCACTGGTCATTGCAAAACCTTCGATTGTTTCTACTCTGGTTGATACTGTGTGTCACCAGTGATGATATATAGGTAGAAAATGTAGGAGAAAACTAAAAAGGATATTAACCCTTTGATGCCTAACGACCCCTATAGTGGTCGTACCGCACCGCTAATCTCTAAATGTTGCATTTTATATATTTATTCAACAAATATAGATATTGAATATTTTAAACATGGTATATACTCTCTGTTTTTTTCTCTTCAAAATGCAGTTTGTTTCATAATTCTAACATATTTGGTTCCTGTATTATTCACAATTTATATACAGAGTGTGCTAAAATAAAAAAAATAATTCCAGCGCCAAAAAGTTAATATGACATATTGAAGTTAAGGGTACTATGATGGTTTATAATTCATTTTAGTGGTGACTAGTAAGCAACCTCAAAATAAGTACTTCAGGGTGTAACCAATAATATTTTCCGCAAATATTTTTCTAACAGGTCTTACAGATCTACCAACATTAAAATATTATTGCCTTTAACTTTCTTATCTCCATCACCCAAATGCAAGAAAATATGACAACATGAAGACAGCCAATAAATTGTTCGTAAATATGGCAGTAATCAGATATCTGGAAATGACAGTAACAAATCAAAATTGCTTTCACCAAGCATTTAAAATCAGATAAAATTCTGGGAATTCTTACTAACATTTGGCTCATAATCTTTTGACGTCCTGTCTATTGCCTAAAGACCTAAAAAGTTAAAGTAGGCAAGAATATAATTTTGCCTGCTGTTTTGCCTGGTCACAAAATTCAATCCTCACACTGGAGGATAAACACAGACTCAGGGTATTTGACGATAGGTTGATGATCAGGTGCTGAGTGAATTATTTTGGCTCAAAAAGAAGGATGTGACACTAGGCTGTAGAAAATTTCAATAAGGAACTTCATAATGTTTTGTACTCATGCCAGATAATGTTAGGATGATGGTGCATGTGACACATATGGCAGACAGAAGAAATGAATAAGGGCACAGATACCTGGAGGAAAGTGATCAATCACTCCCAAGACCCAGGTGTCCAAGTGAAGATAATATTACTCCTGAACAAATATACTGGGAGGGTGTCGGCTGAGTTTATCTGGCTCATCAGGTGCATACCCACAATTTTTCCTTTGTGAGGAGGGGACCCTGAGGCTACATAAAATTTATTTTATTTTTAAAGACTATGTTTTAAAAATCATGTCATAAATATAACTGTAATGTAACATTGTAAATGCGTTTTTATACATACAACTACATGTTCTGTGATTCACCTAATTTAAATCACATGGTCTAATCTTCCTGTTTTTCGAGTTCATCTAAGACTTTGTAAGTTTTTATTCCATTTTTAAAAATCAACGTGTTAGTCATCAGCCTACTTCAGGGGCTGATGTCCGCTGAAGGATAAATGGTGTAAAATGTTTTATATCAACAAGCCCACAAAATCTCTGTTTTTTATTGTAATTGAAATTTTGGGGGCTATAGCCTGGCAGCTCCCCTTTTGGGTGTGTGCTTGTGCCTCAGGACAGGAACCAGCGCCAGGTTTTGTGATCAAAATAATGAACTTTTGTGTTACATACAATACAGAGAATTTCTTGAACTGAGCAACAAATTAGCTTCTCAAAAGGGACTCTGCTCCATGGAGTTACTTACTTATTACAGACAGAACACACTTATCCACCCAACATTCAATATACCAGGACATAAGCCAAGTTTTAGATGTGTCAAAGTAATGGCACAAATGTTTTTTAATTCCCTTATAGACAGTTAAATTTTAATATAATGGAACGGTCTCTAGCTCTTGTAGTTTTATTTTACCATCACCTTTAGAATTTACACAAAATTATTTTTTTGTTTCTAATGCAGTGACCATACAAAAAAAAATTGCAGTTAACTCTGTTGCCCATTCAGAGAGGTAGTTTCAGTCAGCATTAACAGTAGCTGCTGTTACCACCTGCTTGTGAGACAGTCCACTGCATGTTCGAATGGCTGTTTCTAGCAAGCACCTAATTCAGTTACAAGATGTCTGGTGATGGCAGGACCATCATCATATTAAATGCCAGCATATTTGTTTACATATTTTAAAATTATAAATTACAACTGCAAGGAAAATACTTTTCAGGCTTTTTCATCACCATATGAAATTTACAAGTTTATAGTTGGTCAAATACAATCAAATTCTAATACTATGGATAAGATATCTCTCACTGTTACCAGCACCACTCTGTCCACCTAATGATAAAAAGAAATTTAATATTGCCAAATAGTCTACTGAACAAAATAAATGTGATATATTTGTCATTACTAACAGTGGAAAAGCATCATCCAGAAAACCCAAAATGTTTGATAAAGAAGAGAAGTCTGTGAAAATGAAAATGACATGGTTTTCCTCGGTGTGTAAAACTACTGGAACATGCTGCCACACTTACTTCTTTGCTTCATTTTCAATCGACTTTTGTTCACTTTTATGCCTATATTTCTGACAGCAAGCTAACAGCAAACACGCTGGACCTCTTAGAGTGTGGCTGGATACAGTGCAAATTTTTCTATATGTTTCAATTTCCTTCACCACTAGCAAAAAACTTTGTGAATGAGGAATGCCAGGCCCCACTATGGAATCCATTACATAATTACCCTCCACTTCAGGCAGAGGCCAAAGAGTCCAAAGGGACCACAATTACAAGCGTTAGTCATAACAACATACATCAAATGTGATGCAGTTAATAAACTACAGTTATCTATTGCAAAGCCAGGCAGAGGCCCAGACAACAAATCTGACCAAAACTGGAAGCATCGGGTCTAACAAAACATACTTTTACTGTACCAGTCCCATAATATCTACAATTTTCTGTTTACTGTATAATGTGCAATTATCACGTACAGTAAGTTGCTGTGTAGCAGTACAGAAATAACAGGTATCTTCGTGCAAAAAAAAAAAAGGAAGGACAAATCCAATTAAGTTTTTATATATAATTCATGTTCAGTCAAATTACAGTCCTGTTCTATAGTTACTAAATTAAAGCTATAAATACAAATTACTAAACTGAAAGCAAGCAATTCCACAACAAAGCAACATATCACTTTAAGATATAAACAGTGTTGTCTGGAATGGTTCATTTGTGAAGAGGTTTGAACTAAATTAAGTGAAATTTTAATTATTTCATATTTCATGTAATACAGTAGAACTACCATAAGAAATAGTTTTATAATCTATAAATGAATGTTACATAATCTTATAATGTAAAACATTAGTTTAAATACAGAGATAGCACACTGGTCTACACAGAGTACCTTAACAAGCTACATTTTCTTCAGAAAGATAATAAACTGCACAGGTGGACTTTCATTCCAAACAGATGTCCATCATCCTTTACAAATACAGACAGCAGCCAGCATTTGAAGCCAGTAAGAACTCAGTGCCGTAACAGAACCTAATGAAACCATTTTGAGATGAAGACTGCTGGCTTCTGGGACGTGACACCATGCAGTCTTTTAGATACCTGCAGACATTTCAAAGAAAACTGCTGCCTCCAATAAAGGGTAAATAATGGTGAAGCAGATTCCTATGATATGTTAGTATGTACTTACCAGACTACACAGTGCCAAGTCTCAGAAGACCATAATAATCATAGGCATATCAAATTTCACAATCTGAATTGATTTTTCTTCAACTCCAAACACTTCATTAGTTAATTTCTACCATAAAATACCTCAACATTTAGTTTGGAATAACATAATATCTGTAATAAACGAAATCACTTTCTTTGTAACAGCATTTCTTTCTTTTTAAGGATTTTATTAATATTTGTCTGCAATTTATGCAGACCTGCATATTAGAGTGACAACATGCTTATTTTTTATTCAGATAATCACCTACCTGACTATCAATAATTTCATATCTGATGACTGAAAATATTTAAGGGTATGCTTTAACCACCCATATTTCTTGATCAGCAAACTAACAGAATCCAAGTACTACTCTCTACCGAGTTTCTTTCACTTCAAAATGCTTCGATCACCTACAATAGAAATTACACCATCACTTTCATAAACAAAGCCTCTAAAGACAGATTCCAGTGGGTGCACATTGCATGCAAAGTAGGCAGACCCGATTAAAACAAGAAGCATGATCATCCCTGTACATCCAGAATCACACCATATACATAAAGTACTGAACATTCCACACATTATCACATGATAGCCAGAACCTTTCAAATCTATAATTTATTGCTTCCTTACTGGATGAAGTGATGGAAAAAAAGCCTTGAATGATTTCTACAGTGTTGCTGATGGTGACTGGCCAACTTTATCCAATACAGCAGTTAAAAATCAAGAAATTGCCATTTGTAAACTTCAATTTCGATAATTTGATTATGCTCCTTATCTTTGAGTCTCACCTTGGTCACCAAATACAAATGCAACATAAAGTACTCTTGTAACCACAATACTGTTTCAACAACATAAATAACAGTCAAAATATTACTCAGTACTTGAATCATTGCTACAGTCTTAAAATGATTCAACATTTTATTGTTCATACAATGGCTCAGTCAGATCCTGAGTATGCAGTTATAAATTACTGGAAAGTGCCAGTATATCTTTCTTCATGTATCTGGAGGTCTTGCAGAGACATTTTTAGAACCAATTAGCAAATAACATGTCAGAGTGATTGTTCTTCCTTCCACATTATCAGCTGTACACTTCACGTCATTAGCCTGGTTCAAGCAGTCTGCCAGGCTAACGACATGGCCCAAGTATGACTTGAATATACCAGTATCAGGTTCGAGCACACATGGACGATGAGTGTGATGCACAAACATATGTCTTTCTGAATTTTAATTCCAGTTTATTTATTAAGAAATATCTACTGAATAGTCATTTTGAATTACGGTACCATTTATTTTTACCTTTCACTGGAATTAGGACTGACAACTGCAAACAAATCTACCCTGATTCTAAACTCTTCCAAGTAACTCATCAGCATTTCACTAAGTTCCAGTAAAATCACTGTTTCAAGCAGCTTACTTTTAGAAGGGGTAACAGTAGCTGCAACACAGTGTCGCTTAGTTAACATAATGTTCAATCTGGTATTTATTTATACAGAACAAATTAGGTGTAAATAATAATAATAATAATAACACATAATGTGTAAGTATTGCTTTGCAGAAAGGTGTAAATGTAATAATAGTAATCGTGTCACTGAATCAGAATTTAAGAAGCTGAAAAATAATAAAATTTAAGAAAAGTCGAACAAAACAAAGTTATGATATAAATATTAATGATGTAGGAATGATTCAGAACAAAAAGAATTCCTACATTTCGTGGGATAAATATTCATACACTTCATGGGTTATTAGTTGTTATAATTGAAGGCAATGTACATTATATGTGTGAGTGAGAAGGAAGCAAACACTGATACCTGAGGCACATTTGCCACATTCACAGTTTGTATTATTCAAGATCAAACTGAGAGCAATATGGAAATTTGAATGTAATGTTTGAATTAGGATTACCATGCATCTTACATTTAAAGAACCCAAACAGAAGTACCATTCACTGTACAGACCTGTCAGAACTACTTTGTTTTGTGAAACTATTGCTTATTAAGTTTATATAATAGACCTACCGTCTATTTTCTTTTTTCCAATTTCACTACTACTTCACAACCTCCAAGTTTCATGTTCCTGTCTAGAAATTAAGACAATACCAAAGACCACAACCATACAAATCCTACCTCTGCAGAGGTGCAAAGGCAACCCTAACCTCTTTTCCATAAATTGCATGTCTTTAATAGGATCTAGCAAATGTTCCAAAACTGCTGCTTCATCTTTCATAAATACGTGGTTGTCTATTTGGTAAACACAGGGCTCATTTCTGATTGCTTGCAGTCTCCAAGACAGTTGGACCCTGCTCCACTTTGGTGTCAGTGGTGGTGGTGGTGGTGGTGGTGGTGATGGTGGTGGTGGTGGTGGTGGTATTGGTGGTGGTGACAGAATTAGCAACTGCTTCCAACTTCAGTTTCTTGCTGCTGTTGTCTTCATTTTCATCTTCACTTCTCGATTTTCGTCTTGATCTTGAAGCTAGCTCTCGAATTTCATGATTCTCTGGGTTGTCCAACACTGACCTACACATAATAATAACAGAATAAATTAAAAAAAAAATGCACTATTACATCAAAATAAAAGCAATGTTTTATGGCACATCTGATATAATTTCTTGAAGCCGAAAGACAATAATTTAACATTGGAAGATATAAATATATATGAAACAAAATACAAAATTTGTGTGCCATGTTATGCTTCAAGCAAGTGAATTTTCACTATTTCTTTCGGCCAGTTTACATCAATGTCTGCAAAATACGTACATACACATATACGTACATACATATGTACATTCATACATACATACATACATACATACATACATACACACACAAATACACAAATACATACATACACACACACATACATACATATACACACACACACACACATACATACATACATACATACATACATACACACATATACAAAAACATACATACATACATACATACATACATACATACATACACAAATACATACATACATACATACACACACACACAAACATAAATACATACATACATACACAATTACATGCATACATACATACATACATACACACACCCACACAAATACATACATACATACACAAATACATACATACATACATACATACATACATACATACATACATACATACATACAG
>Ga0123357_10009980_pt1 | contig 12031 bp, 19 predicted proteins | sample TergutEmb28metaG_FD_89873 | JGI IMG/M metagenome (GOLD analysis project Ga0123357, IMG submission 89873) | Embiratermes neotenicus P4 segment gut microbial communities from Petit-Saut dam, French Guiana - Emb289 P4 | ecosystem: Host-associated > Arthropoda: Insects > Digestive system > Gut ...
GACAGGATAAGAGGGTGAATCTGTTGGTGTAGTGACAGAGTCGGCTGGTGAAACTGTTGGTGTAGTGACAGAGTCAGCGGGTAAAATGTTGGTGTAGTGACAGTGTCAGCGGGTGAAATTGTTGGTGTCGTGACAGTGTCAGCGGGTGAAACTGTTGGTGAAGTGACAGTATCAGCAGGAGAATCTGTTGGAGTAGTGAATGTGTCAGGGGGTGAAATGTTGTTGTAGTGACAGTGTCAGCGGGTGAATTGTTGGTGTAGTGAGAGTGCGAGCGGATGAATTGTTGGTGTAGTGACAGTGTCAGCGGGTGAATTGTTGGTGAACTGAGAGGGTTAGCAGGTGAAAAATTTTGGTGTAATGAAACTGTCAGCGGGTGAACTTATTGGTGTAGTGACGGTGTCAGCAGGTGAAAAAGGTTGGTTTAGTGACAGTGTCAACGGGTGAATTGTTGGTATTGTGAGAGTGTCAGTAGGTGAACCCGTTGGTGTAGTGACAGTGTCGGCAGATGAATATGTTGGAGTAGTGAAAGTGTCAGGGGCTGAATTGTTGGTGTAGTGAAAGGGTCGGGGGTTGAATTCTTGATTTAGTGACAGTAAGAGCGGGTGAATTTTTGGTGTAGTGACAGTGTCAGCGGGCGAAAATGTTGGTGTAGTGACGGTGTAAGCGGGTGAACTCATTGGTGTAGTGACAGTGCCAGCGGGTGAAAAAGTTTAGTGTAGTGACAGTGTCAGCGGGTGAATTGTTGGTGTAGTGACAGCGTGAGCGGGTGAATTGTTGGTGTAGTGACAGTGTGAGCGGAGGAATAGTTTGTGTAGTGACAGTGTCAGCGGGTGAATGTTTGGTGTAGTGACAGTGTCAGTGGGTGAAATGTTGGTGTAGTGACAGTGTGAGTGGGTGAATTGTTGTTGTAGTGACATTGTCAGCGGAGGAATAGTTAGTGTAGTGAGAGGGACAGAGGTTGAAAAAGGTTGGTGTAGTGACAGTGTCAGCGGGTGAACTTATTTGTGTAGTGACAGTGTCGGCGGGTGAAAAGGGTTGGTATAGTGACAGTGTCAGCGGGTGAATTGTTGGTGTAGTGACAGTGTGAGCGGGTGAATTGTTGGTGTAGTGACAGTGTGAGCGGGTAAATGTTTGGTGTAGTGACAGTGTCAGCGGGTGGAATTATGGGTGTAGTGACTGTGTCAGTGGGTGAAACTGTTAGTGAAGTGACAGTGCCAGCGGGTGAATTGTTTGTGTAGTGACTTTGTCAGAGAGTGAAATTTTGGTGTAGTGAAAGTGTCAGCGGGTGACCCTGTTGGTGTAGTGACAGTGTCAGTGGGTGAATTGTTAGTGTAATGAGGGTGACAGAGGGTGAATTTGTTGGTGAAGTGACAGTGTCTTAGAGTGAACCTATTGGTGTAGTGAAAGTGTCAGCGGGTAAACATGTTGGTGTAGTAAAAGTGTAAGCGGGTGAACCTGTTGGTGTAGTGAGAGTGTTAGCGGGTGAATTGTTGGTGTAGTGAGAGTGTGAGCGGGTGAACCTGTTGGGTAATGACATTGTCAGGGGGTGAAACTTTTGGAGTGGTGAAAGCGAGAGGGTGTGAATTGTTGGTGTAGTGACAGTGTCAGCGAGCGAAATTGTTGGTGTAGTGACAGTGTCAGAGGAAGATCCTCTTGATGTAATGACAGTGTCTGCGGGTGACACATTTGGTGTAGTGACAGAGTTAGCGGTTGAAATGTTGGCGTAGTAACAGTGTCAGCGAGTGAAATTGTTGGTGTAGTGAGAGTGTCAGCGTGTGAAACTGCTGGAGTATTAAGAGTGTCAGCAGGTGAAACTGTTGGTGTAGTGACAGTGTCAGCAGGTGTATTGTTGGTGTAGTGACAGTGTCAGCGGTTAGCTTGATGTAGTGACAGTGTCAGCTGGTGAATTTTTGGTGTAGTGACAGTGACAGTGGGTGAACCTGTTGTTGTAGTTACAATGTCAGCGGGTTAATTGTTGGTGTACTGACTGTGTAGGCGGGTGAAATTCTTGTGGTATTGACAGTGTCAGCGGGTGAAATTGTTGGTGTAGTGAGAATGTCAGTGAGTGATCCTGTTGGTGTAGTGACAATATGAGCGTGTAAACCTGTTGGTGTAGTGACTGTGTCAGCGGGTGAATTGTTGGTGTAATGAGAGTGTCAACGGATAAACGTGTTGGTGTAGTGAGAGTGTCAACGGGTGAATTTTTGGTGTAGTGATAGTGTAAGCGGGTGAATTATTCGTATTGTGACAGTGTCAGCGGGGGACCTTTTGGTGTACTGAGAGTGTAAGCGGTTAAATTTTTGGTATAGTGAAAATATCAGCTGGTGAAAATGTTGGAGTACTGAGAGTTTGAGCGGGTGAAACTGTTGGTGTTGTGACAGTGTCTGCGGGTGAAGTATAGGTGTGGTGAGAGTGTCAGGGGGTAAAATTGTTGCTGTATTGAGATTGTCAGCGGGTGAAAATGCTTGTGTAGTGAGAGTGTCAGTGGGTGAACCTGTTGGTGTACTGACAGATTCAGCGCGTGAATTATTGGTGAAGTGACAGTGTCAGGGGAAGAAATTGTTGTTGTATTCAGATTGTCAGCGAGTGAATTTGTTGGTCTAGTGACAGTGTCAGCGGGTGAATCTGTTGGTGTAATGACATTTTCAGCGGGTGAACATGTTGGAGTAGTGACAGTGTCAGTAGGTGAATTGTTGGTGTAGTAACATTGTGAGTGCCTGAAAATATTAGTGTATTGACAGTGTGAGGGGGTGAATCTGTTGGTGAAATGACAGTGTCAGCGGGTGAATTGTTGATGTAGTTACATTGTCTGCGGAGAAATTTGTTGGTGTAGTGACAATGTCCAAGGGTGAACGTGTTTGCGTAGTAAAAGTGTCAGAGGGTGAATTGTTTGTGTAGTGAGAGTGTCAGCGAATAAATTGTTGGTGTAGTGACAGGGTGAGCGGGTGAATTTGTTGGTGTAGTCACAGTGTCAGAGGGTGAAAATCTTGGTGTATTGCCAGTGTGAGCGGGTGAAACTGTTGGTGTAGTAACAGGATGAGCAGGTGAACTGTTGTTGTAGTGAGAGTGTCAGGAGATGTACCTATTGGTATAGTGACACTGTCAGCAGATTAACCTGTTGGTCTAATGAGACTTTCAGCGGGTGAAAATTTTGGTGTAGTGACAGTGTCAGCGAGTGATCCTCTTGGTGAAATGACAGTGTCAGCAGGTGTGTTGTTGCTGTAGTGACAGTGTCAACGGGTGAACCTTTTGGTGTAGTGACAGATTCAGCGGGTGACCCTGATGGTGTAGCGACAGTGTCTGCAATTGAACCTGTTTGTGTATTGACAATGTCAGCGGATGATTTGTTGTTGTAGTGACAGTAACAGCGGGTGAATCTGTTTGGGAAATCACAGTGTCAGCGGATGAAACTGTTGGAGTTGTGACAGTGTCAGCGGGTGAAAATGTTGGTGTAATGAAAGTGTCAGCTGGTGAATTTGTAGTTGTATTGATTGTGTCAGCGGGTGAACCTGTTGGATAAGTGACAGTGTCAGCGGGTGAAACTTATGGCGTAGTGACAGTGTCAGGGGGTGAAGCTGTTGGAGTAGTGTTAGTGTAAGCGCGTGAACATGTTGGTGTATTGACCGTTTCAGCGGGTGAAATGTTGGTATAATGACAGTGTGAGAGGGTGAAACTATTGGTGTTGTGACAGTGTCAGCAAGTGAATTTTTGGTGTAGTGACAGTGTGAGCGGATGAACTTTTGGTGTAGTGTCAGTGTGAGCGGGTGAATCTTTTGGTGCATTGAGAGTCTCACCGGGTGAATTGTTGGTGTAGTGACAGTATGAGAATTTGAAACATTTGGTGCAGTAAGATTGTAGGCGGGCGAATTATTGGTGTACTGACAGTATCAGCGGGTGAACGTTTTGATGTAGTGAGAGTGTCAGCGAGTGAATTGTCGGTGTATTTACAGTGTGAGCGGGTGAACTTTTTGATGTAGTTACCGTGTCAGTGGGTGAAATTTTTGGTGTAGTGACAGTGTCAGCATGTGAATTGTTTGTGTAGTGACAGTGTCTCAGTGTGAATTGATGGTGTAGTGAAAATGTCAGGGGGTGAATTTTTCGTTTAATGACGGTGTGAGGGGGTGAACATATTGGTGTAGTGACAGTGCCAGCGGGTGATACTGTTGGTGTTGTGAAAGTGTCAGAGGGTGAATTGTTGGTGTAGTGAAAATGTCAGCAGGTTAATTGTAGATGTAGTGATAGTGTGAGTGGGTGAACGTGTTAGTATATTGACAGATTCAGCGGGTGAAACTTTTGGTGTAGAGACAGTGTTAGCGGGTTAGCTTTTTTTGTATTGACAGTGTCAGCGGGTGAAATATTGGTGTACTGACAGTGTCAACAGGTGAATTAATGGTGTAGACACTGTGAGCGAGTGAAAATTTGGTGTAGTGAGAGTGTCAGCGAGTGAAATTGTTGGTGTAGTGACAGTGTAGGCGGGTGAATTGTTGGTTTAGTGACATTGTCTGCGGGTGGATGTTTTTGTGTAGTGACAATATCAGCGGGTAAAATGTTGATATATTGATAGTGTCAGCGGGTGAGTTTTTTGATGTAGAGACAGTACCTGGGAGTGAACCTGTTAGTTTAGTGAGAGTGTGAGCGGCTGAACTTTTGGTGTAGAGATAGTGTCAGCGGGAGAAATTTTTGTGTAGTGACAGTGTGTTGGATTGAAACTCTTGGTGTAGTGACAATGTCAGCGGGAGAATTTTTGGTGTATTGATAGTGTGAGCGAGTGAGTTGTTGTTGTAGTGACAGGGTCAACGGGTGAAATTTTCGGTTTACAGAGAGTGGCAGCTTGTGAAACTGTTGGTGTAGTGACATTGTCAGCGGGTGAAATTTTGGGGTAGTGACAGTGTGAGTGGTTGAAAATCTTGATGTATTAACGGTTATAGCGGATGAATATTTGGAGTTGTGACAGTGTGAGCGGGTGAAACCCTTATTTAGTGACAGTGTAAGTTGTTGAAACTGATGTAGTAGTGACAGTGCCCGCGGTTGAAATTTGGTGAATTGAGAGTGTGAGCGGGTGAAACTGTTGCTGTATTGATAGTGTCAGGGGGTAAATGTTATTGGAGTGACAGTGTCAGCGGTCGAATTGTTGGTGTAGTGACAGTGTGAGCGGGTGAAACTACTGTTGCATTGAGAGTGTCAAGGTGTAAATGTTATTGTAGTGACAGTGTCAGCGGGCTTCAATTCCTGACACTGTCACTACACCAAACGTTTCACACTCTGAATCTGTCACTACACCAACAGGTTCACGCGCTGTCGCTGTCACTGTCACTACAACAACAAATTCACCAGCTGACTCTTTCACTGCACCAACAAATTCACCCGCTGACACTGTCGCTACACGAACCGGTTCACCCGTTGACACTGTCACTTCACCAAAAGATTCACCCATTGACAATTTCACTACACGAACAACTCACCCGCAGACGTTGTCACTACACAAACAAATTCACCCGCTGAAACTGTCCTACACCAACAAGTTAACCTACTGACACTCACTACGCCAACAGTTTCAAACATTGACACTTTCACTACAACAACAACTCACCCACTGACACTGTCATTACACCAAAAGTTTCACCGGTTGACAATGTCACTACACCAAAATTTTCACCCGCTGAAAATCTCCCTACACCAACAGGTTCATCTGCTGACACTTTCGGTACAGCAACAGGTTCACATGCTGACAATTTCACTACACCAACAGTTTCACCCGCTCAAAATTTCACTGCACCAAGAGGTTCACCCGCTCACACTGTCACCTCACCAACGGATTCACCCACTCACACTGACACTACACCCACTGGTTCACTCTCTAACACTGTCAGTAAAACAAAAGGTTCACCCGCTGACTCTGTCAATACACAAAAAATTTCACCCGCTGAAACTGTCACTACACCAACAATTTCACCCGCTGACACTGTCACTACACCAATAGGTTCACGCATTGACACTGTCACTACACCTACAATTCAACCGCTGACACTGTCACTACACCAACAGGTTCACCCGCTCACACTCTCATTATACCAAGATTTTCTCCCACTGACACTGTTAATACACCAACAAATTCACCAGCTCACACTATCACTACACCAATGATTCATTCGCTGACACTGTCACTACACAAAAAATTCAACCTCTGACACTGTCACAACGGAAAGAGATTCACCCGCAGACAATGTCACTACACCAACAAATTCGCCCGCAGACAATATCACTACACCAAAAATTCACCAGCTGAAAATGTCAATTCTCCAAAAGATTCACCCACTCACACTGGCAATACACTAATATTTTCAACCGCTCACACTGTCACTACACCAACAATTCACCTGCTGACACTGTCACAAATCCAACATATTCATCCGCTCAAAACGTCATTACAACAACAGATTCACCCGCTAATACTGTCACTACACCAACAAAATAACGCGCAGACACTCTCAATACACCAACAATTTCTCTCTCTGACGCTGTCACTTCACCAAAATTTCACGCTCTGACTCTGTCACTACACCAACAGTTTCACCCTCTGACACTCTAATCACATCAACAATTCAACCGCTCACACAATCACTACACCAAAAATTCACCAGCTGACTCTCTCATTACACCAACACGTTCAAACGCTGATACTCTGATTACGGCAACAATTCACCCGCTGAATCTGTCAATACCCCAAAAAGGTTCACCCGCTCAAACTGTCACTAAACCAACAGGAACATTCGCTGACATTCTCACAACACCAACAGTTTTTCCAGCTGAAAATTTCACTACACCAACACGTTAACCCGCTGACACTGTCATATCACCAATAATTCACCCGCTGACACTGTCAAAACAACAAAAGTTCCACCCACTGACACTGTTAGTACCCCAACAATTTTAGCAGCTGACACTTTCACTACACCAACAAGTTAAACCCTGAAACTCTCACAACACCAATAACTTAAATTGCTGACACTGTCACTACACCAAAAATTTACCCGCACTCTCTATCACTACACCAAAAATTCACACGCAGACACTGTCAGTACACCAAGAGGTTTATTCGCTCACACAGTCACTACACCAAAAAGATCACTCGCTGATATTCTCACTACACCGACAATTTAAACCGCTGACACTGTCACTACCTCAACAATTTCACCCGCTAACACTGTCACTACACCAACAATTAACAAGCTGACATTTTCAATACACCAAGAGGTTTACACACTGACACTGTCACTACACCAATAAATTCACAACCTGACACTCTAACTACACCACGTAGTTAACATCTGACATTGTCACTACACCAAAAATTCACCTGCTGACATTTTCACTACACCAAAAGTTTCACATGCTGACACTCTCACTACACCAAGAGTTTCACTCGCTGACCCTGTCACTACATCAACAATTCACCCGCTGACTGTCACTAACCCAAAATTTTCACCTGATGACACTATCACTACACCAACATATTCACCCGCTGACACTCTCACTACATCAACATTTTACCCGCTGACACTGTCACTACACCAACAATTCACCCGCTGACACTGTCACTACACCATTAAGTACACCCGCTAACACTGTCACTACACCAACTTTTTCACCCGCTGACACTGTCACTACACCACCAATTCACCCGCTAACACTGTCACTACACCAATTTTTTCACCCGCTGACACTGTCACTACAACACCAATTCACCCGCTCACACTGCCACAACACCAAGAGGTTCTCCCGTTCACATTGTCAATACACCAGCTATTCACCCGCTCTCACTGTCACTACACCAACAATTAACCCGTTGACACTGTCACTACATCACCAATTCACCCGCTGACACTGTCACTACACCAAATATTCACCCGCTCACACTGCCACAACACCAAGAGTTTCTCCCGTTCACATTGTCAATACACCAGATTTTCACCCGCTCTCACTGTCACTACACCAACAATTAACCCGTTGACACTGTCACCAGACCAACAATTCACCCGCTGACCATGTCATTACACCAAAAGAACCTCCCGTTCACACTCTCAATACGCCAAATATTCTCCCGCTCACACTGTCACTGCACCAAAAGATTCAACCGCTGACACTCTCACTACACCAAAATTTTCACCCTCTGACACTGTCTCTACACCAAAATTTCACCAACTCACACTGTCACTAAACAAAGAGATTCACTCGCTGACACTGTCACTACACCAAAAAACTCACCCGCTGACATTGTTACTACACCAACAGTTTACTCGCTGACACTGTCACTACGCAAACAAATCCACCCGCAGACACTGTCACTACAACAAGAGTTTCACCCGCTCAAACTGTTTCTACACCAACAATACACCCGCCGACACTGTCACTACACAAACAAATTCACCCGCTGACACTTTCAATGCACCAAGAATTTCACCCGCTCACACTGTGACTACACCAACAGTTCAACCGCTGACACTGTCAGTACACCAACATTTCACCCGCTGACACTGTCAATACACCAAACGCTTCATATGCTCACGCTGTCAGTACACCAACACGATCATCCACTCACACTGTCACCACAACAAGAATTCACCTGCTGACATTGTCACAACACCAACAATTCACACGATGACACTGTCACTACACCAACAGGTTCACCCACTCACATCGTCACTACACGAAAATTCACCCGCTGCCATTTTAACTACACCAACAATTCACCCTGAGACACTGTCACTAAACCAACAATTCAGACCCTGGCTCTGTCACTACACCAAAATCTGCACCAAGTGACACGGTCTCTACACAAACAATTTCACCCGCTCACACTGTCACTACACCGACAATTCACTCCCCAGACACTCTCACTACAACAGCAGGTTCACCCGCTAATACTGTCAGTACACCAACAAATCAACCGCCCACACTGTTATTACACCAAGAGATTCAAACTCTCACACAGTCACTACACGAACAATTCACCTGCTGACACTGTCACTACACCAACATGTTCACCCGCTCACACTGTCACTACACGAACCTTTTGCAGTAGTGACAGTGCCAGCGGGTGAAATTTTGGTGTAGTGACAGTGTGAGCGTTTGAAACTATTGATGTAGTAACAGTGTCAGCGGATGAATTTTTGGTGTTTTGACAGTGTGAGCGGGTGAACAACTTTCTTTATTGAGAGTGTCAGTGGTTGAAACTGATGATGTAGTGACAGTGTCAGCGGTTGAATTGATGGACTAGTGACATTGTCAGCGGGTGAATTTTTGGTGTAGTGAAAGTATCAGCGGTTGAATTCTTGGTGTAGTCACAGTGTGAGAAGGTGAATCTGTTGGTGTAGTGACAGTGTCAGCGGGTGAATTGTTGATATAGTGATCGTGTCAGCGGGTTAACTTGTTGGTGTAGTGACAGAGTCAACGGGTGAATTTTATGTGTAATGAGAGTGTCAGGGGTGAACCTGTTGGTGTATTGCAAGTGTAAGCGGGTGAATTGTTGGTGTAGTTACTGTGTCAGCAGGTGAATTCTTATTGTAGTGACAATGTCCGCTGTTGAACTTTGGTGAAGTGACAGTGTGAGCGGGTGAAACACTTGGTATATTGTGAGTGTCAACGGGTAAATGTTAGTGTAGTGACAGTGTCAGTGGGTGAATTGTTGGTGAATTGACAGTGTGAGCGGGTGAAACGTTTGTTGTAGTGAGAGTGTCAGCGGGTGAAACTTTTGGTGCAGTAACAGTGTGAGCGGATGATTAGTTGGTGTATTGACAGTGTGAAAGGGAGAAAATTTTAGTGTTATGACAGATTCACCGGGTGAATTGTTGGTCTTGTGTGTTGAATTGTTGGTGTAGTTACAGTGACAGCTGCTGAATAGTTGGTGTATTGACAGTATGAACGGGAAAACCTGTTGGGGTAGTGACAGTGTGGGCGGGTGAATAGTTGGTGTAGTGACAGTGTGAGCGGGTGTATTTTTGGTGTAGTTACAATGCCAGATGTTGAGTTGGTGTAGTGACAGTGTGAGCGAGTGGATTGTTTGTGTAGTGACACTGTGAGCGGGTGAGCCCGTTGGTGAAATGTCAGTGTCAGCGGGTGAATTGTTGGTGTATTGTCAGTGTGAACGGGTGAATTTATGGTGTAGTAACAGTGTCATCGCGTAAATTGTTGGTGTAGTGATAGTGTCAGCGGGTGAATTGTTGGTGTACTGAGTGTGTGAACGAGTGAAATTTTGGTGTGGTGACAGTGTCAGCGGGTGAATTTTTGGTGAATTGACTGTGTCAGCGGGTGAACCTATTTATGTATTTTCAGCGTCATCGGGTGAATTGTTGTTGTGGGACAGTGTCAGCGTGTGAATTTTTGTTGTAGTGACAGTGTCAGAGGGTGAATTGTTGGTGTAGTGACAGTGTGAGCGGGTGAACCTCTTGGTGTAGTGACAGTGTGAGCGGTTGAACCTGTTGGTGTAGTGACAGTTTCAGCGGGTGATTTTTTGCTGTAGTTAGAGTTTCAGCGGCTGAATCTTTTGGTGTAGTGACAGTTTCAGCGGAAGAACCTCTTGGTGTAGTGACATTGTGTGCTGGTAAACCTGTTGGTGTAGTGACAGTGTCAACGTATCAATTGTTGGTTTAGTGACATTGTCAACGTTTGAACCTTTTTGTGTATTGACAATGTCAGCGGGTGAACCTGCTGGTTTAGTGACCGGGTCAGCGGATGGACCTCTTCGTTTATTGACAGCGTGAGCGTTGAACCTCTTGATATAGTGACTGTGTGAGCGGGTTAATTGTTGGTGTAGTGACAGTGTCAGCGTATGAACCTCTTGGTGTATTGACAGTGTCAGCGGTTGAACCCGTTGTTTTACTGACATTGTTAGCGAATGAACCTTGTGTATTGACAGTGTCAGCGGATGAATTTTTGTTGTAGTGACAGTGTGAGCGGATGAAACTGTTTGTGTAATGACAGTGTCAGCGGGTGATTTGTTGGTGTAGTGACAATGTGAGCGGGTGAAACTCTTGGTGTAGTAACAATTTGAGCGGGTGAACCTGTTGGTGTACTGACAGTGTCAGCGGGTGAATCTGTTGGTGTACTGTCAGTATCAGCGGTGAACATGTTGGTTTAGTTACAATATCAGCGATTGATCCTCTTGGTGTAGTGACAGTGTCAACGGATGAACCTCTTTATGTAGTGATAGTTTCAGCGGGTGAACCTGTTAGTGTACCAACAGTGTCAGAGGGTGAACCTGGTGTAGTGACAGTGTCAGCGCGTGAGTTTTTTGTGTAGTGACAGTGTCACCGAGTGATCTTGGTGCATTGACAATCTCATCGTTTGAACCTGTAGATTTATTGACAGTGTCAGCGCGTGATTTTTAGGGGTAGTGACATCATAGAATATTATTACCGTCCTCTAGGGCGTGACATTGTGCAGTCTGTTACAAATGTTCTCATATACTTCTTTTCCTTATCCCTCAATCTTTTGGTTGGTTGGCAGCTTTCCATCTGCACCTTTTGCAAGCCAATCTATTCTCTGCTCTATATCTTTCAGCTGCTGTGTTTCTGGCTACTTGCTTTAAGTATTGTAGTCCAGGTCTTCCCACGGCCTTTTCCCCAACATTTCTCCTTCAAGAATGTGTCCTGCAAACTCTTTATGCCTAATTGTATGCCGTAGCCATGAGTGTCTTCTATTTTTTTAACTTTTTTAAAGTAATCTTTCTTCTTTCGCCCTTTGAAATACTTCATCATTCGTTATTCTATCTGTCCAATTTGTTTTTAACATTCTCCTCCAGCTCCATGTTTCAAATGCATTTATTATCCTCTCTTCACTTTTCCCACGGTCCATGTTTCTGGTCCACAAACAGCAACACTCACACAAACTGCTACACTCACACAAACAGCAACACTCACACAAACAGCAACACTTCCACAAACAGCGACACACAAACAGCAACACTCACACAAACAGCAACACTCACACAAACAGCAACACTCACACAAACAGCGACACATAAACAGCAACA
>Ga0123357_10009982_pt1 | contig 12030 bp, 7 predicted proteins | sample TergutEmb28metaG_FD_89873 | JGI IMG/M metagenome (GOLD analysis project Ga0123357, IMG submission 89873) | Embiratermes neotenicus P4 segment gut microbial communities from Petit-Saut dam, French Guiana - Emb289 P4 | ecosystem: Host-associated > Arthropoda: Insects > Digestive system > Gut ...
CTGTCCGCGACTGCTTATTCAATTTATTCGCAGCTACCCTCCTTATCGGAGGCCGTTCCTCTATCCGCAACCTGAGGACGCGCCATGCCGTGGTGACAGGGACCCACTTACTGTCCTACATGGTGTAATAACTCAGACAGCATCACTTATACAGATCCGAAAATGGAGAGGTCTGTGCTGACATAAAGAAAGGAACTAAGTAAAAGGCAGTGAAAGAACACAATGTACAGCCTATTCTAAATTTTGTATCATATTTTTCTTATGTATATTTTGAAGAACTGCACCACAAACATGGAAACAAACAAATTACAAATGCAGGATCTTAACCCTTATCAGTCCAATGTTGCGTTACACTCAACAGTGCACTCCGTTGTGCCAGGACCAATGTCAAGCTGAAACTGATGCTCCTGCCATCAGTGGCTAATCTTTCAACTCTGACAATTTGGAATTTTTTAGAAACTTAATATGGACAAATCTAGTGAAATTAAAAAAAAAATATTTTGGACTGCAAAGGGTAAAACTAAGGTTGGTCTAAGCAGGTGGACTGTCTCAAGACAAGTAAATGAATACATTCAACAATCTTAGGTCTAAAAAATGTATTAAATACAACTTACATATGATCAGTTGCAGAAATGGTTATTTAAATAGAGAAGTGTCCAGTAATGAGAAAGTAAGGTCAAATTTATAAGCCTGTACAATAAAGGTGACAACACATAATAAAAGGCATTTTTCATCATGAATTGTGCAGTGTCCAGTTTAATATCAGGCCAAAGTTATCACCTAACAGGGAGATGTGATTCACATCTCAAACCATTTCATTCATGCGTCAGGCAGCCACATCTTACATGCTCTGGCTGCTATAATGTATCCCCTGCCTTCAGACAGATAATATAACAGAGAAACAAGTAAATGAGCGATAAATGGCACTATGTGAACCAGTTGTGCAGTGTAGTGGTTCACACTACAGCTTCATGTTCAGAAAGCCCTGGAATCAAATGTCAGCCAAAAAACTAGACTTCCTGAGGTTTTGTAGACTTTCCTCAGTTCCTTCAGGCAACTGCACAGATATGTACTACTTCATTGCTTCTGCATTCATATTTCCAGTCAGCAAAATGTCAACATAGCTGACAAACTATGTTAAATAAAATAATAAATATGACAAAACTATACACCAAGTGATAGTTACAAAAAATAAGGATATATGGTTTGTAAATTTATGGCCTGGACTGAGCTGGATCAGGATGGGATCCAGTTGAGGGCTTTAGTGATGACAGTGACAAATATTAAAGTTCCATAATGAGAAATTTCTTAAATAACTTGTATCACTATCAACTGCTCAAGAAATATCCTGTAGGAAAAAGTAAGGGACAAATGAGCAAACCATTTCCATGATCACCACATAACTGGGAATCTTAACCATCAATCATACAGATGAAAATATAGGACACTTACAATAATGTAACACAGCTGAAGATATAGGACACTTAAAATAGTGCAAAACAGATGAAAATATAGGACACCTACAATAGTGTACAACATTATGTAGATTCTTGGAATTACCTCTGTGCCAAAGCATGATGTCATAAAGTGGATATTAAGATTAATACATTCTCCACCTTGGCCTTAGGTAACAAGAGCAGTCAGATTCACACTCTGACCACACATCCAAGACTGGGTGGTACCACAGATCCTGTGGACATGGTAATGAAGAGTAAAGAACGAGCACTCTACCAGCAATTGAATCTTTGATGCAGTCCATAGCCAGCAACTTTACTACTGACCTATCAGTGCCATTTGCTCTTAGTACTACAACCACATGCATTCATATGGCATGTGCGACATGTGCCCAGCAACACCCTTATGTATAACTGGGGGGGGGAAGTAGCTTTGTGTCTTAATTTAATCACATGATTTGTATTTTTAAAGTACAGTTTAGTTGTTAATTTTAAAAAATTTGGTCAAGTTTTAATTTATTTGCTTTGGTGAATAAAAATAATGTCCTTTATGACAGAGTACTCCATAAATATTTACCTTGTAAAAACATAAAAAATAAATTCCTTGGGTGCACACCCCAAGGAAACGTGCTGCGCAAGCTTAATGACTACAATACATGAAACTTACATATTTAAAGGTCATGATGCTGGGCACAATCAGATACTGAATGAGTGAGGTCAGGAAAGAATTTGTTGAAATAGCACACCCAAGAAATGGTAATATTAGAAGAGGGTGGAACTTTGTTGGTACAATTCATGGTATCCAGTTAACTAGGAAAATCACAAACCTGATATTTAAACCACAAGATGGTTCTTCATAAATGTGAAAACAATCCAATAATTAATGTACGAACCAAGTTCCACTGTCACATGTGAAGCTATAATTTTTATTATAAGTATTTATTTTCAAAATGTTCATCACAACATTATTCTATAAAGTAATTCTCTGAGCTTAATTATGTTCCTGAAGTTTAAATAACTCCTTACAATAGCATTTTGTAATAAAAATGCTTTTATACATACATATTTGTGTGTTAAAATAGTGATTAATGACAACAAAAAAGCCTCATAAAAAAAACAAGACTAGAATACAACATACAAGTAGCCCCTGTATGCAATGTTTTTGCTAACTATCATCAGACATTTACAGAAGAACCCACTAAGTGGATGATTTTCAGTCTTATAATTCTTTTTCATTGGGTTTGAACTGGGGTAGATTCCCTACTTCGTAAGGCACTATATTTAGGGACTTGTACAGTTCAAAACTGTATTCGGTACTTACCAGTGCTTGCTACAGACCTGGTACTACTACTATCAGCTGAACTTGGTTTATTATCCCTTGTAAGAGAAGACCCCCTCCTGGTACGGGGAACAGGGATGAGCCTTAATTTTGATTCATCCCCAGCCTTGGTTCCATTTGTGGTTCCTCCCTGCCCTATCCGTGTAGTACTACCAGCTTTTCCAATGGAACGGCTTTCACTGTCACTAAGACGTCCATACTCGCCTAGCTTCCTTGGAGGTGGGATGTGGGAACGTGCTGGTGATTCCCGTCCCTTTGATCCTGTTGCATCTGACCCTTCACAGGAAGTGGCAGGCGTCTTCCTACCTTCACCATCACTGAGTCGCCCATATTCCCCCAGCCGACGCTCCTTGCTTCCTGCAGGTTTGTGTGTTCGCCGTGGACGTGGCAAGGAACTAGGGGGTAGGCTACCTGAGCGGTTACGAGTGTTTGTGGGACCACCTCCCAAGCAAGATTCTTGCATTCGTTGCTGTTGTGAGCTACGACCTTGCTTCTCCAATAGCAGAATTTCTTCGGGTCGACCCTGCTCATAACGATTAGGCACTAAACCTTGCAGGAAACCAGGTTCAAATAAGTGATGATGGGGTGATGTACCCCCTACACCCGCCAGTAATGGCTTGGGTAGTTTTCCTTTTCGCGGCGTAGTGCTTGTATTAGAGAATCCTGGAAAACAGCAAAGACCCCGCTGAAAAGGAAGAAAGAAAGAGAAACGAGAGTTGGGACGGTCCAGGAACCATGATGAATGGTTAGGGTTAGTGGCACACCACACTGCATGCGCCAGCCAGGCAGGTTACAAAAGGGAGAGCTGTGCACATTCTGATCCTAAAGGATTTAGCAAGTATCACACAAGACAGCACAGAGCTTAATTCTGTTCATATCCCCAGTTATACAGGATGCTGCTATCAGAAACAAAATAATCAAGTTGCATACCAGTGCCTAAATATAACACTAGCTGCATGCAAAATTTAAAATTTGGAACTATTTTGGGATTGAAGATTCATACTGTGGTCTTCTGAGTTACAGCACCATGTAGTCTGGTAGGAAGTACCAAATAACAGATTAAATGGTGTCAATCCAGAAGACCAAAGCTTAGGTTCAGTAATTATTCACATAACTTCTTCCTTCTGGTAGACAATGATTAACCCTGTGTGATCACAATCCACACAACAAATCTCATTCCAAAGTTAGATGCAGATGAACTACGGAATGACTCTGTCTTTCCAACAAACATTCACTCCAGCTGCAAAATTCTTAACATCTGATGTGAGTGCCAAGGGGTAACTGCATTTTTTGGTTCACTTAATTTTGCAACACGCTCTCTTTTATCAACAACAACGTAAGTCAACAAACTGAATGTTTATGGTCCTCTTTTTCAATGTACAACCCACTTCTGGAGTAAATGGAATTCCTGTCCATGTAGGATTAAATATTTGCTCAGTTTTCTTGTTAATTATAATAAAGGATGTTCTCATATTGTACCTCTTACAGCAACAAAATAAATGTGTTTTGTTTTATATCCAGTCCTGAAATTATGGATTCCAATCATGCACTGTCATGTTTCCAACCACTTCGGGAGTTTAATTCAGCATGTCTCCTCTCACCATTCTAATTTCAAAGACTGGGGAAGGAGTTATGCATATAAATAAAATATAAACCTCCAACTTAACAGCACATCTTAAGAAATGGAATTTAAAAAAAAATTGAGTATGAGACTAATTGCAAGTTGTATTTAGAAGTGAAATATATGGGTTGTGTCAACAGAAACACAATAAAGGTGCAGCAATATGAACAGATATTTGAACTACAACTAATAAATTCAGTCTTTTAATTGGGTACTAGCTTACATAATCCTACTGCATTTTTATTTTCATCAAATAAAACCCATATTAAAATGTTCTTGTAAATATTTTCCCTGCTTTCCCCCTAAATTAAGATCTACAGCTTATGCCCAACATTCTGACATGCACAGCCCAAATCAGGGCAAGGTGTTACACACAGAAAGAATACAGAATATACCAAGAAAAAAAAAGATTATATACAGCATTTGTTCAAACAATAAATAATTATAAGATTGTTTCAGCTTAGTAGAACAATCCAATAAAACCATGCATATATTCAAACATGCCACACAAAATTACTGACCTGCCCTTGATTATGTATTGCACCCATGTCAGTGGGTGGTAAGAAACAAGAGGGACAGAAGCATTAAGGCCCTTTATCTGTATGCAATTGAGTTAAAATTACATGGAAGTAATATTTAAACTCTGATGATATACATATCTTATTTTTACCGAAATTCAATGTACACTATTTTTACCAACATAATTCAAACCCATTATAAACCTCACCATAAATACAGAATCATATAATCAGATGGCCAAAGATCCATGTGTCACCAATGTTAAGAATTCTGAACTTAATAATATTTTAAAAAGAAAAGGATAACAATACACTGATATCTTTTAAGCTGCTCTCACACAGGACACTACTTGTAACATGATGGCACTGCAATGGCAATGAGATTCATACGACACAATTCACGCTTTGCACACTGGAGGCAATCCATTCAAAGACAATATGCACTGCTTCAGTATGACTACATCATAAATTGCAACAGAAATAATTAAGTACCCATGAAAGTACACCTACATTATGCTTTTAAATCAATTATGAGTATATTCAGCAATATATAATCTTACCTGATTTCATTTAATCCTCTCTTATGTTTTGCCACACTAGATAAATTTTGTTCACATATTTCCAGTCACATAACATGGACTGTTGTTCCCCCATAGGTGACATAAGTTTAATATTTGCTTCCTCAATCATGCTTACACAACTTAACACAGCAATGTACAATCCATGACACTTCCACCTCCTGTGACACATTATAAATTTGTGGCAATATGTCTATGACTGAGCAACAGATGACACAGCATACATAGTCATCATATCATATCAGCCTATTGTGAACACATCATTACCATGTAATATGCAGTGTGAAACCAAGGGTAGAGTGTCATCACAATCATACCCTTAAGTGGTGTCCAGTGTGAAAGCTCCCTTAATGCTAAACCTGCCAGTCCTAACAAATGGCAAACCAGACTACCCAATAATACAGCCACAATATTCCACACCACTAAAACAAATGCTTGAATCCAGACTCCATCAAATTTATTTCAGCACAACCAATTTTCCCATCTGTCAAGTAAGTCCATTCCAGTGTGTTTCTCCTAAACTTCTGAATAGCCTTCTTTATTTCCCCATCCATGCCACATGCTTACCCATTGTAATTTTCTTTGATTCATGTTTCAGAAGTATTAGAAAAGCGTTTCTAAAGCACATCCATTCTTTTCTAGAGCAATTTTCTGTATTTCCTAACCAGTCCATATGTTCTTTCAAAATATTTTCTTAGCACGTTGTTTTTAACTGTCCCTAACTTCTGACACAGTAAGCCACTACATCATCATCAGACAAAATAACTTTACCCATGCATCAAAGACTGTGCAAATTTTACGTGAGATTTATACACACAAAACTGTAGTTCATGAATTATCTTGGTAAGAATTTTACTGTACAGATAAATGGATGCTTGCTCTGACCAAATAAGTAGAACTTGAGAGATATGAAGTTCTTACAGTATTCTAGTTGAGGATTCAGGTCATTGTTCAAGTGGTTCTTGATGTTTCCAATGACTAAAGGCCTTCATCCTCACAGGCTAATCAGTCCAAGACAGCCAACATGCAATAAATGGAGGTGGTTTATGGGCAAGGTGTGACCAGTTTGTGGCTAACCAAAAAGGTTGTCGAGCCAATCAGGGAAGTGTGAGATGGACCTGGGAGTATAGATGTGGCACCAGACCAGAGTGGATGACAACTTTGTGATCTGGCATCATGGAACACAGATGTGTGGAAGTTCTTGGACCACCTGAGTATTGTACACTTATACATCCAATATCCAATTCAGCATGAAGATGGAGAAAATTGCCTACCTTCCCTTCTCTGACATCAACATCTACCTACAGCCCTTATCATGGTTCTTGGACTGCTTGACCTTTGAATATGCAGGCACTACATTCCTTTGTGGAACATCAGGAATCACTCAGCCAACAACAATGCATCACATCCCAGAAGTCCTGAACCCTCAAGCAGACCTCTGTATAAATGATCTCCATTAAAAATACGATCTTTGCAAACATAACATATGCAGAACTGTCGGAAGCATATTACTCTTCTCTATGTACAAATCTGTGCTGTCAAATCTGTACATACTAAAATTTATCAGATTTTACAGCAAATATATGATTACGACTGCTAACAATTTTCTGCACTAACTCCTTCAGATTTCCAATGCATATGTTAATTGTTTATTAGAGAATATTAATGACCAGTATCAGCATGTAACAAAAGGATCCTACTTTAATGTTATAATACATGTCCCGTTTCAATAACAAGATAAAAGGTTTATAAAGTAACAACAATTGTAAAATGCAAGGAATCCCTACTTCATGGCAATGGTAAAACATATGATGTTACTTCAAACATTTGTCAGTAATACTTTCTACAGGGGGAAACAATAAGCAAATAAACTTCTAATTTGGGTTCTATTGCATTCAGTTCATTGCCAAGTATAAGATGGTAGGTGACAACATTAATTTTAAACCCAATGATTATACTTCTGTAACTTATGCTGCCATTTACAGTTTCTTCTATCTTTGACTTGACTACATGTTCAAGACAGAGCAATCCGCCTTGTAAGTGGAAAACACCGTAAGGCATAATCCTGTTTACCACCTGTGAAAGTGTGATAATGACCATGATTACCAGTAAGAGGAGACAGTCATTACAAGATTTAATGAGTCCATGCTCTGCAAGATACTGGTGTTCCACAGGCAGAGATATGTGGATTATACAAATTAAACCTGGCCTGGTTAATTCAACTCTCACGCATGTTCTTCATACCTAAAGTCATTGAGTTAAGGCACTAAGTGAGCTCCTTTCCTTCCAGAGGAAACTGAACCTCCTACCCATTCCACAATACAACACATATTGTTAATGGGCTACAGTCACTGAATGCAAACTAAAAGCAAAAAGTCAACTACATCTTAACACTTGGAATTTTTAACATTTTAACTGGCAGTGCAAGCTTAGTTTTAATAAAATAAGCCATGTACAGGGCTGCCAACACTGACTACTGGATGTCCATGTTTGTGACTAAATTTCACATTCAGATTCTTAAAAATTCCCACTCTTCTTCATCAGTGATCCAAATTTGTAATTAATCAAATCCTTCATTTGTAACAAAATTGACAGACTACACCATACCAGTGGCCTCTAACTTTCACAAGGTAAAACAAGTGAAAGCTTCCCCCTTGAGCACCACATTTCATTACAGAAAGAATCAAATCTGGTAGTTGTTACTGAAATACACATTTCTGCAAAGGAATCTGCATTCATTACAATACACTAGTAAGTTCTATGTTACAGCCAAGCAAGTTGATCCCTCCTGTATTCTTGTCTTTGCATATTTTGTATGTTAAACTAAAATCTTGGAGGAAAAACAACTTAAAAATATGTACAAATTCAGTGCACAACTAATTTGGAAATGTAGTCAAGTTTGTTCCAGACATTCTTCAAAATGACTAATTCTCTACCAGCATTTCTTGTATCTGATTTACACAATAGGCATTGATTTCATGGAATTAATCATAATATTATTCTTTAAAATGATTCTGTTAGAATCAGCATTTTAGTCACTTGCATTTGCATATATAGCAGCACATGATCCCAATAAGCAGCCTCAAATATGCACAGTAGGTGTGGCAACCCTATTGCATTGCAACTGACTGAGAGCTCCTACCTTACTGAGAAGTTGGGAGTCGAGCTGAGAGTCCAACTCTTTGAGTTGATCATCCAAAGACTTCTTTGTGTCATCAAAACTCTTATTAGTTGTGCTACCATACTTGCGTGCACTGTAGCTTGTACCCAAAGGATGGTGGTATGCCCCCGAGTCACTACCAGCGTAAGAACTGATGCCTGTACTGCAGCTACTTGTCAGTACGCTGCTCACCGTAGAGAATACACCTGTCGTTGATACAGGATCTACAACAAACAGTTTTGAACATGAACATTATCCCCACCAGAAAAAAGAGACAGAGAGAGAAAGAGAAACATACCGCAACAAAAGTCACACATTGTTGATACAGTAAGCAAGGGAGACAGAGTCCTCAAATAATAATTTGTACTTCTAAACCTAAATGTCTCAGTTAATTTGAGACACACAATAATGGGAGTTGTTGCAGAATTTTCAGCAACTGGAAGCTTTTGCACTTGCAACAAACATGCATGTACATGACTCTCACATTGACAATACAAAGCCCAATGCATCACTGTTTTGCTCTGTTTGAAGTCCACTGCACCTGGTCAACTTAATTTTCAACAAACACATAAACTTAATATTTTTTTATTTTTATTTTAAATAAACATAAACTTAATTTTAAACACACACACATCAAAGACAGTCTCTAACAGCCAAACTGATTTACTGACTTTTATCACTGGTTTACTCATTTCAGAAAAAAAGAGAACTTAATAAAGCAAACACCACAATAAAGACAATGGATTTCAGAAGAGTATGCCATATGAAGAGTACATTGTGTATACATAGTCCATGTAATTCTACTGCATGTCACAGTTCACAACATCCACAATACCATAATCCAAAATGTATTTGCATAAGCAGCTACAACAACGTGCTCGCAAAGTTCAGCTGAGACATGAAATCAGCCAATGGTTGTCCAAAAACAGTCAAATTTACAAATTTTGTATCACATTAAACTAATGAAAATGAAGATTTTCTACAACAAATTCTTTTAACAGCTGGAACTTCATTTCACATTAACAGCAATGTCAAATATAACACCTGTTGAATCTGACACACACAGCAGCCATATGAAGTTTCTGAATACATCTCTGACACCATGCAAGCGAATGTACTAACTGAATTAAGCACACAACTTCACTGCCACTGACAGAGGCTGGAAAGAAATGAAAATTCTGTGAGCTGCTAAACATTTCACTACACACTGCATGTTTATCAAAGTACCATGCTTACCTGAATATGAGATAAACTTGTATACAAAATGACACCCCTTCTAAATCTTCAATTTTCAAGAAAACAACTACACAAAATGTGTTTAACCCAGTGCACTATCATAAGGTAATACAGCATTTTTCACATGACAAATTAGAAGAAAATTATGGTTTTAAATTAAGAGTAAATACAATAAATTAAATATTCACATATAAAACTACAGGGTCCTTTTTCAGTACCTTGTATACAACATGTGTTCACATTCAGTTGCTGCCTGGAAGAAAGAACACTGTAAGGACTCAGTGAAATTTGCACCTTCTGCCAAGTAAGAACGAGTGTCTACTACCCTTTAAACGACCCATTTTCGCATATGGGAATGTAAACCCCCCCCTTGGAAATTCATTTTATATATTTAGGCAACAAGGCAATTTACAGTACCTCTAAGACATGCTGCATTTTCTGTTTCATAATAACAATAAAAACAACACGTCACAATTTTATCTTTCTCTTTTCAAATAATACTCAAATATTATATAACCCACGCCATAAAATTTAAATACCAACCCGGTCGTTTAAAGGATAATACTACCATGTCCATTTCTTCAACATGGCCCTGTCACTGGGAGTTCATCGAATACCTCCCTGTGAGCGCTGTCACTTCAGACGTGCAGTTCCAGTCTTGCCAGGCACACAGAGACTTGGAAATAAGAGTGGAAACATTAGAAATTAAAATAAGAGGCTCAGGTTTTGATAATCGGATAACACGTGCAAGTGGACTTCAAAACAACCACATGTTGTACCATGCTGTGCCTCCCACTGTCGTGACTAATAACATATCTGCTGCAAGTCCGTTAGTTTTGCATTTAAGAGAATATGTGATGGTTCATTTCTTACCTAGCTCCTCTCTAGACACAGATGTTCCAAGTACAGCTCCTAAATCTGAATTACCATGCAAACTAGGGTGAGGTGTGTGATGAGGTGAGCGTCCTAACATGCTCTGATACGAAGACGACGAAACATCCTTCTCATACGTATGCTTCTGTAGAACACGGATCATTGCATCACGCTCTGCAAGCTTTGATTCAAGATCCTTCATTCTGAAATGCGATGCACAATAATACAAACAGTTTTCACTTAGTGGTCTTTGAAATATATATTTTTTTTACATCATGAAACTTTTTAAATTTCATACAGCCAGTTCTGAAATAGAAATGTGGACCAGCACAGAGCTGCAAAAATGCATACAGACAGCCAAACCTTCCAATGTGTCAACTTCAAAGGACATATACCATCCATCCCAGAGAACCACACATTCCACCAACCGCAAATACTTACAAAGACACTAATGAAGCATTAACAGATCCTCCTATTTTAACATCCAACAAACCCACCCTTATTATTAACACATGGTATGTCACAGACGAGTGTTCACTTAATCCCATATACAGTACAGAAATATTTTTATCCCAGTATTACACTACATTACGAGAAACTGGATTCAATTTTGTGCACTGTGTTTCAGGAATACATCAGTACATATTGTTTATCTTGACTGAATGTATCATCAGTGTACCATATCAATATTCTACAAGGTAATCAGATCTACATACCAACCCAGTATATATGTATTTACTTTTATGAACATTTGCAAAGTTGTGAAATGCAACTATTAGCTTTGTCATGTCTGTCTGTCCATTTGTCTGCACAGAACAACTCAACTCCCACTTGGCAGAGCTTCATGACATTTGATATTTGAGCAATTTTTGAAACTCGAGAAAATTCAAGTTTCATTAAAATCTTACGAGAATAACGGGTACTTTACATGAAGATCAATATACGTTTTTATTCATATCGTGCTCATTTCTTCTTAGAATGAGAAATGTTTTGGAAAAGTGTTGTAGAGAAAATCAAACCACACATTTCATGGTGAGTAACTTTTTTTTTTTAATTGTGCCGTTTATGAGATAATGTGGAAAAATATTGTACATCCGGGCAGGCCACAGATGATAATTTGGTACATGCACATTGCATGCTGGATACCAAAGGCTACAAACATTCATTCATTTAGTAGTCTGTCTTACGACAGGTCCAAAGCCTCTTCCAAATCGAGCTCTCCACATAGTGCGATCTAGAGCTTCCTCCTTC
>Ga0123357_10009983_pt1 | contig 12029 bp, 4 predicted proteins | sample TergutEmb28metaG_FD_89873 | JGI IMG/M metagenome (GOLD analysis project Ga0123357, IMG submission 89873) | Embiratermes neotenicus P4 segment gut microbial communities from Petit-Saut dam, French Guiana - Emb289 P4 | ecosystem: Host-associated > Arthropoda: Insects > Digestive system > Gut ...
CCAGGATTATTTCCTGGGGGTAAAAGCGGCCGGTGCGTAAGGCTGACAGCCTTACCACCATCCTGGGCCATTGTCACGTAATCTGGGAACCTTAACTTCCTGGAACCCTCTGGGCACCTCGGGCCTGTAATGGGACTGATTTTACCATACCAAATGAAGAAAAATATTTTTAAATTGTTGGTGCGGCTTCACTCTATGTAATGACATATAACCAGATAATCATTTTCATGGTTAGGTCTACAATTATGGTGTCATTTCAAGGCTGTAATCCTAATATGGAAAAGGACGCCCACACCTATAATAATCCTATGAGTGTATTTCTCTGAGTTAAGGAAAGCTTAGATTGTTGGATAGGCGAATCTCTTAATTAACGGTGCTTTGCAAACTGCTTGGATTATAAAGCATTCACCGACCCAGTATAATAACGAGAAAGGAATTAGGTACATATAATTCTGTGAGCGCTATGTATAAGTCAAGAGTGTCGATATCTGGCCGACATTCGGAAAATAATCCTTTCAAATTTCTAGAAGAATTAGTCACAAGCAGTTAAACAGAACGGTTGTTTAGGGCTACAAAATTTCATACAACATAGTTCAGTTACAGAAAAGTATTGTACTTAGTAGGATAGTAGATATTTGTGCAAACGGGTAGGTTGGGAGGGCGTGCACTTGATTGATCTGTCTCAGTTTAGGGACAGATGGTGGTGGGCCCTTTTTGAGCACCGCAATGAAAATCCGGGTTGCATAAAATGCGGGGAATTTCTTAACCAGCTGAGGAATTATAATATTCTTAAGAGGGACATAGCAGCTATTTGTATGAAGATGGCTCGCTGATAAAATGGTGATTTACCAACTACACAGTTTTCGTCGTGGAATATCAAGATGATCATGTAGACCAAGTTGTCTGAAATCATAAAACATTGACTAGTATGCTTGGTGTGACAGCTACGACACTCATCCTAACCAAGAATTTTCGTGGTATCCACAATCCTTCCAGGCAAACGTTGGTTTAGTGCCGTAAATCATGTCACATCCACTTCCATGTATGTTTTGTGAAGCAATACTTTATGATCATTCACAAAGACGTACTTGTCAGAAGTTAAAAGGTGAGAGAATAATGCATTTACGCAAAACGCCAAGTAACTAAAATTTTGGACGAACAAACCGGAAGTCGTACGGGACTTATGTGAGCAAATTGGTAGCGGTACATAAACTGCACGAAAGAACCCGCAGCAGTTCATAATTTACATACAAATACCGGTACGAACATACAAATTAACAAACCGGAAGCAGTAAGAATCTAAGTTCAGTACAAAGGAAGCAGTATAAAACTTACGTGAACAAACGTAAAAAGTGAACAAACTGGTAAAAACATGGATGTTACGTGAAAAATCTGGAACTAGTAGAAAACTGAAGTGAATACACCGGAACCACTGGATAACTGACGCGTGCAAAGCGGAAACAGTTCGCAACTTATAAAAGCAAACTGGAAAAACTATAAAATGTGCGTGAACAACATGGAATCGGTAGAAAAGTTACAGCACGAACCCGGAATGTGATCAGTACTTACGTGAAGAAACCGAAAGCAGTGTAAATGATATAGGATGAGATTCGTTCAGTGGCTGGTTTGCGGAATAAATTGTTGTCATGCATATGCCCCATTTTAAAAAATGGAAAAACTGGTTGGTTATGAAATAATTGGGTGTAGGAATATACATCGTTATTCTCGGGGTTATTCTAATCACATATGTTATATGTCTCCAAAAGTTTCAACATAATGGCATTCAGTTACAGGGAAAGAAATAATACGACAAGCACTGAATGTAGCTCAGTGAAAATTTCTGTCGAAATAAATTTTTAAAATAAATAAAAAAAAAAACAGAGTAGCTGAGGCCGCAATCATCATCATTTAAAGGTTTTTCAAAATGTAACTGTCAAGGACGTGAACGAAGTATCTTTTTTTTTTAAAATATTGCATTTTAAGAGCTACTTATAAAAGTGTTTATACTGGTTCTGCTATCTTATATGTTGACGTCTCATGTTTCCCTTCCATTTGGACCATGAGTAAATTTTTGAAGGATGTCCGTCCTTCCATCTTTTTCACATATTTAAGCATAATGTTTCAGATTCTTTTATTTATGTACAATAGTTCCTTGCCATTAGATTTTGTACGTGCATTCAATACTCATTCTCAAAGTGGCAGCGCTGTCTAAGGCGGGTAAATTTTTCCACCACTCAAAAACTGGGAACCTGGGTGCGAGCCCAACTCGAAGCGTGTACGTAGGCCTACTTTTGCATTTGTTCTGTTTGCGATTTTCTATGTCCGTAGAAGCCTTATGACTACTCGCTCGTTTGTCCAAGAAGCCAAACCACATGTCTACTAACAAGATTCAGGAAGCCGGAAGTCGGGAGGTTGTGGACCGCACTGGTGTATAGCGTCGAGTCGAGAAGTGTGCTACAAGGTTCAGCCATTGCTCTGCCTTGTTCTATTTGTTGCTTTCTTCAAAGTCCAACTAATCTTATAAGTAAAACCGTATATTTGTAATAGAAAATATAATTTGAAAATCGTGCGTAATAAATATTTTAATTCCTCTTACACTACGGCAATGATGTATGACGTTCGGGTGATTGTAGAGTTTTGCGCTTTTGTTTGTGACATGAACTGAAAAACTATGAACTGAGAAACTATGAATAAGAGAAAGTATTGCAGTTCAGTGTCACCGGAATATTTGCATTCAAAAACGATGAGATGTGTCCGACATGACGTAAAGGAAATTAATACAAATTTTTTGTTCCGAAACCTCGACGAGCGAAACCACTTGATACGGCATTCGCATCCTTCAGTAAAGTTGAAGAAGATGTCGTAGCTTACAGACTTCAAGAGTAAAGTCTGTTGTATAAGAGAAGTCAGTCTTATGACCATATCAGTTCCCTGAAGTGTTATCTCTCAAAGGCCGTGTCTTGGAGCTGAGTTGTTTCCTTTTTGGCAAACAACACAATGCAAGGAGTGTGAACACGGAATTGACTGTTCTGACTTTCACTTGAGAAAGTTTTTATATTCACCTCTGAGTCCTAGAAGCTCCCGTCATCACTGCAGGAAGGGCATTCATCAACACGGAATGGAAAATGTGTACAAATGTCACGGTTTAAATGCGTTTAATGCATTCCAACATTTATCTGAAGCCCCTAGAAAATTTGTGATGCGGCAGTATATGTGTGTTTGTTTAAATACAAATCGATGTAACAGACACTTCTCTAGATACGGGCCATATTTCAGCATGATACAGGCGAGGAGACACAATGTGACGTAAGAGACTGCAAAAGAGATGTTGGTTTCCCTCCCCACAGATGTCAGATCTGTTGTCTTCTCAGAATGACACGTTACTTTTCAGACTGGTTTCCCAACAGCAGAGTTCATACGAATGTGTATAACCCACATTAGTTTCATGTTAAGTGGGTACAGTCATGGAACTACCTTCAGAAATTCGTGTTTTATGGGCACATGTCTTTTAAATCGCTCAAAACGATAAGACTGAGAAACAGAAAAGTTATTTAGTGAGTATAATGTCTGCTAATGGCCGGTCCCAGTGGCCGCGCGGTCTAAGGCGTAGGTCTACGGCCGCTCGCCTGCTGAGATTGTGGGCTCGAATCCCATCGGGGGCATAAATGTTTGTCTGTTGTGAGTGTTGTGTGTTGTCAGGGAGAGGTCTCTGCGACGAGCTGATCACTCGTCCAGAGGAGTACTACCGCCTGTGATGCGTCGTTTTGTGTGATCTAGAAACCTCAAGAATGAGGAAGCCATGGCCCGCGTTGGGCCGCAGCGCCACGTGGGGGGGGAGTCTGCTAATGTTAAAGATCAGTGGTTCCCAAAGTGTGCTCTGCGAATCCCAAGGGATCCGTGGATACATTTCTGTAATGGTTACTTTGGTATTTACACATTTTTTTAATGAAATAAACATTTTTTGTTAAAAATAATCGCGGATATTCTTCAACTGGATACGTGTTTATTTCTAATGACAGTTAATAACCCAATTAACGAAACATCGATACGCACGAAGCGAACGACAGTTATTTTAATGCAGGTCAAATTATGCAGTTCATTTTAATTATCACACCAACTAATGCACTTACATAAAATTTCGCATTAAAACATTTAAAATCGCTCCAACATGTTTCGATCCTAAGATCATCCATCCTCAGGGAGCTACGTTGTTCCTTGCTAAAGTCATTTTAAAAACACTCATTAATTAATTCCTTGTATTAATAGGGTGCTGTGGCAGCATGTCTTGTGTTGTGTGTGAGTAGTGCGCTGCTCATTCTCAACAGCTTACGACCCGCATACAACACATGACATGCCGCCATAGCACCAAGTTAACCTTTTGGTGCCGGAATTATTTTTTTAATTTTAGCACACCCTGTATATAAAATGTTAATAATCCAGGAACCAAATACGTTAGAATTATGAAACAAACTGCATTTTGAAGAGGAAAAAACGGAGAGTATATACCATGTTCAAAATATTCATTACCTATATGTGTTGAATAAATATATAAAATGCAACGTTTAGAGGTTAGCGGTGCGGTACGACCACTATAGTCGTCATTAGGCGTCAAAAGGTTAACATAACGAAGTAAATCACTGAGGGTCTTGAAACTATAACTTTAGCAAGGAACAATGTATGCTCCCTGAGGATGATCGTCTGATCGAAACATGTAGGAGTGTTTCAAGTGTTTTAATGTAAATTTTAGGTTTATTAAATAACATATATATAAATATGTACACGTGTTGATGTGTGTAATTAAATAAACAACAGAATGCACGGTGCAACGATAAAGGTCCGAGGTTATTTTTTCGAAGCCCAAAGAGTTCTGCGATCAAGTATAGGATGTGACACCAGGGCCCAATCCGGTGTCTGCACAGTCTCATGGACAAATGTTATCGGTAAATCTCGCATCTGGAATAGAGTTGTCGGTCCGTGAATCTTTCCAATCACAAGCATATAAGATTAGAGTCTTCTAGAATGTGGCGACATGTGGTTTGGTGGATAGGTAGGCAGTCGAGTTTCGCAGGAAATGGTGATTACATCTACACTTCCTCTAGCACAAGGCTCGGCTCCGCATATTGTAAGACCCGAATCTTAAACTCCACTTTTGTGACGGCCTCAAATCCCAGCTTCATCTCGTCTGCAGTAGATTTACTTCCACACGCCTTCTAATTTATGACGTACTGCTAGATGCATACATGAAGTTACCTTACCAGAGAACATGTTCAAAAAGACTTGAGCTTTACATGTGTAGCAACGAAAAGAGTAACGGTAAAGGTAAAGGTAAAGCAGTTCCGTTACAGGCCTGGAGTGATCCAGAAGGTTCCAGGAAGTTAAGGTTCCTAGATTTCATAATGACACAGGATGGTGGTAAGGTTTTCAGCCCTACGCACCGGCCGCCTTTACCCCCAGGAAATGCTCCTGGTACTCATTTCTGTTACAGGCTGAGTCGATCCCAGGTCCATAGTGCGATCGGAAGGATTTTATGTCAATGAAAAATTCCAATGACACCAGCTGGGATCGAAACAGCGACCTTCCGATTTGTAGCGCAGCACCTTAACCACTGTGCTACCGCGCAGCGAAAAGAGTAGGGTTAAAAAATAATTATAAATTTTGAACAGACAAGGTTGAACCGAAGCCGGTTTGCATTAAAAGTCACACCGTTCGGCACATAACTCTGGAAGTTCCCAAGAAGCAAACAGTATGGCAATTATGGACAACAAACCGGGGAACACGGCAGGGAGCCGTCGTGGCCCAATTAGGACACTATCAACGTGCAGCATCACTAAGCATAAAAGAAGAAGGAGATTCGAAGAGGGACTCTGAGTACGGTAGGTCTGTCAGCCAAATTTCGTTGCGATTTAGTAACTTTTATCAGCATTTACTGTAACGTAAGATAACACGTTTATTTGCACCTTTCCTTTTATCATTCTTTTCGCTTGAAGCTGCTAAGAACTATTTTAACACTTCATGGACTAAAATTAACAAGAATTATAGTTAATGACTCAATGAGAACCGTGCAGTAAACACACTCCGTATCGGTTATAACAACAAAACCCAGAAATAATAGCTTATTTTATGTTAACCAAGCAAATAACACAAATGCACTCTGTGCACAGAACTTGGGAATTTTTAATGGTTAATTTGGTGGTACATAAAGTAACTAGTAGAGTTAATCTACAATAGCATCTTTGTCTGCAGTAACTCAGCAAATCCTTCAAAAAAGTCTTAACAATTGGTCTCCAGTATGAAGTTCGAATTTTAAGCCTCCACATTATGAAGAGTGGTACCATGCACGCGACCGCGACGGTAGGTGCCAGTAGTCGATACATTGTCACAAAATTACCGACTACAGAATAACGTTGACAGGCTACGGGAAGGATGACTGGTATGACTCTCTTTTCTGACAGAAGTTCTGGTTTGGCTACCTCGTGCAGACCCGGCCAGCCTGCTATCGGTAGATGTGTTCACTGCGGTAAAGAAGTCGGGGCTCGAAGCTGATTACCTGTTGAACCGAGTTGACGCATACGTTGAACTATACATCCCACCCCTCTCACGAGTACTTTTAAATGTCACCGAGCTTCATTAAGCCCAGGAAAAAAATTATATTCTAGCATTTTGAGCCGCGTTAGCAAAATTGCGAAAAGCGTCTATTAGCTTCGTCATGTCTGCCCGTCTGTCACTCCGCATGGAACAACTCGGCTCCCACTGGACGCATTTTCATGAAATTTTATAATTTAGGATTTTTTTGAAAATCTGCCAAGAAAATTCAAGTTTAATTAAAATCGCAAAGAATGTCGTGTACTTTACATGAAGACCAATATATGTATATACATTTTATCATATCTCGTTCAGCTCTTCTCAGAATGAGAAACGTTGCAGACAAAAGTTGTACAGAAAATCGAAACACACATTTTGGGTTTTCTGTAAATTTTTCGAAAATCGTGCCGCTTATGAGATAATGTCGGGACATTTTGATAATTTCGAAAACGTTCGGAACAAAGCAGCTGTTGCAGTTTTTACCCCACTTGACGGCTATTTAAGCAACCATTATAATGAAAACACGAGGAACTCTAAGAATAGTCAGTGAACCGGATGAGATTCGAACTGGAACGACCTGATTATAAGGCATGGTATTTCCGGCATTTTGAACCATCTGGTCCAGAATTTTTTAATAAACCTTGAAGCTGGAGATGAAAAAACACTGGCCCTCTTTTATGTGACACAGCGATTGGGCTCTTCTCGGTCCTCTGTGTGTGAAAGAGCGCGTGACTGCACTGAATATCCAACGAAGACATCACACAAGGCTGAGGGGGGGTGGACAAAGAGAGAGAGAGAGAGCAGAACCGACGCGGGTACTGGCTGATATTGCAGCGCACTGACTTACCGCGTTCACACAGCCTGCCTAATAACAATTCGAACAATGTCCTTATTCCTAGATTTTAGGTTCTCGCAGTGCTGTTTCAGAAGTTTCAGTGTCTTCTGAGATGTTACGCTGTATCGCCGCTAGAAAGACCGTTATGTTTTCATCCCCAAACTCACGCAATCCAAGAAGGAATGTCGGTAAATATTTACCAGCTGACATGGCGCAACATCAAAGAAGATTTGTTTCTATAATCGTGTCTCCTTTATATTCGCTGTCTCTTTCCGAATAATTGTGGAAATATAACAAGACAAGCAATGTGCGTATAGCATAACATTGAGGCGCGTTCGTGCAAGCTTTGTTGCAGTGGAAAAGCAATGAGTATTACACAACCTGAGTGTGTGTGTTTGTAGCCTTAGGTATCCAGCATGCAATGCGCATGTGCCATATTGTCATCTGTGGCCTGCCCGGCAGTGCCGTCCTGATCCTGCTCGCAAGCTGTCAGCAAACCTGTAAGACATATACCATTGCTGTGTGTACAGTGAAAAACTACTGATGATGGACAGAGGAACTGTCCGAAACATGTAGAATTTATTCCAAAAATAAATTCCAGAAATTAGTGCATCTAGTTGGTTTTATTATAAGAAAGAGCCAAAAGACCCCTAACGGTGTATAATCTGCTACATTTTTCGGCTTTAAGTAATTTCAAAAGGAAGGGTATAAAGTTACAGCACAGCACATGTTAATAAATCTACTATGTATATAGGTAAAGCAGTCCAATTACAGGCCTGGACAGACCCAGAGGGTTCTTAGGAAGTTAAGGTTCCCAGATTTCGTGACAACGGCACAGGATGGTGGTAGGTTGTCAGCCTTACGCACCGGCCGCCTTTACCCCGGGAAATACTCCTGGTACTCATTTCTGTTAGAGGCTGAGTCGACCCCAGTGCCATAGTGCTATCGGAAGGATTTTATGTCAATGAAAAATCCACTGACACCAGCTGGAATCGAACCAGCAACCTTCCGATTTGTAGCATAGCACCTTAACCACTGTGCTACCGCGGTCCCCACTATGTATATAGATATATGGAAATATAAAAGCTTAAGTACGTTTATAAGCAGCTAAAATGACCGCTATTTGATTAGGATGGTATGTCCAAACTTGATGAATTAAATTCAACCCCATTTTCAATCTAAATTTTTCACGACGGAATGGTAGCTTTGTTTAATATAATCACCCAGTTTCATGTCTATCGCTCTGACATACAAATTTCCATCACATGGCGTACAAGTGCTGTTATTTGTACTGTACTTGTTCCTGTACATGAGTGCGTAGTACATCGGATTTGTGGCAGACCTCAGTGTGATATCAGTGTCATACTGAGACATACTAGCACCATCTTTGTGTCAACTTCATTCTTCTTCTAAATATTTCAAGTATTCACTTGTCAGAAGTTTCCCCAACAAATTTCTGCATGCAATGTTGCAATGACGTATATGTCTTATTGGTATTGACACCTGTCATGGTGCCCATAACGCTCAATTTATGATCTTTCCAGTCGCGGTTCTTTCAGAAAACTTAACCACTTATGTTGGAACAACTCACTTCTTGTTCAAAATTGAGACGAACATCCTACACAGATTTTGAATAAACCTCGGTGGGCAGTGCTCCGCGCTTGGGTAATGGCAAAGTCCACGGAGCAACTCCTATGAGTAACCGCTCATTTTTGAGAGTAAACTTCCTGTCTTATATTGAAACCAGAAACTTTATTGCCACAGTGGCAATAGTCTGTCTTGCGTCCATCTATTGACCTTTATGAATCCAGTCTATATCTTTCAACCTCGTTTATTTCAGGTAACCTACTTTTTTCGTCACGTTGCCCTTTCCTTCAGCTAGAGCAGGTCAAGTTGCATACGAATTTCCCATTTCTCCCATACACGCTACATTTAACACAAGACTGACTTTCCAAACTCTGTTACCGTAATTTCTCACAATAGTGAAAAATTTTGACTTCGTACCAAACTATATTTAGAGAAATGATTTACATAAGTCATTGTTTAAGGGAAATTCATTGTTAGGCTAATATGTGGATCGCGTGTTCACAATCAGATCCATCTTGCCTGGGACACCGCTAGTTTGAACTCGTTCTCAATTCCTTGATGAACCTCGAATTATATAAAGGCCTTAAATTTCACATGCCCCTGAATCTGATTCACCTCTGATGGTGGTGTGTTTAAATCATCATATATCAGGACTGACACTCTATCATATGTCTGTCATATGTCGATATTGGTGGCAGAAATGTCTTCTTCTTACGTCACTTCCTGATTACGTCAGTGCAGCTTGTAGGTATCTACAGCCCTGTCACAACAATTATACAATTATACCCAGAAGGGCATTTTGTGACTTACTAAACGAGGTGCAGCGCCAAAAACTGTCATAAACGAAGTACGTGTGTACTGTCATAGAATTTAAACTTTTTTTTTGTTCGGTTTAAATTCGTTTACAGTGGAAAAGTCCAATAAAATCACGACCTGGTTGAACCGGAGGGATTTGTCAGGTGTGTGCTTATGTCGGTGATGTTAATTTGTCGGGAGTTGTAGTGGAGAAAGGAATGAACTTCTGTGATAGTGCAAATAGAATGTTCAAGTTTCTCAAAAAATGTGCTGGCAGTTCGACGTGAGAATTAATAACATTTTGAAATGATTTGTCGATTGTCAGCAGCAGGTACCTGTGAATGGAAACTGTCAGTTACAGGTACTGCAGCACTGTCACGTCACGTGCCTATCCTTTGGACTTCCGCCTGTCCAAACAATTTGATACAAACTGCATGTTTGTTAAAAACCAATAGGAATTTAAGGACAACTGCTCAATATATTGTCACGTGTAATTAACAATTTAGTACCGTTTCTTTTTTCATAGTTGCACCGTACATCCTGATATTATCAGGTCTTTTATTTATCCAACTGAATGCACAACTAGAATGTTCTACAAATATGTTGAAATTTACGCTAAATTGCTCCTAAATGTTTCGGTTAAACAGCTATCATCAGCGAGCTTATTGCTGTGCTTTGCTGATTCATAACAACGTTTTTAACTAACTACGAGGGTGAAACAAAAAGTGAAGGCAATTTTTAAATTACGCGGTAACAGTAATAGAGAGGAGTTGCCGCATTGCGCAGTTTTGACAATGCCTGTTGAAGAGTTCAGCCATGTGCAGTACAGCGCTCTGCCTTCAGTCGAGTGGCAGCAACGAGGGCGAAAACATGGACTCTGCTTTACAAGTTTGCACCATCAAAGAACAACGTGGCGTAGCGCGGTTTCTTTGGGCAGAAGGAGTGAAACCTGTGGAAATTCACCGTCGTATGTTGACTCAGTATGGACAGAGCACCACGAGTCAACGAAAGGTTTATGAGTGGGTGGAAAGGTTTAAATCGGGTCGAACACATGTTATTGATGAAGGTCGTTCTGGTCGACCATCAACATCGCGCAGCCGAAAAGCTGCTTCTCTGCAGGAATACAGAAACTAGTTGAACAATATCACAAATACATTGTGTTGCAATGGGACTGTGTAGAAAAATGATATGTAAAATTGCTCACAGCTACTTCTATTAAAGTCATTAAATGTATTCTGCCTTTACTTTTTTATTCTCCCTTGTATTTAATAATTATAACTTTAGCGAAGCACAACAACAAGCTCCCTGAGGATGGTTGTAGGAGCAATTTAGTGTAAATTTTAATGTAAGTTTTAACACTTTTCTAGAACATTCTAGTTGTGCATTCAGTTGGATAAATAAAAGACTTGATAATTTAGTACCGCATTTCGTCTCCTTGAAGATGTTTTGATGACGAGTCGAAACACATCGAGGATTTAAGCAGTTGTTACATTCAATAAAAATTCAATAACATACTGAATACAAATGAAGTATTACAGTCAAACACAATACTTGAATATTTGTCATCCAATGCTACATGTTTCGGTTCAATGGACCACAATCAAGCTTACTTTACAAAAACTTTCAGACCATAAGTTTTTTTTTTTTTTTAAAGTAATGCTTGATCATGGTTCATTGAACCGAACCATGTAGCACTGGATGACAAAAATTCAAGTATTGTGTTTGACTGTAATATTTCATTTGTATTCAATGTAACACAACAGGGAAGAACCAGAATAAAATCATTGTTATATTCCACGTTTGTGAACCTGAAATGTCGATGGTACGAAAGATGTCTATAAACAGCACATACAGACTTAAATAAGTTGAAGATTTAGAGATATAAATTGAAATGCCAACTTGATGCAACTAGGTAATTTTATTGATGTATTCTTAGCTCGACATGTTTCGGGTACATACGCCCATCATCAGGAGCATTAGATGTTGAGTTGCAGCATATCATTTTCTACACCGAGTTTTTGGATGGGTGGTGGTCTTGAGAGCCGCTGTGTAGGTCGTGTTTACGGTGCGGATGGTGCCGTGCGACGTGGCACCATCCGCACCGTAAACACGACCCACGCAGCGGCTCTCAAGACCACCACCCATCCAAAAACTCGGTGCAGAAAACCATATGCTGCAACTCAACATCTAATGCTCCTGATGATGGGCGTATGTACCCGAAACATGTCGA
>Ga0123357_10009984_pt1 | contig 12029 bp, 9 predicted proteins | sample TergutEmb28metaG_FD_89873 | JGI IMG/M metagenome (GOLD analysis project Ga0123357, IMG submission 89873) | Embiratermes neotenicus P4 segment gut microbial communities from Petit-Saut dam, French Guiana - Emb289 P4 | ecosystem: Host-associated > Arthropoda: Insects > Digestive system > Gut ...
AGTGTAACAAAGAGCTACAAACTCCCAGTGGATACGTTCTAGCTTGCTGGTGTCAGGATTCACAACAGAATTTCAGATAGCGAGTTTCTGTCACACTTAGGTCCGACTAGAGTAAAATATTACACTAATAAAATCAGAAGGCGTATAAAACTTTTACAGCCTTTGCGTCCTACCGTCTAGGACGCTAACCTCCAAACATTGCATTTAATGTATTTATTCAACAAACATAACAAATATAGTTACCGAATATTTTAAACAAGGTATATACTCTCCGTTTTTTTCTCTTCAAAATGCAGTTTGTTTCATAATTCTAACTTATTTGGTTCCTGTTTTATTCACATTTTATATACAGATGTGCTAAAATTAAAAAAATAATTCCGGTGCCAAAAGGTTAAACCTTCAACTTGTAGTGAATCTTTGGAAGTATGTAATCAGCGTTATGATGAAAATGTAATTACGAATTAATTACTGTTCCCAGGTCGTTAATACAGTCCGTACGAGTACTTCAAAATTCACATAGTTTGTAATCGTAAACCAAGATGTTAGTTTCCCTTCAGAAAGTAATAACTCTAGTTCTATCAGTCCTCAGTTCCGTGAAGTTATCAGCGCAACGACATCGTGTGGAATCAGTATCAGTTTACAGTACAGTACATTGCAGAGGACAGTCATTCGGTAATTTAACAACACGAAAATTTTCATCAGCGAAAGTAAGATATATTCTGTATTTAATGACGCTTCATAAATCACTATATTTAAAAGGAAAGGCCCGATAACATTTCCTTGTGCAACATCATAAAGAACTTCAAAACAAGACATAACGAATTCTAGAAATTAGAAAAAGAAATTGTCTTTTGGGTAAGACAGTACGAAACCAGTACACATAACTGTCTGAAAATCCAAATGTACTGAGCCAGTGAAGAAGCAGATTATGAGGGTTTAGTTTGAAAGGACGAAATCGGTGTTGCTGTGCAAATGTGTGGCTACGTAGTGGGGGTATGAAATCACGATAATTTGTCATTTGGTGATGGTAGATGCGCGTTAATAAAATCGTGTTAGCCATAAAATTTAAACTTCTGTAATGACAAGCATGATAATGCAAAACAAATAAACTGGAAATATTGTTAAGAATAGGGGCAGTTCAGTAACCGCTAACTGAAACTCTGTCGCCCTCTTTGAAAATAAGAATTGTTTCTACTTACTTGTTTCTATAGGATTGGACACTACCGCTCAGATAAACTTAATTCGAGAGAGTAGGTACAAAAATAACAAAACAACGGCACGCGGTAGTTCAGTTGGTTGAGGCACTGAGCTACAAGCCGGAAGGTCGCGGGATCGATTCCCGATGACGTCATTTTACTGACACAATCCTTTGACTCAGCCTCTAGCAGAAATGACTACCAGAAATATTTCCTGGGGGTAAAGCCGACCGGTGTGTAGGACTGACAAACTTACCACCTTCATGCCGATTGGTTTGAAATCTGGGAGCCTCACCTCCTGGAACCCTCAGGGTCTGTCCACGCCTGTACAGGGATTGCTTTACCCTTACCTCTTATAACCAAACCACAGATATCAGGGATTTATATAGTCGTATATCTTCAACGGCTTTGCAGGTATTCGAATCAGGAACGGCAACTAGAGACAAAGTGTCAAGAGTACTGAGAACAGAGCGAAAGACTTCAGAACAATGTTTATTTTAGACAAATTGGATGTGTTTGTCTGAAGCACAAGGTACTGTACCTGCAATGAAGAACCGCCAACCTAGTATGAACGGAGGCAAGTTTATTTTTCTCAACACGTGCTTCTGCAATTGCTTGAGGTTCCATTTTAAATTACCTCAATAGACCCCAACTACGTCTATTAGACTCAGGAGTAACTTTTACGAGCTTACGTTAAGAAGAAAGTTCACTGCAAAATAACCTGTTTGTTTCTTTCGTTTCAAAACATCTCCTAGAAAACCAAGAGGTAAATTTATACTTTCTGTTGTAGCCACAGGCAGTGGCCTGTTCCATAACATCGTGAATAACAGCACTGAGGCTGACGACGGCTGAATTCACAGAGGTGTTTTTATATTCACAACGCCAGTCACACGTAGAGGGAATATCACATAACAAAGTGTAATCTCCTGAGGTGAATTTCCGTTTGCAATATCCGCAATTTTCAGTAATGTTTCAGATGGCAAAACAATGTCAGTAAGCAGAAGTGGATGATAATTCGCTCACTGAATGCAATAGTGGCACAACCCAAAACTTGCCCACTTGGAGTTAATACTACGATTGAGCTGAAAAATATAACATCTTCATCCGACTATAACCGGCACTGTCGTCATCCAGCGGGGTTGTTCCACCTAACAAGTGTGCCGATTTTGTCAGACGTAGCTACATGTTTTATCTCAATCATAGTACTCGCTCCGAATACGTAATGTTTGCGCTGTGCGACCATCCCATTCAGTTAGCAAATGTATGAAGAGTTAAGATGTCAAGAGTCAGCAAAAGTAGGATTAACACATCAGTCATTGAAGTGGTAGTGGCAGTAGTAGTATCAGCTGTAGCAGTGATTATTTTTATTATTATGTCGTTGTTGTTGTTGTTGCTGTTGTTGTCTCTTGTCACAGGCCATTTCTTCCTGGTACTGCTCTTGAATCAACGCTGATCCCCACCTCTCAGGCTTCAAGTTTCAGACGGCAGTACTTTCCGTATGATGTGTGATATCCGTAGTATAGCTGTCTTTTGTAGTGAATCTACTGAATGTTTTCCTGGTGTGGCTTCAAAATCTTTCCTTAAACCTCTTGTTGCTATCCCAGCGGCTCCATTCATTACTGGCATGTTATTATATTTCAGGTTCCACATCCCTCTTGTCTCTATACATAAACTCTTGTATTTTAGCATCTTTTCCACTTCCTTTTGCACTATATTTCTGCCTGCGGGTATTGCCACAACTTTATTATTATTATTATTTTATTATTATTATTAATTTATTGGGTTCTGAAGGTGAAGCGTGACGATTTCCTGATTTACCCATGCCTTCTCCAAAAGTCTGAAGAAATAATGGCCAACATCTATAGAACTTTGTAAGACAGTCATTCTCGCTCACATACGGTTTTTCGTAGCTACTTACAGGCTGTGACTACATTTGAAGCTGGCCAGAATTAATGCTTGTTATTACGAGTTGTTCGGTGTTGTACCTTGCTAGGATTTAGAAGAACATTTATGTCTTTGAACATTTATGCTCGCACTCCACCACCAAACTCCGCCCCACCACATTCACTTGGTATGTGAGTGAAGTGTGCGATTTATTTTTGCATTCCGGTAACCGACAAGCACAACGAATTGTGCAAACGGAAAGTGTGCGGATTATTGTTCATGTTAAGGGTGGGCGGTCTTCTAGGATGTGACACATTCGTGTTGAAACATCAGCATGTCGAATGGCCTCTTTCAGGTTCCTTGTCAAGATGACTGTCGTTTGTGGAAGAGGTTTTTATCACAGTGCGCGTATTTTAAAATCCACAGAAAACGAATTTATTTCGTGCGGCATCTACCGTTAATATAAATCCATATACGTACATACTTGTATATGCTGCAGTGCTCTGATCACACCTCAAGCTGGATAGGTTTTGGAATTGTTTAAGGTTCTCCTTACTGAAATCTGAAATACGATGAGCCCCGAAACAGAATTAAAATGGAAGAAATTTGAAATTTGAAAGGACGTGAGAAACACTGGTTAGATAATGTTCAATGAATGGACACGAGCCGAAAACAAAGACTGACTCTCTAATGTCAGCCTAAAGGACGACGGGGCGTAGGATGACCTAGACGAAGATGGAAAGACCAAGAACACCTCGAGCTTTAAAGCAACAGCTGCTAGAACCTAAACCTCAGACACGTTCTTCATGGTAATGATGTATGTTAATGAGGCGGATGTACCTGAAATTCCGAAGTTTCCCCCACCCCTTCCTCTCGATAGGAATAAAACGTAGTGATTAAAAATTACCAAGTCTACAACGACAAAGTGTTTACGTACATATTTATGTACAATTTTTCTAGAAAACATGGAATTAATTGCAGCGTAAAAAACAGAGAGTCGTCGCTCTGGGGCTATATTATACCAGTGAACTTGCGAACAAAAGGATAGATGGAGATCTAAAAGGGAGAGGCCACCCGGAAGACCTGGCAGTATATCGGAGAATAAAACAGATCTTAAATGAGGTGTGATGGTGTGTACTGGGCTGATACGGCTCAGAATAGACCAGTGACTGGTTATTGAAACAGGGTCATGACCCTTAGCATTTCATGATGGGCGGTGAATTTGCTGAGTAGTGGAACGATTATTCTTAGCTTCTCAAGAGTCACCCTAATCCACAAAGTCAGTTACGATCGCAGCGTTGTTAGTGTGATGGAGACAGTTTACGATAACTGCCATGTGTTTGTTCAGTGTTTCCCCTAAGTTACAGTTTTGCGCTAAGTAAAAATATTGCATGAAATGAAGGATCTTTGGTCCGGAGCTGTTGAAATGTTTTCGTAAACATGCACAACGCATTTTTGACACCTGCCTGTAAGTTTTAGGTAATTCAGCTACTCTTGTAAGTCACCCAGATTTCACACTTTGTTTAAAATTTGAAGCCTCTGTCAGCCCCACTTCCATAACGGTTGATTGGTTCACTGGCTTTTGTCCAGAAGTATGTGTTCCAAAATTATATCATTGTCCTTTCCCAAGGGATATGGAAATGTGCCATGAAACGTTTTAAATCTTGTGTAGTATTAATTCTTTCGAGCACGGTGGTAACCACATATACCACCTGCTACAAAATTAAAGAAAAACAATTAAAGCGTAATGACGAAATGAGTGCTGTGTATTGTGAGATTGGTATGAAACTGTTAAATACACTTCGTTGGCAAAACATAATTTTGTGTATTAAATTGGGTGGTATATATGGTTACGACTGTGCTTCTTTATACCATTTTGTGTATTAAATTGGGTGGTATATATGGTTACGACTGTGATTCTTTATACCATTTTGTGTATTAAATTGGGTGGTATATATGGTTACGACTGTGCTTCTTTATACCATTTTCTCACAGAGTGTATTTGTTACATCGTAAAATTTTCAGGATACGCAAATATTATTTACCTAACTATCTAAATAATTCTAAGAAGCAGAGTTTTTCTTAGGAAGTTCACAATTTCTTCAGTACGTCAGAATTTACCCAAATTTTTAGGAAGTCAGACATGTACTGTTACCGCCGTCAAAAGACCCGCCGCTTGTTCCAAGATTTAAACTGTTTCTTTTTGGATATCTGATACGAATGACGCAAAAAAGAATCAATAAAAGATTTGTGACATGAATATGTTGAATTAGATGTCACGAATAACGTTCAGTGGCTTGTCTTTCGTGATAAGTTTCGTTTATATTAAGGTTGTTGAAAATTTTATGATCTATGCTGTAATCCTGAAATTATATTAATTTAAAGTGTTTGCTGTACCCGTATACCAGCTAAAACAATGAAGAAGCAAAGAAATATTTGTAAGTTTAGGAGGAAAATTAATTCAGCTGTGAAATTGGCCGAGCACGTTTGTGGGGTACACAAGAGCAGACGTTAATTTTCAGTTTTCTTCCCCGCATGTTTGCCATCTTTGCTACAGAACCAACGCTTGTCATATTGACTGAAACTCTTCCATAACAAAAATATTTCACACCAGAAGAGACGATAGTTAATTGCGTAGTTGCATTAAAAGAGTTTGGTTTAGGCGATTTCGAATAAACACAAAATGCAAGGGTCTTCTCGTGCCACAACGCAACAAACTTACCTTATGTACGTCACGATGAATACCAGGAAGTAAATACAAGTATTTCCGAAAAAAACTACCACAGTATTCAGTGGAAATATTAACAGGCTCAAAATTGTCCACAGCTACCACACTCATCGAACCAGTGTGACATTTGGATAGGCGTACAAGTCATAAAGCTCATCATTCTGTAATTTTCTTCATCCTCCTGTGACTTCTTCCCAGATAGGCCCAAATATCTTCCTCAGCACCCTTTTTTTGGACACCCTCACCTCCCCCCCCCAATTACTTCTGTAAAGGTCATTGAGTCGTCGGCTTTGTAATGCACACAGAAATGGTTTTCTATGAGTTAGAAACTGAAACTTATGTATTACTGATGGAAATTTTAGGCTCGAAGGTGTACAGGTATGCTGCTACAATTGTGTGGCTTGAAGGTTCAAGACTTTGCTCACAGCTGATACTGGTTCTTCCTTTCACCTGCTAGTTATGATATATGACGCTGTTGATATACAAGGATGAAAGCCTGTATTTTCAATTTTTGTTAATTAATTCTACAATTTAATTACGTGTTTAAAAACAAATATAATTTTACTGACGTTATCTCAAACTCTGGTGTTGATCCATTACATCATTACGTCACTATTATTGCTTTTTATGTTCATCCTGAAGGTGGCTTATAGGAGCCGAAACATGTTGCTATAATTTTTTTTAAAAATTAGTAAATTTGTATTAGTCTATATTTTATTACATTACTTAATTATTACTTACTTAAATTTCTTAACTATGAAACTCTCTTTATGTTTACTTTTTGGGACATGCTGTATAAAAATAATTTTCTATCAATATTTTTCATTTTCACGGACTGTGTTCTTTATTTCGTTTTGACTGGGAATACCTTCCGGAACAATACTATATACTTTAGTTGTGGGTCATTTAATGAAAGGAAATGGAATACCAGTGATATTGTTGTATGGAAGAGAAGGCACTTTTAATGTAAAGGAACTTAACTACACGGGGTGATACGAAAATTTGCCAAACGTGAAATTAAACAAAAGAATATCCCATCGGTACATTAATGTTAATTTTTCTTGTGAAGCGATGAAAGAATGTGTGAGATTTTTTGTTTCCACAATATTGTTGAGGATTGTGATCTGGGATGTTACGTTGTTTGGCGGGGTTAGCAGATAACGATGTTTCGAAAGAACTGTATTTCTTGAAACGTCGATATCTGTTACCCTATCTTCTCAGCGTAACATCCCAGAAGACCACACTCTTCAATGAAAGGAAACCCTTTTGTATATTTAATGACTTTGCCACAATCGCACAATGTACAGTGTCGGAAGTTTGTACGATTAGTAAATTACAGTTGGTAAAGTGTTTATAAGGAAGTGACCAGAGCCTAACAGTGGAACTCGCCTAGAATTCGTGTGGAACGAACTGAGAAAATCCACGTAAAACTAAATCAATGTAGCCGGTGCCCCAGCAGGCATTCGAACCGCGTGCCTCTCGTGAAGAAGCTAGGGCATTACCGCTACAGGAGGCTGCAAATAACAGAGAACTGCGTGACACTGTTGAACTTCAGACGAATAAGTGTTTACACGTCTGTCTAATTTAGGACATTGTTTAGACACTTGTCCGTTACTTGGAGTGGTACAATATCGCGTGTATTGTGCTGCAGATGCCCAAGTACAATGAGGCCGTACTGGCTCAATCAGTCATGTATGAAAACCTTATATTTATCGTTATCCGCCCAAACGTTTAATGCAAGAATAAGAATAACAAGAAGAAGAAGAAGCGGTTCTTTCCCATGCCAGGTTCGCCAAGTACACCCACTCCTACGCTTGTCTCTCTCTACCTCCAAGGCTCGTAGCATCGGTCTTGCATCTGTTTCTGTTGAACGTATAATTTATTTCTTTCTCAGTCTACCCATTATAATATTCTTCCTTTGGCGCCAGCTGCCTGGTTGGCATGGCTTACTCCCAAAATAAGAAGTCGCTTGAGGGATCGGCTTAGAACACTGCCTTCCCGATACTTGTCCTCAAACCACAAAAAATACTATCCTACTTGAGATGTTAAGTTCTCACGGCTGTAAATGTAAAGATTTCTGTCTCCTGGGATGTGACGCCGTGTAGTCTGATGCAATTGTACTGACGTTTCAGAGAATCTTGCTGCCTGTATTATCAGGGTGGGTGGCGACAACAGCAGGACCCTCTGAAACGGCGTTAGATTTCTATCCAACTACACAGTGCCATGCCCCAGAATTCTATTCACCCACACATCACTCTCAGGCCTGAGGATTATATCCTTACTGAATAACTAACTGCTAGTTCCATTGTGCGTGATACCATTTCCCGTGCGTCTTCTGCAGACACTTAGCCTTGCAGATCGCAACAAATTAAATCAGCCGTGAGAGTTTTGTGTTACATCAAATACAATTATTTCATTATTTTCGACTTTGTCCTTCCCCTGAGGTTTCTTCGAATGCAGTGATTCCGAAACTGCATGTGTTTCAGTCATAGTTGTGTGAATTCAGCTGACCCTTTTGAAAGTAGGGTAGTGGCTGCGACTGGTCTGTCTAAGGGTCCCACCTGAGTAGGAAACAGATCTGTCGAAGTGTGACTGAGAATAGCTTTTTTTGGGGGACCCACCTGTTTATGAACCGTATCACCTGGTGACGGCAACCCATGCAAACTCACCTACTTTTACACACGTTGTGTTCGAAATAACTCAAGAAGCTGGACATTGTTGGTAATAATAGTTGTGTGATGTTTGTTTTGAAGGCTTCTTCTTTCAAGATTGTGGGTCTTCTAGGATATTACGCTCTATTGTGCTGTGTAGGTATAGAACAGACGGTTTGGGCATAACTGTCATTCCTCCTAAACTTTCCAAAATGCACAACGTTTATACTAGAAGATCTTCATCTATAAAAAACGGGATTTTAAAGCCGAAAAATCTTCATGAGTTTTGTGGCAATTAACCCACGACTGAAATTTATCTAAGTAACATTTATAAATCGCGGATCCCAATTGTCGCGCGGTCTAAGTTGTGAGTCTTCGGCCTCTCGCTTGCTGGGATTGCGGATTAGATTCCAACCGGATTCATGGTTGTCTGTCTGTTGTGAGTGGTGTGTTGTCAGGTAGAGGTCTCTGCGAGGGGCCGTTCACTTACTCAGAGAAGTCCAGCCGATTGTGGTGTGTGTGTGTGTGAGTGTGATCTCGAAACCTCAGTAATGAGGAGGCCTAAGCCCAGTAGGGCTATCGAACTAAAAAAATTGTAAATCGGCCTCTGCGACGGGCTGATCACTCGTTCGGAAGAGTCCTACCGGATCTATGTGAATCAGAAAGCTGAAAACAAGATTGTTTAGGCCAAATTTGGTTTGTAGAGCAGCAGAAAAAGAATGTTTGTAACTGCATTACCTGCTGCACAGAAAAGACACTGCGTCTATGTTAGTGGCACCAGCTGGTTATTACACTTCATGGAAATAATCCCCGTCTGTTGTGAAGGTGACAGGGACCACGTTAGTACACCGCACAGGTAACATGCAGAACGCTATTTTGTTGATGTATGTGATACATACTGTAGTTACCACTGAGTTGTGAACGGGTTTAAATGGCAGGGCTGGAGACTTAAATCGCATAGAGAAAATAGCATGTTACCGCTCATTTAGCGATTACATTCCGTGTCTGAGAAGAAGCTTCATGAAGCCAGTTAAAATTCCTAATGGGTAGTTGCATAATGCAGCACAAAGAGCGGTGGTGATGGAACCTACTTATAAACCTGCAGGGGGCGTTATTTCGTATCTTTGTCTGTCTTTCCCTTTTTCTTGATTCCCTCCTACTTATTCCTTGAAGCTGCGTTATGAAATAAAGAAGAGAAGAGTTTCGAACGGGTGTACAATATTTCGTTCATTTAGTGATGACCATAATTGCCTATTTGATGAAATATTAAAATTCTGGGGCTGCAAATTATTCAATGTCTTCTGAAAAAGTGTGGCGATGAGGAGAGAATTCTTTGTGTGCGGCGGACTATATAATAGTACAGTACCCACCCCATGTCTTTTCGTTTGACAGAAGAGCGTCCTTCTTAAACACCCTGTGCCGAACTGTTCTGAGTTCTTGTGAGAAATGACATCGGTTCATGTACAAGCAACAGCAACCTACATCTTCCTTCAAACAAGTCTCTCTCTGTCTCTCTTTATCCCATCTGTTTCTGCTGCCTTCCATCTTACCAACAACTCATGGACCGTAGATTACATCCCTCCCACCATACGCATCACCTTCCTTCCGGGTTCCATCTTGAAGCTGTCATCTTTCTATCTTGCCTCACCCCCGCCCTAATGCGTCTCTAAGAAAGAACAGCTGTCCGAACCACCGAGGGGCATCTTCATTCCAATTAATAACGCCCAACACAACAAAGCGGTAGACATGTTCATATGAAACAGACGTTACATCCGTTTGGGCATTAAGATTTCTGCGCCTCTTAATTTACTCTGAAGCTTTTATTTTGGGGATATAAAAAGTCGAAGCGTATCTGTTTCAGTTACAGTTAACACTCTTAAGAATTTAATGTAAAAAGTTCTTGAAATTCGGTCTCAATTGAAATGACAAAGTCACTAATTTTGTTAGGGAAATAATACCTATTTAAAGTGTAGGACACGCTTTAAGTCACACTGCGGACACAATTTGGTTTTTAATGTTCAATTAGACGGTGCACATAGTGACTACTGTAGAGGATAGGTGTTTAATTTAATTATCCCTCGAAGTCTGCAATGGAAGGAATTTTAAATTATTCATAGATTTTATTAAAGTGAAATGAACTACGTTTGTGACATTTATTAAGTTCCTGAAAAAAAGAAACTGTGTTAAATAATTTGCAACCTTCCTATACTTAATAATTTATATCGTATTTCTACATCGATAGATAATGTGCGACGCGACACCAATATATACAGTACTTTGTTTCTCTCTGGTTCGGTTTTCTGCCGCAAACCTAACAGACGACGCCCCAAGACATTACGAAATTCACTCAATAAATTCTGTGTCTGTCTTTAGTGTCCAGAAGAAGAACTCCTTGCCACTATACAATTATTTTACGGCTATTCATACTTTTACTTATCGGACACTGACCTCTGAAATGTTAGTTACAATTTACTGGTTATCTTCACAGTTCTGTAGCAACTCCCGCTTCTACAGGGGGAACTTCAAGTGCTTTATATTTTATTAAGCAAGTATCTATCGGCTTATACATTTGTGTGCTGTGCAGATATCCATAAACTAGACGGATCAAGTTGGTGCATCTGTAACACCGTGTACTTTTATTCTGGAAGTAACCGGTTTGAATTTCGATAGAGACACACAGATGCCCTCAGTCAGATGTTGCTGGACTTCACACCCTCGATCAGGCTACGACCTCATCCTGCGTAACTCACCGTTCGCCAGTCATCCAATCAGTCGATGCTACAAAGTGCGAGACGCTACAGTGACAGCATCATAAAATAAACATCCCCAGTGGGCCATGGCCTCCTCATTATCGAGGCTGCATGATCACTCTCAGACACACTCCACACTCGGTTGGACTCCTCTGGACGAGTGATAAGCCCGACGTAGGGACCTCTACCAGAACAACACACAACATTCACAAAAGACGGACATCCATCCCACCAGCGGGATTCGAACCCACAGTCCCAGCGAGCGAGAGGCCGCCTACCCACGCCTTAGACCGCGCGGCCACTGGGATCGACAAAGTACACCATTAATCCATATAAAAAGCTGTGCCCGAAATAACATTGTTTCTGTGTACCAGAATGTATGTGGGCTTATCTGTAGTACAGGAATTTCAAGAAAGAATAACGTAAATATTGGAAAAACTGATGTCATTAAATAAAACAAAGGGTACGAGGATTCGGTTAAGGTTAAGTTTCCGTTGGCGTAAATACATAAGTACCAAGGTATAACGATTTGCTGTAGTGTGGTAGAGCACCAGTAGATAGTGTGGTAGAGCATCCGTAGATAGTGTGGTAGAACACCAGTAGATAATGTACTAGAGCACCAGTACAGAGTGTGGTAGAGCACCAGTAGAAAGTGTGGTAGAGCATTAGTAGATAGTGTAGTAGAGCACCAGTAGAGTGTGATAGAGCACCAGTAGGTTGTGTGGTAGAGCACCAGTAGATAGTGTGGTAGAGCACCCGTAGATAGTGTGGTAGAGCACCAGTAGATAGTGTGATAGAACACCAGTAGATAGTGTTGTAG
>Ga0123357_10009985_pt1 | contig 12028 bp, 5 predicted proteins | sample TergutEmb28metaG_FD_89873 | JGI IMG/M metagenome (GOLD analysis project Ga0123357, IMG submission 89873) | Embiratermes neotenicus P4 segment gut microbial communities from Petit-Saut dam, French Guiana - Emb289 P4 | ecosystem: Host-associated > Arthropoda: Insects > Digestive system > Gut ...
TGGCCCTGCATAATCCACTCCTGTGTTGAGAAATGGTCTAGATGGCTGTACTCTCTTTGGTGGCAGCTCTCCCATAAGTTGTTGAGTGGCCTGTGCCTTGAGTTTGTAACAAGTCAGGCACTGGTGGATGGTTGTTCTCACCAGGTTTCTGATCCGTGGGATCCAAAATTTCTCGCGAAGAGATGCAATTAACAATTGTGGACCAGCATGAAACATTCTGAGATATTCTGCTGATACAATTAATTTTGTGAAATGATGATCTGCTGGGAGAATCATCTGATGTCTAGTCTGATAAGGAAGGATGGACTGTTGTAATCTTCCTCCGACTCTCAGTAGACCTTCCTAGTCTAGAAATGGATGCAACATCTTGAGTGTACTGCTGGCTGCAACTTCTTGTTTTTCTCCTAGCTCCTTGATTTTTTGGGAGTAAGAAATCTGTTGTACCATCTTCACACAACAAGTCAGAGCCTGGTCCGTCTTGTGTGGAGAGGGTGGTAACTTGCCTGTTGGATTGAGAACTTCTGCAGTTGTTTGTGAACCTCCTGCAGTATGCAATGACGCGGATGGTTCTATTCAGCTTGGAGAATCTTGAAGTAATGTCTTCTTCAGGTTATAGTACAGAAAATAAAAACACCATAAAATACAAAATTTTGTTCCTTCGAGCTTGAACACTCCTCGTCCGCTGCTGCTGTTGCCCTAGCCCGAACACTAAAGCCGGCCCGCTGTTACATCTGAAGACCGTCGCCGAGCTGAGAACTAAAACAGGGACCGCTGTCCGGCCAAGTACAAAACAGCATCGAATAAGGGCCACAACTGCTGCGCGTACACCGCTCCTTATTCCCGATTTTTGCTGCCCTAAAGTTGCCCTAAGCCGAGCACTAAAGCATGGGCCAATGCCCGGCCGAACACCAAGCAGCATCAGAGGCCGACCCCTACCTAGCCGAGTACAAAGCTGGGACCCTGCTTACTCCTCCAGCCTTTGCTGTATGCCCGCTACTACTGTTGCCCAAACCCAAGAAATAAACCAGGGGCTCGCTGCCCGGTACGGAGCAGCATGGAACAGAGAAAGCTGCCTGACCGCTACCTATCTGAGTAGAAAGCAGGGACTCTGCTTAATCCCCCAGCTTTCGCTGTCCGCCCGCTGCTGCTGTTGCCCTAACCAGAGCACAAAAACAGGGGCTCGCTGCCCGGGCGAATAACAAGCAGCACCAAACAGTGGCCGCTGCCCGACCGCTACCTAGCGGAGTTGAAAGAAGGGGCGATGCCCGGCCGCTGCTTCTTTCGTCCAAACTCGAGCACTAAAGCAGGGGCTCGCTGTCCGGCACAGAGCAGCATCAAACACAGCCCGCTGTATGAACACTAACTAGGCGAGTACAAAGCGAGGGCACCGCTTACTCCCCCTTGTAAACGACACAATATCACGTTAAGGTATTGTGAAGTAATGATTCAACTGTCCGCAACGGTATAAACGCGTGTTCTATAGATGTGAGTAAATGTCACTTTCGCAACGTTGTCATCCGCTATTTCGTTCTGCTGAACGTATAACTGTTCCTTAAGGTTCAATGTCTTTCTTTAATAAAGTGAACACGACAAATAACATTGGGTTACATAAGGGAAGATAAATTGTTGAGTGACTATTGGCTTCATGTCCAGAATGTGCTCCACGGAGGAAGTTTAAATCATTCACTGTGAAACCTGTCTACAAAGGAATAATAAGAGATCGAATTTTTCCTTATGTAAGCGAATTCAGTTTAATGCAGGTGCTTGTAGGATAAGGAATAGGTTTCCATTTTATGCAGGTTCTGTTGAAGGCACGTGTCTCTGTAATATGTCTGTGACTCTCCATAAATTTGCTCATCCACCAGCTTCTTACTGCAGATTGTCGGGTGTTATTCCGGGGTGGTCCGTGTGGGATTATGGTGAACAAAATGGCATAAGAGAGGGTTTCCTCCAAGCATTCCTGTTCTCTGAGTAATTATCGTCTCATTATTGCACAGTAGGCCTACCTGCCATGACAGTACCTACAAACGAATATTTCCCGTTGTAGGCGGCTTCTGCTTAAAGCAGGTAATTCTATGTTCTTTTGAAGACTGTTGTCACTGTAGTATGTCTGTGAATGGCCGTGCCATTGCTCATTCATGGGCTTCTTACTGCAGAAGGTAGTCTATGTCGGATTTGGGATGAACAAAATGACACCGAAAAGTTTCCTCTCTCTAGCCAATTAACATCTCACTTTTGCTCAACAATTCCTTAATATTCATCGACTTTAAACAATAAAGTGACACTCTTATGAACGTGGCGATGAACACGTGAGTTTCATAACAATGAAAGTTATTTTCTTTAGTGATTATTAGCTTCTTATCTAGGATCTTCTCCGTGGAGGAAGTTTAAATCAATCATAGTGGAACCTGTCTACAAAGGAACAAGAAGAATTAGATCATTTCCCATTATAGGTTGATTTGTTTAAACAGGTACTTGTAGTTTAAAGGAACAGGATTCCCTTGTGTACAGACTTTGCTGAAGACAGTTGTCCCTACAGTGTGTCTGCGACTGGCTGTGCCATTCTTCATTTAAGGGCTTCTCACTGCAGAGTGTCAGGTTTAATTCCCGGACGGGGCGTGTGGAATTTGTGGGGAACAAATCGATACCGGTGAAGGGTTTCTTCTGAGCATTTCTATTCTCTAAGCAATTATCATCTCACCCTTGCTCCCCAACCAACACATTACACATGTTCATAGTGTTTTCAAGAACATTAATTTATCTAATTTTCCTAAGGTAACAACACAAACCTTTGCCATAAGAATAAAAATACAGCTTGCACACACTTGTCCGCACACAACCTACAGCCAGCTCAATTCAATATCAAAGGACTGATACAGCAGCTATCAACCTCCTCGAAGAATAGCCACATTAAAGCCTCCAGCTCATCTACCTAAAATCTTTACCACTTAGATGCCGTCGTGTATTATATATATATATATACAAATATATATATTTATTTACATATGATTCACGTTGTTTACAAAAAAAAGATTCCTGAAAACGATGTAATGTTTGAGCGTATTTTTCTTAATTCCGTCTCACTCTATAAGAAAGTTTCTAATATTTGAGTTAGTTATATAGTGTGTCTACTGAGATGTAATACATTCTAGCTCTGTTGAAAAGTCCTCTGAAAAACTGTCCATTAATTATGTTCACAGACGCACAGTTCTATTACACTAAGGGCTTAAAAAGAAGTCGCAAGAACGTTGCGAATTATAATAACTGGGTTTCCCTTGTTCTCCTTACTCCTCTAACTCCCTCCAACACCCTGTAACACCAATCACCAACAAATGCTTTTTATCATATAGTTACTACCGCGCTTAATGTGAACAGAATGATTAGAAACCAACTGTTCAATTTACGGCATATACACACTTATGTGTGTTGTACAGAAGGTCTTAACATTATTACTTTAACTGAAACAGTAAATGTAAATATTCTTACATACTGAGTATATCTAATGCTATTCTATGCTGTAACAATAACGAAGCATAGAGCTGTAATTTGAAAGTGCATAAGAAATTTGTCTTGTAACTGATCTATGTGTATTCCATAATGCACAAACATTAAAGTTTACAGTAAAAAATATCATATAAAATGGAAAATTTTAAAATATACTAAATTCTGGCAACTAGAGCGTACAAATGTCAGAATGAAGGGCTTGCATTTTATTCAATGCCACAGACAATTAAACACGTTAAATATTGTTAAATCATTACGAAAATATATTACATTTCCGTTAGCAATTTTATATTTAACGCAAAACACTGAATTTTTTTTTGACGTTTTGCTGACCATGCATCTCAGTATATTTATCTCAGTAATTAACCAACTTGATTCACAAAAGTTTGTTTTAAAATAAGTATAGTTCATGCCGCTACATGTATCGAGCACCATGTTCTAATCATCAGAGGTCAAAATTGTGTTATTCAGCATCTGGTTTCGTCATCCCTTTAGGGGTCAAAATTGCATTTCACAGCCTCTAGTATCATCACACCTATAGGTGTGATGATACTAGAGGCTGTGAAATACAATTTTAACTTCCTGATGATGTGCACATGGTGCTCGAAACATGTAGAGGCATGAAAGAAATTTATCGTAAAACAAAATTGTGTACATCAAGTTGGTTTATTACTAAGTGAAATACATTTCATCCTGTATAGTGTCTACACTAACGACCGGTAAACAAATACATCGGGATTCCACTTATCAGCCGGGATAGAGGAACAAAACACTGCCGTATGCCAACATCCCATATACCTTAGTGAGGTGTGGCGAAATGTCACGCGGTTTCAAGAACCGTCATCTCTCTCCTCCAGGTTTCGAATAGTGACGGGTGGCCACGTCTTACACATGATACTCACTTCTGATTGATATAATAATTAATGACTTACGCACTATAACTACAGGAACACAAGTAACGATAAGATGACTCTCCCACCCTTTATACTCGGAATCGCGTGTTTTGCTAATAGCGATAATTGTCCGTAATGCATCAGGCACATTCTGACGTTCTGTTGTTATGATTCACTAAACGACAGTCAGCACGAACACATGTCCTGTTGCAGTGGCGTACCCAGGAATTTTGTTCGGGACGGGGGGGTGTTAAACAAATTCCGTTTAGGATGGAGGACAGAGAGAACGTGGATCTGGGGAAGTAGCCTCCTAGTCAGGGTTTCTGGAGGCAGCTGTAATTTGGTACAAGAAATTTTATTTCATACAGTAAAAGTTCCTTAATTTTTGGTATTTTAAAACTATCTATGACGACAACCAATTTATTTGTCAATTCTGATGTAAAACAATTGCGAACCGGCAGAAATTGAAGAACTTTACTTCCTTTTCCGAAAATCTTGTGGTGTTGGGTTCCTAAATTCAGCAATTTTTAACAATTTCTACAATCGGGTTGAGTTTGGCACGATTTTGGAGGGCCTTCTTAATTTTTTTGGGGGGGGGGTGTTCCCCGCAACTCTCCCCTCGGTACGCCACTGTCCTGTTGTAAACAACACGTAAAATCACAAGCGGCACGTACCGTTTAATGATTCATCTATCGGCTAATGCGAGTAAATATAACCCCACTTAAGCTCTTCTCTAAACAGTCTACAGTTCAATATCATATCCAGCAGCACGATCAAAGTCTAACAAAGCGGATTTTTAATCGTTGCGACGATCGCGTGTACTAATTCCAATATACTGATTTATAACTTCGTATGATAAGAACTGATTAATCGATGTCAGGAATCGCGGCTGCCACCTGCTGAACTGATCCACACACGCGCGATACAAGTGCACGACACCTGTTCCAGTGGGTTACCGTCGTCGATACCGGCAATCTGGTCGGATACCTGCTACAGGAATCATCACGCAAGTTCCACAGGTGTCATTGCTGATTCGTCACCCGACACTGTAGGTCACGCTCCTTTCCAAACGGCTCGAAGTTCAGTATCTCTCCCGGCGTTGTGCAACTAACATCTACTACTACTCCATGGCTCTACAGTACTTGTAGGACCTTGGCCTCCTTCACGACCATCTTCCAGTCGTCTCTACTGTTTGCACGAATCCTCCAGTTTATGACACTCATTATCCTCTTGTCCTCCTTCACATCGTCCATCCAACTTATCCTTGGTCTTCCTACATCCCTACTTCCTTCTGCACTGTTCTGATTAACCTCTTTACCACCGTTTCCTCACTCATCCTCTCCACATGTCCCAACCATCTCAATCTTCCTTTTCCTATTTCTGTTACTATGTCCAATTCTCCATAAAATTGCCTCTTTTCTTCTTTTGTTCTGCTCCTCCAGTATCCTGCTACACATATTGGAACAAATAATTTTCTCAGCACCTTCCTTTCCAAATACGCAAATTTTTCTCATCATTTACCATTAAGCACCATGCTTCCGATCCGTACAGCACCACTGGTCTTATTATTGTTTTACATTCTTATTTTTGTTGTTCTGGATACAGCTTTTGATCTCAACAGGGGCAATACTGAGTAATAACTCTTATTTCCGGCAAGCAACTAATATAAAAAGTTACAAGATTTAAGCTTCACACATCTGTCTTAAACCCGGAGATAAAGTGCTTGACTTCCACTAAACTACACACAGGTAGACACGAGTGGATGGGTCACTAAGTCCTCTAGGTCTAATATTTTGTCTAGAGTAGGTTGAATGCTGCCACCAGCCTATTTGTAGGCAAAACTAAGGAGAGTTACTACGGGTTTTAGTAATACTCATTATCGGACACTTCTTTGTCTTAGTTTATATTCTACTAGACCACCTAATTTATAATTTCACATAAATAAGTTACAGAGGAATGTTGTACTAAATGTGTTCAAATTTAATTTCTTGCCTCTCTGTATAATCGAAAAGTTATGTAATTTGTAATTTCAAATAAAAATTGGACTGGACCGAATTTAGTAAAAAAAATCAAAGTGGGTGACAAAATTGGGGGCTGCCTGCAGTCGTTTTATCAAAGTTCACGCGAGCGCGCCCTGCGACTGCGTCATGGAAAATAACCGCACGATTGCCTCATAGTGAACGCCATGAGTCATCGGGAGGTGTCACTGTAGGGGTTGTGGTGGGGGAGTTGATCATGGTCACAGACAGTGGCTAAGGCGCGTGACAGGACGGGTGACGGAGCCAAGCTCAAAGTTCAAAGATCACGGGTTCAAGGTCGCGTGTTAAAGGTCACCATTGACTCAACCTACGCCCATCTACTATTGTCTTATCCCTTAATCCTTTCCATTTCCAAACCCCCAATCCACAGAACTTCACCACAATTCTCCTATTCATACTGTAGTATGAAGTCTATTCTTCTTTCTTCCAGTCACTTTTCGTTTCACGAGGACCGCGGTAGCTCAGTGGCTAAGGTGCTGTTCTACAAATCGGAAGGACGCTGGTTCGATACCAGCTGGTGTCAGTGGATCTTTCATTGTCATAAAAAAATCCTTCCGATCGCACTATGGCCCTGGGGAAGACTCAGACTCTAACAGAAATGAGTAACAGGAATATTTCCTGGAGGTAAAGGCAGTCGGCGCGTTACCACCATCCTATGCCTTTGTCACGAAATCTGGGAACCTTAACTTCCTGAAACACTCTGGGCCCCTCCGGGCCTGTAATGGGAATGATTTATATTTTAAATTTCGTATCACAGTTTTAAGCCAGACAATTTCCAACCTTTTCCCTAAAATAACTTATAATATTTCCACAGAATACTTTCTCACGTGTACGTGTGTGCGGTACCTGGTGGTACACGTGACTGATACTGCGCCATCAGTGCACGTGCACTGAAGATAAACCGCAGCCCAAACCGCACTGTAGTTACCGCGGAAGGATAGTTGCTGCACATTATCACAGACGGTACACGGTACACAGAACACACTGTGGATGTGCACAGCTATCGAAAGTAACATGGAAAAGAAGGGGCAATATGTTGCGTTTAGCACGGTTGACGTAGAAAAGCAATGAGTATTAAATATTCCCAGTGCGTTAGTCTCCTCAGTTATCCAGAATGCAAAGATCCCTGTGGACTGTCGGGATCAACATTGCAGTCAAAATTATCAATTAAATCGCAAGGCTTTCGTAAAAAAAACTTTAATCGCAAAGCGTTTATTTTATTCTCTCTAAAAGTTTGTCTAAAAGATTCCTCAATCCATTAACAATTCAGCGCGCAATAAAAATGTACATTCGTATCCATGTAAAGTACCGGCTATTCTTGTCTAATTTTAGTGAGAATAAATTTTCTACACAAATTCAAGAAACAAACTTGAAGGATAAAATCATTTGTCGGCACGCAAAACGAACTGCGGCCTGTCTGGATCAACATTGCAGTCAACAATATGAATTAAATCGCAAAGACTTTAGTGAAAAAAAACTTTATTCGCAAAGCGTGTGTTTTAGTCTTTCTAAACTTTTGTCTAAACGTTTCCTCAATCCATTAACAATTCAGCGCGCAATAAAAATGTACATTCGTCTTCATGTGAAGTAACTGCTATTCTTCTCTAACTTTAAGGAGAATAATTATTCTCGACAAATTTAAAAAAACAATTTCTAGGATAATAAATATTCTCGACACGTTTAGAAACATATATATAATATATAAAAATTGTAGAAAAAAATTGGAAGTATAAATTTATTCTCGAATATTTAAAAAAAAAAAATTAACTATATTTCTTTTACGAATATTCGACCAGTGGAAGCCAACCTTTTACATTAGGACAGACGGACAGCAGTAAAAAAAAGAGTTACATTTCGAAGTTTTGATAGAGCGCTAATAAGAAACGGACAGACATACATATTCAATAAACTCATAAAAATTTATTAAATATTCTTTGAATCTGTGGGAAAAAACATGGGTTTTACGAATTATGCTACAGGTCTTATGTGTTACAGGCCATACGTGCTACAGGCCATATGTGCTACAGGCCATATGTGCTACAGGCCATATGTGCTAAAGGCCATATGTGCTACAGGCCATTTGTGCTACAAGCCATATGTGTTACAGGCCATATGTGCTACAGGCCATACGTGCTACAGGCCATATGTGCTACAGGCCATATGTGCAACAGGCCATACGTGCTACAGGCCATAGGTGCTACAGGCCATATGTGCTACAGGCCATTTGTGCTAAAGGCCATATGTGCTACAGGCCATATGTGCTACAGAACATATGTGCTACACTCCATATGTACATTAGGCCGTATGTGATAAAGGCCAAATGTGCTACAGGCCATATGTGCTACAGAAAATATGTGCTACACGCCAAATGTGCTATAGGCCATATGTGCTACAGGCCGTGTGTGCTACAGGCCATATGTGCTACAGACCATATTTGATACAGGCCATAAGTGCTACCGGCCATATGTGCAACAGGCCATATGTGCTACAGGCCATATGTGCTACAGGCCATATGTGCTACAGGCCGGATGTGCTACAGGCCGTATCTGCTACAGGCCATATGTGCTACAGGCCACATGTGCTACAGGACACATGTGTTACAGGCCACATGTGCTATAGGCCATACATGCTACAGGCCACATGTGCTACAGGCCATAAGTGCTACAGGCCACATGTGCTACAGGCGATATGTGGTACAGGCCATAAGTGCTACAGGCCAAATATGCTACAGGCCAATACGTGCTACAGGCCAAATGTGCTACAGGCCGTATGTGGTACAGACCATATGTGCTACAGGCCAAATGTGGTACAGGCCATATGTGGTACAGGCCAAACGTGCTAGAGGCCACATGTGCTACAGGCCATATGTGGTTCAGGCCATATGTTCTACAGGCCAAATGTGCTACAGGCCAAATGTGCTACAGGCCACATGTGCTACAGGCCACACGTAATACAGGCCACATGTGCTACAGGCCATATGTACAACAGGTCACATGTGCCACAGGCCTTAAGTGGTACAGGCCATATGTGCTACAGGCCATATGTGCTACAGCAAAAACGTGCTACAGACCATATGTGCTAGAGGCCATATGTGGTAAAGACCATAGGTGCTACAGGCCATATGTGGTACAGGCCATATATGGTACAGTCCATACATGCTACAGGCCACATGTGCTACAGGCCATATTTGGTGCAGGCCATATGTGGTAATTCCACATGTGGTACAGGCCATACGTGCTACAGGACATATGTGTTCCATGCCATTTGTGCTACAGGCCATACGTGCTACAGGCCACATGTGCTACAGGCCGTATATGCTACAGGCCACATGTGCAAAACGCCATATGTGGTACAGGCCATATATGCTACAGGCCAAATGTGCTAGAGGCCATATGTGCTACAGGCAATACGTGCTACAGGCCACGTGCTACAGGCCATATGTGGTACATACCATATGTGCTACAGTCCAAATGTGTCACAGGTCATATATGGTACAGGCCATGTTTGGTACAGGCCATATGTGCTACAAGCCACATGTGCTACAGGCCATATGTGGTAAAGGCCATATTTGATGCAGGCCATATGTGCAGAAGGCCATATGTGGTACAGGCAAAATGTGGTACAGGCCATATATGCTACAGGCCACATGCGCTACAGGCCATATGTGGTACAGGCCAAATGTGCTACGGGCCATATGTGCTAAAGGACACAAGTGCTGCAGTTGATATATGGTACAGGCCATATGTGCTACAGGCCATATGTGCTACAGGCCATATGTGCTACAGGCCACATGAGCTACAGGCCATTCGTGGTTCAGGCCATATCTGCTACAGGTATTGTGTGTTATAGGCCAAATGTGCTACAGTCCATACGTGCTACAGGTCACATGTGCTAGAGGCCATACGTGCTACAGGCCACGTGTGCTACAGGCCATATGTGGTACAGGTCATATGTGCTACAGGCCATATGTGCTAGAGGCCATATGTGATACAGTCTAAATATGCTACAGGCCATATGTGTTACGGACCATATTTGCTACAGGCCATATTTGCTACAGGCCACATGAGCTAGAGGCCAAATGTGCTACAGGCCACATGTGCTACAGGCCATATGAGTTATAGTCCATATGTGCCACAGGCCATATGTGCTATATGCCATATCTGCTACAAGCCAAAACTGCTACAAGCCACATGAGCTACAATACATATATGTAACAGGCCATATATGCTACAGTTCTTTTGTGCTACAGGCCATATATGCTACAGGCCTTATTTGCTAGATGTCATTTGTGCTAAAGGTCATATGTACTACAGGCCATAAGTGCTACAGGCCATATGTGCTACGGGCCATATATGCTACAGGCCATATGAGCTACAGGCCATACGTGCTAAAATGCATACATGCTGCAGGCCACATGAGCTAAAGTCCATATGTACTACAGGCCTTTTCTACAGGACTTATATGCAACAGGCAATATGTGTACAGGCCATATGTGCTACAGGTCATAAGTGCTACAGGCCATAAGTGCTACAGGCCATACATGCAACAGGCAACATGAGCTACAGGCCACATGAGATACAGGCCACATGAGATACAGGCCATATGTACTACAGGCCATATGTGCTACAGGCCGTATATGCTAAACGTCATATGTGCTAAAGGCCATATATGCTACAAGCCATATGTGCTACAGGCCATATGATCTAAAGGTCATATTTGCTAGAGGCCATATGTAATACAGGGCATATGGGATACAGGTTTCATATGCTACAGGCCGAGTGTGTTAAAGGCCATATGTGCTAGATGCCATATGTGCTACAGGCCATATATGCTTCAGGCCAAATTTGCTAAAGGCTATATGTGCTAGAGGCCACATGTACTACAGACCATATGTGCTACAGACCACATGTGCTTCAGGCCATATGTGTTAAGGCCAGATGTGCTACAGGCCATACTTGCTAATGGCCACATGTGCTACATGCCATATGTGCTACAGGCCACATGTTCTACAGGCCATATGTGGTACAGGCCATATGTGCTAAAGGCCATATGTGCTACAGGCCGTGTGTGCTACAGGCCATAATTGCTACAAACCATATTTGCTATAGGCCATATGTGCTACATGCCATATGTGCTACAGGCCATATGTGCTACAGGCCGTATGTGCTACAGGCAGTATGTGCTACAGGCCGTATGAGCTGCAGGCCATATGTGCTACAGGCCATATGTGCTACAGGACACATGTGCTACAGGCCACATTTGATACAGGACACATGTGTTACAGGCCATATGTGCTACACGCCATACATGCCTCAGGCCACATGTGCTACAGGCCATAAGTGCTACAGGCCACATGTGCTACAGGCCATATATGGTACAGGCCATATGTGCTACAGGCCATATGTGCTACAGGCCAAACGTGCTACAGGCCAAATGTGCTACAGGCCGTATGTGGTACAGACTATATGTGCTACAGGCCATACGTGGTACTTGCCATATGTGGTACAGGCCAAAAATGCTAAAGGCCACATGTGCTACAGGCCATATGTGGTTCAGGCCATATGTTCTACAGGCCAAATGTGCTACAGGCCA
>Ga0123357_10009986_pt1 | contig 12028 bp, 17 predicted proteins | sample TergutEmb28metaG_FD_89873 | JGI IMG/M metagenome (GOLD analysis project Ga0123357, IMG submission 89873) | Embiratermes neotenicus P4 segment gut microbial communities from Petit-Saut dam, French Guiana - Emb289 P4 | ecosystem: Host-associated > Arthropoda: Insects > Digestive system > Gut ...
CGCATCCGCTGCAGCGGCCGTCTCGGCGGCGCTGAGATGAGCCGCGCTGAGGGCTACCGCGAAGGCCGCGTGCCGCTGCACACCCTGCGGGCCGATATTGACTACGGCTTCCATGAGGCCAAGACGACCTTCGGACGCATCGGCGTCAAGGTCTGGATTTACAAGGGCGACGTTTCAGGCACCCGCGCTGAGCGGGCTGCGCAGAAGGCCGCCCGTGACGCCGCCACGCCTGGGCGTCCACCGCGCGATCGGGGCGGCAACCGTCGTCCGCCGCGTGACGGTGGCCGCGATGGCGGCCGTGCACCTCGCGGTGGCGGTCGTCGGGCCGGGGCTGCGGCCGATGAGCAGGTAGCCGTGATTGAGGCCGCCAACGAGAGCCAAGGAGAGTGACGCGATGCTGATCCCTCGTCGAGTGAAATTCCGCAAGCAGCAGCGCCCGTCCCGCACGGGTGCGGCCAAGGGTGCCACCAAGTTGGCCTTCGGTGAATACGGTATTCAGGCGCTTGAGTCGTCTTACCTAACAAACCGCCAGATTGAGGCTGCCCGTATTGCCATGACCCGTCACATCCGTCGTGGCGGCAAGGTGTGGATCAACGTCTACCCCGACCGCCCGCTGACCAAGAAGCCAGCCGAAACCCGCATGGGTTCTGGCAAGGGTTCGCCTGAGTGGTGGGTTGCAAACATCAAGCCGGGTCGCGTGCTGTTCGAGCTCAGCGGCGTCACGGAGGACGTGGCCCGCGAGGCCATGCGTCTGGCCATCCATAAGCTGCCGTTCAAGGCACGCTTCATCAAGCGGGAAGCAGGTGAGATCTGATGGCAACAACCAAGACATCAATGACTGATCTGCGCGGCCTGTCGCGCAAGGATCTCGAAAGCCAAGTGCTTGGCCTCAAGCAAGAGTTGTTCGGGTTGCGCTTTCAAAGTGCGACGGGGCAGTTGGAGAACACCGCGCGGCTGCGCGAGGTGCGGCACGACATCGCACGCATCTACACCGTCCTGCAGGAGCGCAACCTTGGGATCGTGGCCGAGCCCGAGCTGGGAACTAAGAAGGCGTGAAGATGACTAATAATTTGCCAGAGGCACCAGCCCGCGCGGGACGCAAGGTCCGCGAAGGCTATGTGGTGTCAGACAAGATGGACAAAACCGTTGTCGTTGCAGTTGAGGATCGCGTCAAGCACCCGCTGTACGGCAAGGTCATGACCAAGACGTCGCGCCTGAAGGCGCACGACGAGACCAATCAGGCCGGCGTCGGCGACCGCGTGCGCATTATGGAGACCCGTCCGCTGAGTGCCACCAAGCGGTGGCGTCTCGTCGAGATCGTCGAGAAGGCCAAGTAGGAGAACTGCGATGATTCAGCAAGAGACGCGACTGAGGGTCGCCGACAACACGGGTGCCAAGGAGCTGCTTTGCATCCGCGTGCTCGGCGGATCAAAACGTCGCTATGCCCACCTGGGCGACACCATTGTGTGCACCGTCAAGGACGCCATTCCCGGCGGTGCCGTCAAAAAGGGCGAGGTTGTTAAAGCCGTCGTTGTGCGCACAACCAAAGAGTATCGCCGGGCGGACGGTTCACACATCCGCTTTGACGATAACGCGGCCGTCCTCATTCAAAAGGGCGGTGAGCCGCGCGGCACGCGCATCTTTGGCCCCGTCGCCCGTGAACTGCGCGAGCGCCGCTTCATGCGTATCGTCTCGCTGGCCCCGGAGGTGATTTAAGTGCTTCACATCAAGAAGAATGACCACGTCAAGATTCTGACGGGTGAGCAGGCTGGCACTATTGCCCGCGTCATCCAGACATACCCCGCGAAGGGCAAGGTCAAGGTCGAAGGCGTGAACATCATCACGCGTCACGTCAAGGATCGCTACGATCCGCGCACCGGCCAGCAGACCAAGGGCGGCGCTGTGTCGTCCGAGGCACCGATCGACGCGTCAAACGTGCAACTTGTAGTTAGGGACGGCAGCAAAGACGTCGGCACGCGTTTGGCCAGTGTGCGCAAGGACGTCAAGAAGAAGCGCCGCGACGGCTCTGAATATGATGGCACGCGTGGCGTGCGTATCTCCGTCAAGACGGGGAAGGAGATCGCCATATGAGCACCACCAAAGGCGCTACCAAGCCAAAGGCTCAGCCTGCCAAGCCGCCGCCTAAGGCCAAGGCCGCACCGACTGTCGTCACCAAGCCCACTGCGTGGCCAAGGCCAGCGCTGACGTCATGCCGCGTCTTAAGCAGCGTTACCGCGAACAGATTCGTCCCGCGTTGCAGGACGAGTTCAAATACGGCAACGTCATGCAGGTGCCTGGCTTGACGAAGATCGTCGTGAACATGGGTGTTGGTGACGCGGCTCGCGACTCGAAGATCCTAGACGGCGCGCTGCGCGACCTGACGGCCATCACGGGTCAAAAGCCGATCTCAACCAAAGCCCGCAAGTCGATCGCCCAGTTCAAGCTGCGTGAAGGCCAAACTATTGGCGCTCACGTCACGCTGCGTGGGGATCGCATGTGGGAGTTCGCCGATCGTCTGCTGACGCTGGCCCTGCCCCGCATCCGTGACTTCCGCGGCCTCAACTCGAACCAGTTCGACGGCCATGGCAACTACACCTTCGGGTTGACGGAACAGGTCATGTTCCTTGAGATCGATCAGGACAAAATTGATCGCACCCGCGGTATGGACATCACTTTCGTGACGACGGCCACCACAGACGCCGAAGGCCGCTTCTTGCTGAAGCAGCTTGGCTTCCCGTTCAAGGCCAAGGACGACGCCAAAGTTGTTAAGAAGCGCACTCATCACACCGGCAAGAAGAGGAAGTGATCTTAGATGGCTAAGACAGCGTTGAAGGTCAAGCAGGCAGAAACGCCAAAGTTCGCCGTACGCGCGTACACACGTTGCCAGCGCTGCGGACGTCCCAAGGCGGTTTACCGCAAGTTTGGGCTGTGCCGCATCTGCCTGCGCGAACTTGCCCACGCCGGGGATTTGCCGGGCGTGACGAAGTCTTCGTGGTGACGGTTGCGTTGCCACACGACACCATAAAACTGAACATTTGTAGCCTGGGCTCGTCCCAGGCGACTAAACAAGACGATAAGCGCGGCAGGTCCACAGGTAGGAAACCGCCGCGAGAAAGAGGTGTGATCCAGCCATGACAATGACGGATCCAATTGCGGACATGTTGACGCATCTGCGCAACGCCAATCAGGCGTACCACGATTCGACGACCATGCCGAGCTCCAAGATCAAGGTGGGCATCGCCAAGATCTTAAAGAGCGAGGGCTACATCGTCGACTACAAGGTTGAAGACGCCCCAGACGGCGCCGCCGGCCAGCTGCTGACATGCACGCTCAAGTACGGAACCAAGCGCGAGCGCGCGCTGGCTGGGCTGCGTCGTATCAGCAAGCCGGGCCTGCGCGTCTACGCCAAATCAACAGCGCTGCCAAAGGTTCTTGGCGGCATGGGTATAGCGATCATCTCGACATCACATGGCCTGATGACCGATAAGCAAGCGCACGAGAAATCGGTCGGCGGCGAAGTACTCGCCTACGTCTGGTGAGAAAGGAGTAAGCACATGTCACGCATTGGCAGGCTGCCGATCCCCGTTCCCGCCGGGGTCGACGTCAAAATCGACGGGCGCGACGTCGAGGTCAAGGGGCCGAAGGGCACTTTGCATCGCACGATCGCTGAGCCCATCACAATTAAGCAGGAGGCCGGCCAGCTGGTGGTCGAGCGTCCAGACGACGAGCGTCGCAGCAAGGCTTTGCACGGCCTGACGCGCACGCTGATCGCAAACATGGTGACAGGCGTCAAGGATGGCTACGAGCGCAAGCTTGAGATCGTCGGCGTCGGCTACCGCGCCGTGCAGAAGAGCCCCACGCAGATTGAGTTCGCGCTGGGCTTTTCGCATCCCGTGGTGGTGAACGCCCCAGACGGCATCACGTTCAACGTCGAGACAGCGACGCGCTTCTCGGTGTTTGGCATCGACAAAGAATTGGTCGGCGAGATGGCGGCAAATATCCGCAAAATCCGCAAACCTGAGCCTTACAAGGGCAAGGGCGTGCGTTACGCCGGCGAACGCGTCCGCCGCAAGGTTGGAAAGGCTGGTAAGTAATGGCTATCACGCTTAAGGTGCACAAGCACCTTGACCCAAAGCACCGCTCGCAGCTGCGACGCCAGATTCGTGGTCGCAAGAAGATCTCTGGCACGCCGGATCGTCCGCGCCTGGTTGTCACCAAGACGGCCAAGCACACGATGGTGCAGGTGGTTGACGACGTGGCCGGGCGCACGCTGACGTCGGCGTCCACCATGGAAGCCGGCCTGCGCACCGCGACGGGCGACAAGTCCGAAAAGGCGCGTCAGATCGGCAAGTTGATCGCCGACCGGGCCAAGGCCGTCGGTGTCGAAAAGGTTGTTTTCGACCGCGCTGGGCATCAATACCATGGACGCATCGCCGCGCTGGCTGACGCCGCGCGCGAGGCCGGGTTGGGTCTGTAAGGGAAGGATTGTCCGATGAGTGAAATGAACCGCCGCGGTGAGCGCGAGCAGCGTCGTGGACGCGACGATCGCCGCGGAAACCGCGAGCAGACCGAACGCGAAAAGAGCCCATACCTGGAGCGTGTCGTGGCCATCAACCGCGTCGCCAAGGTTGTCAAGGGTGGCCGTCGCTTCAGCTTCACGGCGCTTGTCGTCGTCGGTGACGGTGAAGGCATGGTTGGCGTGGGCTACGGCAAGGCTAAAGAAGTGCCGACGGCTATCGCCAAGGGTGTTGAAGAGGCCAAGAAGCACTTCTTCCGCGTGCCGCTGGTGCAGCGCACCATCCCGCACCCGGTGCAGGGCGAAGAGGCAGCCGGCGTCATGATGCTGCGTCCAGCAACACCCGGTACCGGCGTCATCGCTGGTGGCTCGGCGCGCGCTGTGCTTGAGTGCGCCGGCGTCCACGATGTGCTGGCCAAGTCGCTTGGCTCGTCAAACGCCATCAACGTGGTCTACGCGACGGTTGACGCCTTGCAGCGGCTCGAGCAGCCAGAGGCCATCGCCAAGCGTCGCGGCCTGCCGGTTGAGGACGTCGTCCCGGCCGCTATCCGTCGCGCTCAAAAGGAGGTGGCTGCCTGATGGCTACTAAGAAGGCCGCCCAGCCAGCCAAGCTGGCGATTACTCAGACGAAGTCAGACATCGGCCAAAAGCCGGCAGCACGTAAGACGCTGCGGGCGCTTGGCTTGACCAAGATCGGTTGCCAGGTGCAACAAGACGACGTGCCGACCATCCGTGGTATGGTGCGCACCGTCTCGCACTTAGTGGCCGTGGAAGAGGTGAAGTGACATGACGCTAAAGGCTCATCACTTGCGTCCGGCACCGGGCGCTCATACGCCCAAGACGCGTGTTGGACGCGGCAAATCGGGCCACGGCGGCAAGACGGCCGGCCGCGGCACCAAAGGCACTGGCGCACGCAAGAACACACCCGAGAATTTCGAGGGTGGCCAGATGCCGCTGCACATGCGGCTGCCGAAATTGCGTGGCTTTCAAAACCCATTCAAGGTGAAGTTCCAGGTGGTTAACCTCGACCAGCTATCAGTGCTGTTCCCGCAGGGCGGCGCGGTCGATATCGACCTGCTGGCTGACCGCGGTGCAGTGCGTCCTAACACCTATGTCAAGGTGCTTGGGGACGGCGACATCAGCGTCAAGCTAGACATCACAGCCGACGCTTTCTCGGCGTCAGCCAAGCAGAAGATCGAGGCTGCTGGCGGCACTTGCACAACCCTGTGAGTACACAGGGTTGCCGCAGGGCACATCAGTAACGATCACGTAACGACAAGGCAAGATGACCGGCGTGGGCTTGATCTAGGCTCACCAGGGCTCCTAAGGTTGGTCCACGTCAGTCATCCAATATGGATGCAGGTTGGGCTCACCGGGCAGTGGGCCCGCTGGGCACTTGGGCAACAAGACAAGGTGGCATTACGCATGGGCTGGTCTAGGCGACATGTTTAAGTACATACTGCGGCGCCTGGCCAACTACATCATTTTGCTGTTTGTGGCTGTGACGGGCACCTATTTTTTGGCAGCTGCGTGCCTGAACCCGTATTCGATATTTGCTCTGCGCCAACCACCGGTCAATCCGGCTGTCGTCGAGAACATGATGCGCAAGTACAACCTGAGCGATCAGGTGCCAGTGCTTGAGCGCTACTGGACGTGGCTAACCAATGTGCTACTGCACTGGGACTGGGGACGTTCGCCGCTCGGTGCCTATGTCAACGACCAGATCGGCACGCGCATGTGGGTCAGCCTGCGCCTGGTGCTGCTTGGCACGTTAATCGGCACCGTCGTGGGCGTGGCGCTTGGCGTGTGGGCGGCAGTGCGGCAGTACAAGGTGGGCGATCGCGTCTACACCGTCATTGTGATGATTACGCTGTCAACCCCGACCGTCGTCTTGGCTGTGATCAGCATGATCTTGGCCACTAAGTTGAATCACGCCACCGGCATGCAGATCATCCAGTTCACTGGCATGCACAGCGCCAACATACCCGACTATTGGGGCGCCCATGTGGTTGACACCATCAAACACTTATTGTTACCGACCATCGTGTTGATTATCATTCAGGCCTCCGTGCTCAGCCGTATGCAGCGCAACTTGATGCTCGATTCCCTTGGTGCCGACTATGTGCGCACGGCCCGGGCCAAGGGCTTGACCAAGCCGCAGGCCGTCCGCCGTCACGCCCTGCGCACGGCGCTGATCCCGATCGGCACGCAGGTTGCCTTCTCGATCCCGCTGATGTTCGTCGGTGCGATCGTCACAGAAACGCTGTTCAGTTGGGAGGGCCTTGGCAAATACACGGTGTCGACCATCAACGGCATGGATATTAACGGTGTCGTGGCCGTGACGGCGTTCACCGGCGTGATGATCTGCGTTGGCGCCATCTTGTCTGACATCATCGTGTCAATTCTCGATCCGCGCGTGAGGCTGGGCTGACATGGCTGAAGATCGAAGTCCGGAAACTGCCGTGCCTGCAGCGGAGTACGACGAAGAGGCACTCGCGCCGCTGGGCCGCGGGCGCTTGACGTTTAGGCGCTTTATGCGCAATAGACTAGCCGTGGGCAGCATCTTCTTCTTGATAGTAGTTATCTTGATTGCTGCCATCGGTCCGTTCCTTTGGCACTGGGACTACCGCTCGGGCGTTGATTCGAGCGCGTTCTTGAAACCGCCGAGCGCTGCACACCCGCTTGGCACCATGAAGTCTGGTCTAGACGTGCTGGCTGTGCTGATGCAGGGTCTGCGCAAGTCTTTAATCATCGGCGTCGTCTACGCGCTGCTCATGACGGGGATCGCGGCAGTGCTTGGCTCGGCTGCGGCGTATTTTGGCAAGTGGACGGAACGGGTGGTTTTGTGGGTAACGGACCTGCTTCTCATCGTGCCTCAGGTGCTGCTCGTCTCAATCATCATGGCAGGTAAGGTGGCCCCAAGCTGGGCTTGGTTGGCGTTGGCGCTGCTGATGGCCGTGCTCGACTGGCCGTTGTATGGACGCATTGTGCGGTCGATGACCATGTCGGTCAAGCAGCGCGAATATGTGCAAGCGGCGCGGTTCATGGGCCTTTCCAGCTGGCGCGTCATTTTCCGGCACATCCTGCCGAATATTTCGTCGTTGCTTATCGTCAACATCACCATGGGTGTTGGTCAGGCCATCCTATACGAGACGACGTACTCGTTTTTGGGCTTCGGCATCAAGCCGCCTGACTGGTCGCTCGGCTCGCTGATTCAGGCCGGCATCAGCCAGGGCCCCACGACGTTCCCGTGGACGTTCGCCTTCGCCGCTGGCGCACTGGTGCTTGTGGTGCTGGCGGTCAACGCCATCGGCGATGGCCTGCGTGACGCACTTGATCCGTCGTCAGCAGCAGGAGGCGCGGCATGACCGCTTTGCTAAGTGTCAAGGACTTGCACGTCACTTTCCCCAGCGAGGCGGGCCAGGTGCAGGCCGTGCGCGGGCTGAGCTTCGACCTTGAGCGTGGCCAAACCATGGGCTTGGTGGGCGAATCGGGCTCTGGCAAGTCCGTCACCAGTTTGGCCATTATGGGGCTGCACCCCGAGACGACGCGCATCACCGGGTCGGTCAAGCTGGACGGACAAGAACTGCTAGGCAAAACAGACACCCAGATGTCGGCCATTCGCGGCAACAAGATCGCCATGGTGTTTCAAGACCCGCTGTCGGCGCTGACGCCCGTCTACACCGTTGGCGACCAGATCGTCGAGGCGATCCTTGTGCACCGCGACGTGCGCAAGGCCGACGCCTGGAAGCGGGCCGTCGAGCTGCTTGACGCCGTCGGCATACCCAATGCCAAGCAGCGGGCCAAGGCATATCCTTTCGAGTTTTCCGGCGGCATGCGTCAGCGCGTCATGATTGCCATGGCCATGGCCAACGACCCAGATCTGATCATCGCCGACGAGCCGACCACGGCCCTTGACGTCACCATTCAGGCTCAGGTGCTTGAGGTGCTTAGGGCGGCGCAGCAAGAAACCGGCGCGGCCATGATACTGATCACTCACGACCTGGGCGTCGTGGCTGGCACCTGCGACATGGTGACGGTGATGTACGCCGGACGCCCCATTGAGCAGGGCAGCGTCGACGACATCTTCTATGCGCCGCGCATGCCGTATACCATCGGGCTGCTCGGTACTGTGCCGTCCATGACTGACCGGACGAACAAGACGGCCCTGCCGATGCTTGAGGGTCACCCGCCGTCGCTGGTTGATCTGCCGCCGGGCTGTCCGTTCGAGCCGCGCTGCCCGATGGCCGTGGATGCCTGCCGCACTGACGAACCGGAACCTGCGGTGACCAGCGGCGATGAAGCGTCGCACAAGGTGTCTTGCCATCGGGCCGACGAGATCGCCGCTAACAACCTGCGTCATGGTGACATCTTCCCGATCCCCACGCTGCAAACGTCGGAGTTTTCGGATGTGCCGCGCGACCAGCGCGACTCCGTCTTGCGTCTTGACGCGCTGAAGAAGACGTTCCCCTTGCTCAAGGGCGCCATCTACCGGCGCAAGATCGGCGAGGTGCGCGCCGTCGACGGCATCGACCTCGATATCAGGCAGGGTGAAACCCTTGGCCTGGTTGGCGAGTCCGGCTCTGGCAAGACGACGACACTGATGGAGATTCTTGAGCTTGTCAAGCCCGAATCGGGCACGATCAGCATTCTCGGGCACGACACCTCGGTGATGCATCCAAAGGATCGCCGGGCGTTGCGCCGCGACATCCAGGTGGTGTTTCAAGACCCGATGGCCGCCGTCGACCCGCGCATGCCCGTCTTCGACATCATCGCCGAGCCGCTGGGCGCCTTTGGCTATACAAAAGAGCAGACGCGCAGCCGCGTGTTTGAGCTGCTGAAGCTAGTTGGGCTGGAGGCCGCTATGGCCGACCGCTACCCGCAGCACTTCTCGGGTGGGCAGCGTCAGCGCATCGGTATCGCCCGCGCGCTGGCACTTCAGCCGAAGGTGCTTGTGCTCGACGAGCCCGTCTCGGCGCTGGACGTGTCGATCCAGGCCGGCGTCATCAACCTGCTTGAAGACCTGCAGGGCAAGCTCGGCTTGTCGTACCTGCTGGTGGCCCACGACTTGGCCGTCATCCGCCACATCTGCGACCGGGTGGCCGTCATGTACCTTGGTTCGATCGTCGAAGCCGGCTCGGTTGAGGCCATCTACGCGGCGCCAACCCACCCATACACCCAGGCGTTGATATCGGCCATCCCCATACCCGATCCGAACGTCGAGCGGGCGCGTCGCCGCATTGTGTTGCAGGGCGACCTGCCTAACCCGGCCGAGCCCCCGTCTGGTTGCAAGTTTCACACCAGATGTCCGCTGTTTGAAACGTTGACGCCCCAACAACAGAAGCGATGCACCCAAGATGTCCCGACGCTAACCGCGGCGGGCGAAGATCACACTGTGGCCTGTTTCTATGGTGAAGCAAGGGCCATGTTGTGATCGTTTCATCTTACGATTCGGTAACGATCTGCGTCCAAGCTTGTCGTTACCAGTATCTTTGATGAAATACTGAATTATTCGGTTCACAGTGTGCTCGTTGTGCGCTGCGAAGACAATTACTGAAAGGAGAATAAGCGGTGAAAAAGTTTATTCCTGTGTTGGCAGTGGGCGCACTGGCGTTGTCGATGTCGATCACTGGGTGCAGTGGCAACTCCAACAACAATTCAAGCGGGGGTGGGGCTTGGGACGTCAACGAAACCCCTGCCGCCAAGGTCCAACAAGGTGGTACGTTCACGGGTTCGTACGCCTATCAACTTACGACGTTCAACATGAACAGCGACGAGGGCAATGAGCAAACGGCTATCTTGGCCCTCAGCGCCGTCAACCCAGTGTTCTGGTTTACAGATGGCGCTGGCAAGCAAACCGTCAACCCAGACTACGTGGCCGACGTCAAGGACACCGTCACCAATGGCCAGCTGGTTATCGATTTGAAGATGAACCCGAAGGCATCGTGGAATGACGGTTCACCGATCACCGCCGCCGACTGGATCGCCACGATCAACGCCATGAATGGCACCAATGAGGACTTTGCTGTTGCGTCGTCCGATGGCTATGACCAGATTCAGACAGTGGTGCAGGGTGCTGACCCGTCTGAGGTGATCTTCACATTCAAGTCGACGTACCCCGACTGGATCGGTGTTTTGACATACGGCCCGATGCCGGCAGCTGGCTGCACCACGCCTGACGAGTTCAACAACGGTTGGGCTACCTTGCCGCTGGCCTGGCAGTCTGGCCCATTCATGATCCAAAGCTATGACCCCACGTCCGGCGACATCGTCGAGGTGCCGAACCCCAACTGGTGGGGCAACAAGCCCAAGCTTGACAAGCTGACCTGGAAGCTCATCTCCGATGGTTCTGCCAACACGCAGGCCTTCGTCAACCAAGAGATCGATTACTACGACATGGGCTTGGACTCCGACGCTTACGCGCAGATCAAGGCTGCCCCCAACTCGGTGATCCGTACGGCCTCTGGCCCCAACTTCCGTCAGTTCACCTTCAACAGCAAGGCTCCGATCTTGAGCGATATCAAGGTGCGCCAGGCCATCGTCATGGGTCTCGACCGCTCGCAGATTGCTTCATCGGATATGTCCGGCCTTGATACCGACCCGACGCCGTTGAACAACAACATCTTCTTGCCATCACAGCAGGGCTTCGTTGACTTGGGCAAGAAGACCGGCATCGACTACAACCCGGACGGCGCCAAGAAGCTGCTTGAGGACGCCGGCTGGACGATGAACACAACCACAGGCTTCTACGAGAAGGACGGCAAGCAACTTGACGTCAAGTTCGCCCAGCTGAACGGTGTGGCGGCCTCCGCCAACGAGTACCTGCAAGCACAAACAATGCTGAAGGCCATCGGCATCAACCTGGTTAACCAGTCCGTTGACACGACGAAGGAATGGCCTGGCATCTTGTCGCAGGGCAACTTCGAAATCATTGCTTTCTCGTGGATGGGCACCCCGTACCCGTTGATGAACGTTTCGCAGATCTACGGCACGCCGTTCGCTTCGAACTACGCGCAGCTGACCATCCCGACCGTTGACAACAACAAGGATGCGCTGGCCTCCGAGATGGATCCGGCCAAGCGCATCACCATTGGTCAAGAAGACGCCGAGGCCATCTGGAATGCCGTCCACACGTTGCCGCTGTACCAGCGTCCTGAGCTGGTTGGCGTGCGCGACAAGCTGGCAAACATTGGTGCTCCTGGCATCGCGCGTCAGCCCTACGACTGGACGATTGTTGGCTACGTCAGCTGACACTGATGTCTGATGACGGCCAAGCCGTCAAGGTCTAGCCAAGTGCGCCGGTTGGGGTAACCTGACCGGCGCACTTGCTTTTCACACAAGGCGGATGCTGACGGAGGCGACGGAGTGGTCGGCGTCCTTGCGCAGTATCACCGTGGCCCGCGGCATGGTTGGGGCGATGAACTGGCGCAGGTTTGGGCCGTTGATGTCGTCCCAAATCTGCAGCGCCACGCTGGTGGCGGCATCGTCGCCCAGTGTGGCGTACTGACGAAA
>Ga0123357_10009987_pt1 | contig 12028 bp, 9 predicted proteins | sample TergutEmb28metaG_FD_89873 | JGI IMG/M metagenome (GOLD analysis project Ga0123357, IMG submission 89873) | Embiratermes neotenicus P4 segment gut microbial communities from Petit-Saut dam, French Guiana - Emb289 P4 | ecosystem: Host-associated > Arthropoda: Insects > Digestive system > Gut ...
AGTGTTTTAAAGTGTTTTAAATGTGTTTTATGTGAAATTATATGTGCATTCGTTGGTTGATAAATTGAAGTGATTCTACGAAAATGCACGGTGCTACAGTAAGATTTATAATAGAAACTATGTACAGTACAGTACTTTCTTATCGTGGTGTTATTTACCTTTTGCACATGTTGTATTTTAAGATGTCTTGTGTATATTGTTTTTAGTTGTCTTGTGTGTACTGTTGTCATCTTATGTGTATTTGTTGTACTAAGTTTGTATTGCTGTTTTTACTTTAGATACCGGACTGCTGGCTAGAAGTCAGTATTCAGAAGGTCCTGTGACCGGCCATCCCGACACAGGTTTTTCTTGGTTTCTCTGTGCCTAAAAGCAAATGCTGAGATGGTTCCCAACATCCCAAGTTGCCACTACATGCTTCTCATGTAGCCCTCCCGACTTAAATTATTAGTAACCAATTTCATATTTTGTATACATGTAAAATAACCACTGCCACCGGGTGACAACCTAATTGCAGTTTATTATTATTATTAGTAGTAGTAGTAGTAGTAGTAGTAGTAGTAGTAGTAGTATTACAAATTTGTTATTTACGGCATATGGCTTTACTGACAAGGAAATTCCTGTTGTGATATGCTACAAATGACCTCACCATGTTAAGCGTCACATCAATATGTTATGCACATTCATCATGTTAGGGCGTCATATTCACCTACTGACAGGTGACGCTCTTCCTGTGACACTTGACTCTGTTTCTCGAACAGCTGTCACAGAAAATGACACAAGCTGTCAATTCACCAACCTGCGGTACATATGAACATGTTATCACGTGTTATGTACTACAGTTCAGCACACAGAAGCCTCGGTTAACCGTGTTTAAGGGCCACGATAAATATCAGACGCACAGAAATCACGTACGAGTCTAAAAACTGCAGTTTGCCGCAGATGGTAGTGCTGCCAGACGCACAGCAGCACCCAGTCGGGTCTCCTTCAAGGAGGCCCCACAACAGAACCTGTCTTGTCACTACAAAAACCACAAGAAAACTTAGAATTGTTTTTGTTCCAGAACCGAGAACCGAGGAGGACGGACACAGGATCGGACTGCAGCCTTGAGGCAAGGCGCACAGTTTTGTCACGTGACACGCAAACAGCGTAACTTCAAATGGCACTGGTCTATTGCATTCCGGACTGTCCGCCCTCTGCACTGTCCAGCGCCCGTCATGTCGTCTACGGCTATAATCCAGCAGAGCACACAGAAGACCTATGCGTAGATTTGTGCATATTATTAAAAGGGACGTTACAGAAATAGGACGGGAGGACGCAGAGCAGGGATGGATAGGCTATAAGGGGTACGATCCGAGTTTCGATTCCCGACAGGGTCTCCAAAACGTCCAGACAGCCTTTGGGGCCTCCTATTTCTTGTGTACCAGGGGTAATTTCTCTAGAAGTAAGGTGACTGGATTATAGGGAAAGGTCAAGATAAAGGCAGTAGGTCCTTAAAACCGTTTGGACAAAACTGTACTGGTGTGAGAATCCAATAGGACGACCATCGTTGGTTACTGATGTTGCGAGAATAATCGGAGATTATTCAGGGATTATAAGAGACACTTAAATACAGTGTGTGAGCAGAGCGAAGAGATTATGAATATTACTTTCTTAGTTAGATAGTGAATGAGTGAGTCACCAAAAAACTGAAACAATAAAAAGCATCAGGACGATTCTACCAAACAACACGAACGTCACCAATAATTACAAGGAAATAAGAACCCTAAACGACTAAAGCTGCAACACTCATCCCAACACTCACAACTAATCACTGCCTGCGTTTTATAATATGCTTCGACCTTCAAACACGTCGTTCAATTCATGTAGCTGATTAGAAAATAAATAATATTGCTGTTTTTACAACTATTGAAGCGGAATGCATATAGCTGTACTGACTGGAAACAAACGGAAGTGTTTTTCAATTGGAATTCCAGTCAGTTTGTGGAGTCACACCTCCCGTAACCCAGCCCGAGTAACACCGCGCTTACAAGCAGCTAACATTTGTTGCCTCGAATCTTCATACAATTTCCATTTGTCCACTTCTCCGTCTACCCATTTCGATATATTTCAATTGGTCTGACTTATACTACTTCCATTTGCATACAGTCCATTGGTCTAGTTCTGCTTCTCCTCATTTCTATTGTGTAAACAGGAAAATATTACTAACACAAACATTACTAGCACAAACATTACCTACACAAACATTACTAGCAAACACATTACTAGTACAAACATTCTAGCACAATATTCTAGCACAAACATTACTAGCACAAACATTCTAGCACAAATATTAACAGTACAAACATTACTAGCACTAATATTACTAACACAAACATTACTAGCACGAACATTACCTACACAAATATTACTAGCACAAACATTACTAGTACAAGCATTCTAGCACAAACATTATTAGCACAAATATTACTAACACAAACATTACTAGCACGAACATTACCTACACAAACTTTACTAATACAAACATTCTAGCACAAACATTACTGCCACAAACATTACTAGTACAAATATTACTAGCACATACATTGTAGCACAAACATTGATAGTACAAACATTACTAGCACATATATTCTAGCACAAACATTACTAGTAAAAACATTCTAGCACAAAATATATTAGCACAAACATTACTAGCACATATATTCTAGCACAAACATTGCTAGTACAAACATTACTAGCACATGTATTCTAGCACAAACATTACTAGCACATACATTGTAGCACAAACATTACTAGTACAAACATTTCTAGTACAAACATTCTAGCACAAACATTACTAGCACATAATTCTAGCACAAATATTACTAGTACAAACATTACTAGCACAAACATTTCAGCACCAACGTTACTAGTACAAACACGCCACTTCTAATCACATTATACGTTTGCCGCTCTACTTTCCTGTAAACTTCCGCATGTACAGTACATGGCAGTGGTGACTACTTTTTAGGCGCATTTGCAAAATTGCGAAAACCGACTGTTAGCTTCGTCATGTCTGTCTGCCGTCTCTCCACCCACCCACATGAAACAACTCGGCTCCCTCTGGGCGGATTTTCGTGAAATTTGATACGAGTATTTTTAGAAAATCTGTCCAGAAGATTTATTAAAATTTGACAAAACTAGCAGGTACTTTAAATGAAGACCGGCATACATTTTAATCATATCTTGCTTAATTCTTCTGATAATAAGAAATGTTTCAGACGAAGCTGTACAGAAAATCGAAACACATTTTATGTTCAATAAATATTTTTTTTCGAAAATCGTACCGATTACGATATTATGTCGCAAAATACTGTAGAGCCAGACAGGCCACAGATGACAATATAGCGCATGCGCAATGCATGCTGAATACCTAAGGCTACAAATACACTTTCAGAATACGTAATGCTTATTGCTTTTCATTGCAACAATGGTTACACCCACGCGTCTCAATGTTACGTTACACGTACTACGTTTCCTGCCTAGTGTCTGCACATCTACACGTACTTCTAAAACAGCTATCGTACAATTTATCACAGACCCGTTACCTGTGACTGAATGCACCGCCAAGTGCTGTAGGTTAGGTACACACACTCTCCGCAGTACTGCTAATTGCATCTAAGTGCAAGTAACGCAGCGCCCAGTTCGCGCCGTTTGCGCAATGCCAGAGCAACATTATGTGTGGGAGAAATGAGGAAGAGGCGAACCGCGCAGTGGGCAGCACCAGGGGGCCTGGTCTTGGTTCTTGTGACGCAACAATACGACACGATAAACGTGACCCATCCGCTGATGCACGCTCCTCTTCCTTCTATTTTAATGTTACACTGCATGCAGGGTCTGTCTGTCTGTCTGTCATCACGACCGCACTCACTGGGCCAGTCGCGTGCCCTTTGCTGTTCCTAACATTAAGACGCAGTCTGCAGATCAAAACCGGGAACATCTGATGAAAAGGAACAACAAATTCAACACAGACTGCTTCTGCTTGCTGTTGTTCTTAACTTGTACAAGATGAGTGGTGAGTGAGTGAGTGTCTTCATGCTGCAGCACGGTCTGTTTTGAAATCTGGCACTAAATAGCGGGGCATGCGCTGTAAAATGATGCAAGATTTGTAGCAATATAGCACTCTGTTATCAGATCACTCTCCATATTTTACACAGAGTGTTAAAAAATCAGTTAACCCGTTAGTACGATGTACATTAAACACGTTGTAATTGTCTCCATTACGTAATCAATTTATAAAAACTTCGAAATCAGATCCTTCATGTTCAGTGCACTAATCAAGTCGCTCTGAAACCGCTTTGCGATTTCAGTGGCAAAAGAATGCATAAACACTCTCCGTTACACAAAAGAATATTTTCGGTTAACTGGCTTCACATTCACCCTGTACACCCTGTACATCGGTTTGATGATGGCTTCCAATTTCAGCCGAAATGTGTGGCCCAGTTTATTCTTCATAAAGACATGAACAGAAGCATTTCAGACCGATATTTTATATATCTATTACGTCCAAAAACAATGGGATGTCGCAAATGCAGACACTGGTAGCTGTATGTACCATGTGTGTCAGCACTACATGATCCTGCCATTTGCGCTCAGGGTTTACGTGTTTTGTACGACCTGGCATTAAACTGATGCACTAACCGGGTCATCTCCAAGGCTTGGAGAGCAGAGTGTGTGTTCTGTCAGGCAGATACTGCGTTTGTAAATGTTCTGAATATAACTTCTTGCTTCAAAAGGTTATCAAACATTTCAAAACCTAAAGGAAACTGCAACTGGCAGAGCAAGACAACTGCTGACATTTCGAATAAGAAACTTCATGACAATTATTTTCACATTCAAACCTTTTAGGATAGCAAGACTTGTAGAATAATAAATATTACCGCTGTGAGAAGCTTAAATCTGGGTACAGACGGTCGGACGGACGGACTGACTGACTGACAGTAGCAATGATGTCACTCCCCGAAAAGTAACCGCTCCCTTTCACCACAATTGCCGTGATTCACATCGCGAGTCACCTTCGCAATTCTAGCTGCTTGAACACTTAACGAAAGGTCAGAATTGCCTGCTCCAAAGTTCAGCAATTCGCCAAGACACTCAACAGTCAATATGCAGCACCACTCACTTGATAAGCTTCCAAAGCATCCTGACAATACATCGACGTCTGTACCGATAAGGCGAGAATTTTTCTTCACTTCTCCGAAGTGAGCAGTGACGAGTGTCGGTAAATAAACAATGCACAACTTGAAACATACGGTCGTTCGCTTACTGCGGTGGGCAGCAATGTGAAATGCATGTTACAGGTTGCTGCAGACACGCCACGACGGTGCGTGTGTTACTGTGACAGTGAGTGGCCTGAATGAGGGCCTCAGATGAAGCAACCGTCCATACATCGCTGTACAGTACCAGTAGATACTGTTGGTCTAAACAGCGTGTCTCTGCAATAACCATGGCTGTTAGCGGCCAGCCTCTGACAGCGGAGGCCTGGGTTCAGTCACACACTGGCCTATGTGTAACGTGCGGTGAACAGTGGAATTGGGTCAGGTTGAGGCTAGACCATGCGGGATTTGTGGTAAATAAAATGGAATTATCACAGGTTTGTGCTAGACCGTGTGGGATTTGTGGTAAAGAAAATGAAATTAGAACAGGTTTAGGCTAGACCATGTGGGATTTATGGTAAACAGAATGGAATTAGGAAAGATTTAGGTTAGACCATGTGGGATTTGTGGCAAATAAAATTGAATTAGGACAGGTTTAGACTAGACCATGTGGTATTTGTTGCAAACAAAGTGGAATTGGGACAGGTTTAGGACAGTCCATGTGGGATTTGTGGTAAACAAAGTAGAATTAGGAGAGATTTAGGCCAGTCCATTTGGGGGTTTTGGTGGACAAAGTAGCACTGGGATAGGTTTTTCTTCCAGTACTCCAGTGTTCCCCTGTCAGTATCATCCCACCATTGTTTCACACTCATTCATTCATCCAACATCGACATCATAAACTTGGCAATTTATAGCCTCGTTAAATAACACAATAAAGAGGACAGAAAACGGGAGAAGATGCAATGATGTTCAACATTTGTTACGGCGAAAAAGACAGGACTGTCGTTTCTGTAAGTTTACGGGCATTGCCCTTTCGACCTTCTGGAAATGGTCACAGCGAAAGTAAACCTTTAAGTAAAGTTGTGGTATGCGGAAAGTTTTGAGTACGCATCAGCCAGAATAAGCTGAGCGTTTATTGTGGTGGGGTTGAACTCTGATATTGTTGTGGGACAGCTGCCATATGGCGGCAGTCGGGTGCGACATGGCGAGGGCTGCAATGCAACGCGGAATTTAGCGGCCGCTCGGAATTTTCTGTAGGACCGAGAGCAACCACGACAGTTGCCAACGACTTGACCGGGCACGGGACCTTCCGATTGCACAATGACGTTCAGTTGCGCGAACTCTAACGGTAGTTCCTATGTGTAGTAGCTGTGTTTTGAACGTGAGCAGATTTCTAATAAACAGCCGCTTGATTTCGTGGCTCTTCCCACACACGAACCCAAAGTTGTCCACGTGGCGTGGACAGCGGAAGACCCAAAAGCCTAGTATTCATCTAACAATATACGTGTATAAAATGTAGTCCCATTCTCATAGAGAAAAACTCTATCCGTTGGGAGATTTATATTCTCAAGGCGGGATTTCTGCCATAGGTCTTGTGGCATGTGACACAGCATCGGCGGGGGAGTGGCTCTCGACGTTTCGGATGGTCGTGCTCTCCTTGTGGTCAAACAGTCCAAGATCCTTCTTGAATTGCTTGACACTTGACGGTAAGGGCAGCACGATCCGCCGAAACGTCCGGTACTACTCACCCAACGATGCTGTGCCACTTCGTAGCAAACCTGATGCGGCACCGGAGCGATTAGGAACTGCTGCCGGCCGGTTCATGTTGTGTACAGAAATTATTGCTGTCTGCTGTGACGGTCACTCACAACACACGGTCTAAAGAACCAGTAAACTGAAAATGCAGAGCTGAAGAGACAGAATGTATGTACGTATATCGACCACTGAGGTCGGACAAGTCGAAAGGTGCAACAAGCACATCCTGAGGAACACAAGGATGTCGGTCGAGCAGCAATGTCCTGCCATGTCCTACATCAACTGACGCACAGCAGCGGAGTCCTTGTTGACAGGCGGCCACTTCCTCAGACACTCCACATTGTAACGGAATTCAAATGCTCATTTTCGTGTTGTCATTTCTGAACGAAACGTCCAATGCAAGAACATTTGGACCCTTGACGATTAGACTACTTGACCACGTCATAACGTCGGGCACTAGCACCCAGTAAAGAGACGCCACATCCCAGAAAAACAGACGTCAACCCTCTAGAGCCACTGGGCCCCAGAACCGGTCTGGAGGCTCTGGACAACAGGGTGCTCTTAGTTCTAAGCGGCACAGAACTGCGGATCGTCTAGCAAATAGCCTACATTGGAGGATAATGTGAAGGGGTACCTTACAGACACAGCTTGTGGACAATGTACCTTACAGACACAGCTTATGGGCAATGTACCTTACAGACACAGCTTATGGGTAATACGGTATACCTTACAGACACAGCTTGTGGGCAATGTACCTTACAGACACAGCTTGTGGGCAATGTACCTTACAGATACAGCTTATGGGCAATGTACCTTACAGACACAGCTTATGGGCAATGTACCTTACAGACACAGCTTATGGGCAATACGTTATACCTTACAGACACAGCTTGTGGGCAATGTACCTTACAGACACAGCTTGTGGGCAATGTGCCTAATAGACACAGCTTGTGGGCAATGTACCTTACAGACACAGCTTATGGGCAATGTACCTTACAGACACAGCTTATGGGCAATGTACCTTACAGACACAGCTTATGGGCAGTGTACCTTTGGTTTGAATAAAATGCAGATAACTTCTTGAGTAGTCCAGAAAGTAGTAACTTGAGGTCTTCACTCTCGTGGGATATTTGGCGGCGTACATTTGTAGTTTACTGCCGACGTTTCGGAACAAGATATCGGTCCCACCTGCAAAGATCAAGCAGATTGTACCGACGCTGTCTCGATATGTCGGCAAGCCAACTACCAACCGACGCCGCGCGACATCGACCCAGCGTCGAGGCGTCATTTCTCTCAAGTTGTATTTTCTCAAGAAGGTTTCTGCTCCATGTGGTTAGTTACAGAGACTGCCACCAGAAGCCGGTGGCGTAGTAGTTACAACTGATTCTTCTCATTCAGAAGAACAAGTGTTCGAATCCCAACTCGCAAACCAGCCAATCAAGTTTTATTAAGTTTCCTCCAGCCATCTCTACCCCATTACTACAAAATATTACCACAAAACTGACGCGCGCTTCCCAGTTCATCACATTTTACGCTAAGACATACAATCAATCCAACAGCGACACACCAACCAATTAAGACACAATTAAATACCGTCGTGTCTAAACCCAATGCGTTGCGCTACAAATTGCAATTCCGATGTCGCGCTAACAGTTAGCGCATTTAACACTTGCGTGCGCAGATAAACACGTCACGGCTCGGAGCCACGTCACAATCAGAGCACGAAGTAATTTGAATTTCAAATAAAATCGAAGTAAACGTTTCGTCGTTGCGACTGCTCTACGCAGTGCGGTTACCGTGGCAACAAGGGAGCCTCAGTACAGTCCACTGAGCGGCTCCTGACATGCTCCTGCGCACATGCTGCAGCCTCTTTCTGCACATCCTCAAGTTGTAGAATCAAGTCTGTTAGCTATATTACCACTGCCCTCCTTTGTACAGACCCACACCCGTAACACGATAATTTATATACTTATTTATTTATAAATTACCAGGCATTAGTACTTGTTTTCGCCCAGGATGAGGCTGCAGTTCCACGTATTACAATATACAGGTGATACCCAAACCTTTAAACAACAAATTACACTCAGTGGTATGAATATCTACTGCTTCAGTCAAGAATATTTGCAGGTCAGATATAAGGTTTTAAATCAAATCTACAATAGCTGCATATTGCTCTAACAGGCGTAGGTGCCGTATATACTAGTCAGAGAACGAGGTGAAGTCCATTTCCGGTGTTCTGTGTTAGGAAGCAGCAAACAAAAGTGTACAATAATTTCATATATTAGGCCGCAATTTTACAAACAATGCGCGAATCACATTGGTTGCAGATTTCGTACTCTCTTCCTGTTGGTGTGTAGCCTGTGTGTGTTGCTACATACATGAGGGGGCAAAAGTCGATTGACACTCAATGTCCGACGTGTTGCCTTTACTGCCAAGTGATTTTTTCGCCACTCAGCACAGGCAATAAAATATATGCATTTTGGAGAGTGACTAAGTTCATACATTAAGGCCTGCCTTAGCTGTTTCACTGCTCTGCTAACAGCGTGCATTTACAGCAACCTCTAATTGTGCTGACTAACATCTAAGCAACTATCAGTGTCAAGGTAATGCTGTCCATTTGCACATCACGAAGGCGGAAGAAAGAGTGGGGCAACAGTTCCAATCATTCTGAGCCTCGACACACGATGGAGGAGATGGATCAACTTCAGGCTCCGGCCGCTTTACCCCAAGGATAGAACCTCCTGTATCCATTAAACAGGAGGTCGGATTGGCCCTTGAACCGAGCTGAGAGATCTGCAGAAGCTATAAATCTCCTGTGCCCCCGTGAATCTCAAGTTACGCAGTTCAAGACCCGGTTAGTGTATAGACTGGGACGGTTCGGCACCGTCGGATAACAAAAGGAAGGGATTACAAAGAATAGGGGAGAAACAACTGCCGGAGGGAGATAAAAGATAAGAGACAGAAGATAAGAGTATGAAAGTAGGAAATAAATTATTTAAACCGCCAGACTGGAGCTAATCTCGCGCTAAAAGCCTCGGACAAATGACGGAATACCCTACTGGTCTTAACAAATGGCATGAGCAAGCAGTTCTGCTGCCTCCTAATGTTACATTTGAATAATATTTAACCCTTTAAAGCCCCAGTAGTCACTTTACGTAACACCAGGTTTACCGTTCAACAGTTCTACGTTCTGCCCACACAGAGCATTGATGTGTTTTGTGTGGATCTGAGAACAAACAGCGATTATTTCCCTACACACGTTTAACTTGATGACGTTTGTAACTCAGTGTTTACTGCGCGGTACGAAATAAACCTTTAACTATATTGCAGGCTAAGCCTCGTCTTTAAAGCGTTAAACTTTAATTTAAACGCCGAATTAAATCCCATCTGCCATTTGCTGGCATTATTAGGAGCTCACCATATTCTCCACGTTAGCAGGATACGGGTTAAACAGTAACAAACTGAGTCTCCATCAGACCGTCTACGGGCACAGGTAGCACTGACACACAACACGCCATTACAGCAAAGAATTAAAAGCCACAGTGTCGCAGTATGTGCCAGTACCTGGACACAACAGTTACAGTAAGCTACATTCCACTGACATTCCACAAATTGACACGCGTGCCTGCGGTTGGCTGTTCGTAATTATGAAGCGTTTCTTTTTCTTTTTTTCCCCCCGTTTTATCGATACACGAGAATGAATGTGCTTCCGTGTCTCGTGTGTGGCCTTCACACACCCAGTTACATTGTGATATACGCGACTTGCTGCACAACGTGGGCATTGCCTCCGGACATACATCGCACGCTTTCCAACCACATGTGGCCCGAATTAAGTAGGAGCTGGTGTCTTTTTTGACGTTCAGGTGACCGTGCATCGTGATAAATTCTTATAATAAAATCAACTAGATGCACTAATTTCTCAAATTTATTTTTGGAATAAAACTATACATGTTTCGGACAGTTCATCTGTTCATCATCAGCATTTTTTCACTGTACACACAGCAATGGTATATGTCATACAGGTTACAGTTATAGCTTGCGAGCAGGATCAGGACGGAACGTAAGCTGTAACTGTAACCTGTATGACATATACCATTGCTCTGTGTACAGTGAAAAAATGCTGATGATGAATAGATGAACTGTCCGAAACATGTAGAGTTTTATTCCAAAAATAAATTTGAGAATTTAGTGCATCTAGTTGATTTTATTATAAGAAGCTGCTGTCTTGTAATACTTTTGTGGCTTTGATAAAATTCGGTGTATCTGTTGTTTTGAATTGTTAAATGAGCAGCCGTATGTGAAGACCACGTCCGCCAGTCTTTTAACTGGTATCACAGACTGAACCCTTCGCCGGATTTTAATGAAAGTCCGTGTAGCATTTCTTCAACGTCGTCGTCGACAAGAGTTTCATGAAAATCGGCCTTGTGAAATTCACACTTCTGTGCGTAAATGAATTTATTCCCGCATTTTTTTTCACACGCAATGACCAGTTTTGTTAAGATTCGGAAATGAAAATCTCAACATACTGTGGCTTGAAATTTGTGAGTTTCGTGAAAATCGGTGGGGGTGAAAGCCACACTTTACTTTGAAGATTCGGTAAAATTTTGGCCGTGGTTTCTTCACTCTTGGACCAATCTGCACGAGGTTTGGCACAAACGATGTCTGAAGAAACACATATTGTGATGCTCAGTTTCAGTAAAACCGGTGCACTCACTGCGATATTTTACACAGGCAAGTTCATCAGTGTATATCCTACTTGCCACAGTTGCCGTCCCAGTCCGATGACCTGCCGTGCAAGCGATCTGCACATAACGCTGTAACGTGCTGGTGACAGGACAGGCTGGACTTTCCTTAGGGCCTGAATAAAATCGCACTTTCCGGCGTGTACAATACACTGTTGGTGCAGTACGTGCTGCGCTGCTGTGCACCGTCAGGGAGTGCGCCACTGGCTGGTCGTGTCACAGCTCTCGAAGCAATGTCAAACTCTACATTGTAGCATACTCTACACTGCATCCCACAGTGAAGTTGTAGAAACACACAGCGTTTTTTGTTTGGGAACAGTGGGGGGGGGGGGGGGCACAGGGGGGTTTTGGGGTCTCCCCCGGGAGGGGGGGGGGAACTTTTCTTTTGGGTGTTTACCC
>Ga0123357_10009989_pt1 | contig 12026 bp, 8 predicted proteins | sample TergutEmb28metaG_FD_89873 | JGI IMG/M metagenome (GOLD analysis project Ga0123357, IMG submission 89873) | Embiratermes neotenicus P4 segment gut microbial communities from Petit-Saut dam, French Guiana - Emb289 P4 | ecosystem: Host-associated > Arthropoda: Insects > Digestive system > Gut ...
GCGATGCGTGGCGGATGAAATCAAAAAGGCAGGCGGAGAACCTTTTATAGTACCTTCCATGGGAAGCCACGGCGGCGCGGACCCGGTGGGCCAGGTGAAATTGCTGGAGAATTTCGGAATCACCGAAGAGGCCATAGGCGTCCCGGTCATATCCTCATTGGAAACAGTAAGCGTCGGCGCGACAGAGGGTGGGCTCGATGTCCGTATTGACCGGCGCGCCGCCGAAGCGGACGGCATAGTGGTGGTCGGACGCGTCAAACCGCATACAAACTTTCGTGGAAAAGTGGAAAGCGGCCTGATGAAAATGATGGCCATCGGGCTTGGAAACCCATACGGCGCCGCGCTTTGCCATCAGCTGGGCATGGAAAATATGGAGAAAAACGTTTGGGATTTTGGCAACGTTATCATACAAAACGCCTCAATAGTTTTCGGGTTGGCTATCGTTGAAAACAACGAGCATAGGGCGTGCCTGATCGAAGCGGTCCCCGCGGAATACATCCCTGTACGTGAGCCCGAATTGTTGGTAATGGCGAAGAGCCTTATGAGCAGGATCCCGTTCAACGATATTGATTTGCTCATTGTTGAAGAGACCGGAAAAGAGTTTTCCGGCACCGGCATGGATATGAATGTGACAGGCCGGAATTCAAAATTGGGGGACTCACAACCCGCGCCAAAGCGCATCGCGGCATTGGATTTGACAGACCATTCCGAAGGGAACGCCGCCGGCATACACGAAGCTGACGTGATAACAGAACGGTTTGAGGGCAAGATAAAAAGACGCGCTGTGTATGTCAACGCGATAACAGTCAGGGAGATCGAAGGATTGCGAACGCCGGCGGTCATGCCAAACGACCGTTTGGCGCTCAAGCTATGCATCATGACCTTGCTGCCGGAGAAAGAGACAAAAAAAATACGGGCTGTATGGATAAAAAACACCTTGAACCTTGGACGGTTCATGGTATCCGAGGGGCTTTTGGAAGAAGCGGCCCGCAACAACGAGACCTGCATCGTCGGCGAACCTGAAGAGATACTATTTGACGGACAGGGCAATATATTAAAAAAAATTGATTAAAAAAAATTATCCCGGGATAATTAATAGTAATTAGACAATCTATTTCTTGTAAGATACGCTGATTTTCATAGTGAATATTTAATTGGAGGCTTTTTGTGATAATAGACTTCGCTTTGTTTTTTATCCATCCTTTTACGTTGATGTTCCTTGTGATAATCACGGGGGTTTTTTTCGGGGAAATCAAATTCGGGAAATTTCAATTTGGCATATCAGGGACGCTTTTTACAGGCCTTTTTTTTGGATGGCTGGCATATTGGGTTGGCGATCGTGTGCCTGAAACCGCCCCGGCTTATGACGCGGTCCAGGGCGTATTGAACAGCACATTGGTTTCCAGCCAGTTTTTTGATCTATTCCTGATCATCTTTATTGCGGCGGTTGGGCTGCTTGCCGCAAAGGATATCCTCCCTGTCATGAAAAAATTCGGCGCAAAGTTTATCTTGATCGGCATACTGACGACATTTGTAGGGTTTGCAATGACGTATTCATTGACATTGGCGTTTTCAAGCGGGACGGCCGCCGCCAATCCGTATCAGGTCTCAGGCGTATATACCGGCGCCCTTACGAGCTCGCCCGGGCTTGCCGCCGCGATAGAAACATCGAAACGCGAATCATTGAAAATAGGCAATGAATACTCGAATATGAATACTCAAGAAAAACAGGGAATACTTGATATGATTTCCCCTGACCAAAAAATAGATCCGGCGAATGTCCCGGCCTTATCAAATGAGCAGATTGAAAAATATAGTGAAAAAAGGGCAATCGATGTGGGGATAGGCCACGCGGTAGCCTATCCGTTTGGTGTGATCATAGTGATACTGGCCATGAGCCTGTTCCCCCGTTTGTTCAAGATACGGATTGAAAAAGAATGGGAAAGCTACAACAACGTAGTTTTAAATGATATCGATACCGGGGCTATCGAGGAGCAGGAAAGGGGAAAATTCAATATCATAGCATTCTTTATCGTAGCGCTCCTTGGCTATTTGATCGGCTCTGTCACGATACCTATGGGGCCACTTGGAACGTTCAGCTTTGGTTCTGTAGGGGGCACTTTGATCATAGCTTTGGTATTGGGCAGCCGCGGGAAAGTTTTTCATATTGATTTTCGTATGGACGAAAAAATACTGGCCATGCTCCGGCAAATAAGCCTCGGCTTTTTGCTCGGTATAGTCGGCCTCAGGTCAGGCGAAGAAGTAGTTTCCGCCCTCACCCAATCGGGCCTGACACTGGCGATAGCCGCGGTCATTATCGCAACGACAGCCGCAACCTGCAGCTTTCTGTTCGGCAGGTATGTATTGAAATTGAACTGGATACTATTGTCAGGCGCCATTTGCGGAGGTATGACTTCCACGCCCGGCCTTGGCGCCGCGGTTGACGCGTTGAAAAGCGACAAACCCGCAAGCGGGTATGGCGCAGTCTATCCCTTTGCGCTGCTGACAAAAGTGATCCTTGTGATCGTCTTGCACAAATTGCCGATGTAGCGTTTTCACAAAAAACCGCCTGCCCGTAATACACACAAAGCCGGTCAACATTTGACGGGCAATCCCTTATGTTATATATATCTATATAATGAACAATATCAACCAACTGAAATACTTTGTAGAAGTCTGCAAACATGAGAATTTCACCAAAGCGGCGGAGTCGCTCCATGTCTCGCAGCCGACCGTCACATCCGCCATAAAGGCCTTTGAGCGGGAATTGGGGTTTCAGTTGTTTGACCGCACCAAGGCGCATGTTGTCTTAACTGAAAACGGCGTCCGCATGCTGAAGTTGACGAAACAGTTTCTGGAGGGATTCGACAACTTCACCAAAGAAGCCCACGATATCGTCAGCCCAGGCCGGATCGTTTTGAATATCGGGGTGCCATCGATACTCTGCACCATTATTTTGAAGAAAATTTTGCCGGATTTTGAAAACCGGTATCCCTGCATCAAACTCCATATTATCGAGGTCCCTACGTTGACAGGGCTTGATATGCTGGATGGCGGCCAGATAGATTTGCTTATCGGCAACATCAATGACAATGATATGCCCAAAAGCTGCGACAATCTAAAAATTGTTGAGATGAGGCAATGCCTTTTCATAAACTCAGAAAACCCTCTGGCAAAAGGCAAGAGTATCTCTGTGAAGCAATTGGAAAACCAGTCATTTGTTTTCGTGCCAAAGGGTTCAAGCATGTATCGGCAGATGAAAAGCGTCTTTGAAAAAATCCCAATCGATATTGTGCTGTATTCAAGCCAATTGCCCAGTATCCGCTACATGATCGAAAACGATTTGGCCATGGCGATCCTTTACTATCAGGCGTTTGAGCCTTGCAGCAAGATCACCCGGCTTGAGCTTGATGAGGGGTTGTTTTCGACAATACAGGTATTTTGGAAAAAATCCACCTATCTTTCCGAGGCGATGAGGAACTTTATCAGGTTTGCCAGGGACATGCAACTCTAAGCGAATTTATTTTTAAAACAATAAAAAAAATCTATTGACGGATTAATAGAATGTATTTCTTAGCAAAATGCATGTATGATATTATTAAAAAATCAATTATTGCCGTAGATGCTCTTTTAAATTACAAACTAAATTTTTTGACATGTAATCAGTAGATTTATCGCTGGTAACATAATTTATCGCTACAATTATGTATTCATCAACATCAATATGCTTTTCTTTTAACAGGGGCAGGAGGGACAAAAATGGCGGAACTATTTTCAAAAGATTCAGAGTACAAAGACATAGACTTGGAAATGTTTACGGTTGGTTCGGAATATGGGGATCTCCTTTTTTCCCGTCCGAATCCGGATTGGCCGGAGAAGTATTGGCCTGAGCTAAAAACCGAGACCATTCATTACAAAAAAGGCGACACCGCAAAAGAAGGCGGATTTCATCCCCTTGTCTGTGACTTGATTTTGGAAAAAGACACTCCGATAAAAACAAGGGACGGGAGGGTATTTTACGCCGATATCCTGCGCCCCGCGGACGACGGGCAATACCCTGTGATCATGGCGTGGTCACCCTATGGCAAGATTGAACCGCCGAACAGCTATGACGTCTATGATAGCAGGGCTTTTATGAACAAAGCCTGGAGTTGCGGCCTCGATACTTTTGAAGGCCCCGAGCCCGACTATTGGGTGAAAAACGGCTATATCGTCGCAAATATCGACGTACCCGGTTCGACAAATTCCGAAGGCCCTTTGCGTTATCTCGGCAGGTATGCGGGGCAGGATTCATACGATGCCGTTGAATGGCTTGGGACCCAGCCCTGGAGCAACGGCAAGGTGACGATGGTCGGCAATTCATGGTTGGCCGCCGCGCAGTGGTATACCGCCGGCACACAGCCGCCGCATCTGGCTTGCATTGCGCCATGGGAAGGCTTTTCAGAGCATTATTGGGACAAATTCATGTGGGGATGCATCCCGACGATTGAATTCCATATGTCGATCATGAAGATGATGAGGTACAACGAGGGATATGAGATGATGCCTGTGATGCTTGAGAAGCATCCATGGTATGACAGCTACTGGAAAGAAGAGAAAAGGCCGGATTTCCATAGCATTACCGTGCCTGCGTATGTCGTGGCAAGCTGGACCAGCAATGTCCATCCCTATGGGACATTCAGAGGCTGGTGCCTGATGCAATCCAAGGAAAAGTGGTTGCGCGTCCACAATACACAGGAATGGACCGATCAGCAAAGGCCGGTTTTCAGGGACGATCTGAAGATGTTTTTTGACCACTATATGAAAGGGATCGATAATGGCTGGGAGAAAACGCCCAAGGTACGCGTATCTTTGATCGACCAGACCGGCGTTGATGAAGTGAACCGCCCCGTTGCCGATTTCCCGGTCCCGGGGACGGAATACAGAAAGTATTATCTAAAGGCCGACGGCACGCTCTCTTTGGAAAAGCCGGAAGAAGAAGGGGTTGTCACATTCCCCGTCGGCGATGACAATAAAGGGCTGGCCGAATTCCGGCTCAAGCTGGAGGAAAACCTTGATCTTTGCGGTTATTTCCAGAGCCACCTTTATCTGAGCACAGATAAGGGCAACGATATGGACAGTTATCAGTATTTTTCAAAGGAAGACTCTATAGGCATACCAAATTACCCGATCGTTTTGGGCGTCGACTTCCACGGCGCCGAGAGCCGTCTGCGCATATCGAGGCGAAAGGTTTCAAACGCCGCTTTGTGGGATTACCAGTACAATCCTGATGGCGAGGAATTGATAGCGCCGGGCGAGATAGCGAAGATAGACACCGTCACTTGGCCTTTGGGCATGAAGTGGCGCAAGGGCGAAACATTGGTATATACCGTGTCCGCGGGCAACCGCAGGACAACGGAATTTAAAACCCTTTCGGATCCGCCGACCGTAAACGAGGCAGGAAGCAACCACACTATTCACATAGGCGGCGAGCATGCATCTTATGTAGAGGTCCCGGTGATATAAATGGATGGAAACCTGTTAGCCGCAGTCGGGATCATAGCGCTTTTGGCGCTGATATTTCTTGGCGTGAATATAGGGCTTTCAATGTTCCTTATCGGGTTCATTGGGTTTGCCTATGTGACAAATCTCGGAGCGGCCCTGTCTCAACTCGGGACGTATTCGATGGGATGTTCCATGACATACACAATGACCGTGATCCCGTTGTTTGTTTTAATGGGGAACTTTGCTTTCTATTCCGGTATAAGCGATGGTTTGTTCAATGCCTCAAAAACATTGTTCGGAAGGACCCGTGGGGGCCTGGCCTATGCCGCAATCGTAGCCTGCGCGCTGTTTGGATCTATATGCGGTTCCCTTGCCGCGACAACAGCCACAATGTCAAAAGTGGCTCAACCAATCATGGCGAAAAACAATTACAAAGAAGAGGTGATAGGCGGTACGCTTGCATGCGCGGGCACGCTTGGCACTATGATCCCGCCCAGCACGCCACTGATCATTTACGGCATCATCACGAGCACATCGATCGGGAAGCTTTTCGCGGCAAGCATCCTGCCGGGCATCCTGCAAGCGGTTTGCTTCTGCGTATGCGTTTTTATCATCGGCAAAAAGGATAACAGCCTATTTCCGGCGGGACAGGCGACTACGGCAAAAGAAAAGATCGTTTCCCTGAAAGGGTTTCTTGGGATGGCGATACTTTTCGTCATCGTTCTGGGCGGGATGTTTTCCGGCGTGGTATCAGTCACAGAGGCGGCCGCTGTCGGAGCGGTTGTCGCGCTGGTCTTCATGGTGATCTTCAGAAAGGCAAACCTGAAGAATTTCAAAGAGAGCTTTTATGACACTATCAAAACAGTCGGGTTTGTCATGATCACGCTGGTGGGCGCAAATGTTTTTGGGTCTTTCATCACAATCACGAAAATGCCGATGAATCTGGCAAATTGGATTACAAATTCCAATGTCCAACCTATCGTTGTAATCATCATCATTATGATTGTATACGCAATCATGGGATGCCTTATGGACACATTGGCCTTGATGATATTGACGACGCCGATATTCCTTCCGATTGTGATTGCTTTTGGATACGATATTGTGTGGTTTGGAATCATAGTCCTGATGATCATGAATATGGGCGCGGTGACGCCGCCCGTGGGGCTGAGCTGCTATGTGGCAAGCAATGTTACAAAGATTCCGCTGGCGAGCGTATTCAAAGGCGCAATACCATTTCTTGGGGCATTTGTTGTGGCGCTCGTGATCGTCATCGCTTTCCCGCAGATTGCGCTTTTAATCCCGAGCCATGTCGCGGTATAGCGGTATAGATGAAACAATATGCGTCTGATGGTTTGGACGATTTATTGGAAATATTGAGAATTGAGAGAATTAATTGATAATAAGGAGGGTTCAAAAATGAGAAAAAAATTCAGAATCGTAGCTATAGCCACAGTATTGGCATTGACAATCGGCCTTTTGGCTGGGTGCGGCGGTGGACAGAGCGCGCCGCCTGCCGATACCGGTACGGCCGCGCCTGCCGACAACGGTACGGCCGCGCCTGCCACTGACGGCCAGGTATACAATTTGACGTTGGGGCACCATATGACGGACGTCTTTCATGGCTGGCAGACAATGATGAATTGGGTTGATCAGATGAAAGAAGAAAGCAACGGCAGATTGAATATCGAGGTGTTCGGCGGAGGCACGCTTGCCGGCGCCAGGGATGCGGTCGGCATGGTTCAGACAGGCGGCATGGATATGACATTCAACACGGTCTCCCTCAATCCGGCGCTCTTCCAATACCCCAATCTGCTTGGCGCGTTTGGAGAAAAAATCACGAATTCAATGATTGGGACTTACGCGATATTGCAGATGTACAAAAACGAACCGGCTATCTCAAATGAGTTTACAAACGCAAACCTCAAATGCCTGGCCATATACGGGATGACGCCTTCGTCGCTTGCCGTAGTCGGAAATAAAGTTGAAACAGACAACTGGAAAGGCCTGACTCTTCAATCCGTCGGACAAAATACAATCAAAATCATAGAAGCGTTCGGCGCGACCCCTCAGGGTGTCGGGACAGAGGAATTGTACGAAAACCTGTCAAAGAATGTCGTCAACGGTGATTTGCACGACAGCGCTTTGTATCAGGAAACGAGGATGTATGAACTGTTGAGCTATCTGAATACATTCAATTTCAACACAGGCGTAGCGTTTTATGTGATGAATTTGGATACGTTCAATTCACTTCCCCAGGATTTGCAGGATATCATCAACAATTCATTCGATGATTTTTCGATGAGCTGTGGCGAAGCTACAAACAATTTCTATATCAATTTCATCGAAAATGAGATACCAAAATCAAATTGCCAGCTCTATGATTTCAGCCCTGAAATGACCGCCATCTGCAACGACAAACTGAAGACCGTCATTGCGGATCCATATATGGAAATGGTGAAAGCGGACGGAAAGTATGACGGCGACGCGCTCTATGCCGAGTTTGAGAAATACGTTGACGAAGGCAAAGCAAAGTACGGCAGTGAATACGATTGGTTCAAGAGCTTGCATTAAACGGCAAGAGGCCAAGGCAAAGATAGGACATGAGAGGAAGCACTGATGGGAAGAGTATTTAATATTGTAGACAGAATGGCGCTGCTATGCTGTTGGATAGGGATAGCCCTCATCATATTTTTGATGTTCATGTTTTCTTTCGACGTCTTTGGCCGGGTTTTTGCATCGACACAGATCAAGGGGAGCTATGAAATAGGGCAGTTTGTCATGGCAATCATGACCTTTGCGGCATACAGCTACGCTCAAACATCGCGGGCCCATATACAGGTCAGTTTTCTCATAAGCAAATTTCCCGCGAAGGGACGGTATCTGACTTTGTGTATCGGGTACGCGGCATGCTTTGCCATTTGTATTGTCGAAACGTATTCTCTATGGCTGCAGTTCCAGCATACGCTGACAAGCCCTAAGGTGTCCCCTGTCCTGTATATGCCTTACTACCCGGTATACTGTATCGGATCAATATTGATGCTGATCTTTGCCATTACACTTTTGATTGACGTATTCAGGAGCATTATGGCTATTCAGGGCAACAAAGAGGCTCAGGACAGCTTTAGCAGGATTTTGGCATCGTAACCCGAAAAAAGATTTAGCCTCCCGTATGGGTTTTTTTAGATTCATACGGGAGGCTTTTTTAAAACTCTTCATCAAGCGCGGCTATATATTTTTTGCCTTTTGTAGATTCGGCGAACTCCGTTTTGGCCTTTTCCAAAATACTTTCATTTGTATAAATATCAATCAACGAAGCGGCCATGACTTTTGCCGCGAAAAGCATTGCGTGAAACCCTATGCCTGAGCCGGAAGCGGCTGTCGCCTGCCATGTATGCGCCACAACGCCCAGCGGCCAGGTCGCGACGCCAAACATTGCAAATGGCGTGATCCAGCTGACATCGCCGGCGTCTGTTGACGCTTTCAATGTCATGCCAAAATCATGCGGCGGCTCTACGCCCTCGTGAAGATACGCGTCCATGAGCGAAGCAGGAATGAAATTGCTCCGGAACGCATTCTCCTTTTGTGGCCTGTCAAACTTCTCGCTTATTGCTTTCGCAAAGGACCGGTCCTCGTCGGTGAAGCCCGGCGCCCCCAGCGCGGTCATATTTTCCTCGATTACTTTCACCAGTGTTTGGTTTGATAAGACTTCATAAGCCCCGGATATGATTTTGATCCCGGACAATGTCGTTTGTGTCATCATCGCCGCGCCCTTTGCGATTTCCGCCAGCCAACGGAATGTTTCATGAGCCATTTCTTTGTTCAGTGAGCGTACGTTGTACCAGACCGAAGCCTCTGCCGGCACAGTATTTGGCTCCACTCCGCCTTTTGTGATGATATAGTGCACCCTGTTCTGCTCGGGGATATGCTCGCGCATATAGTTTGCGCCAACATTCATGAGTTCGACCGCGTCAAGGGCGCTTCGGCCGAGGTGAGGGGATGAACCGGCGTGAGCGCCTTTGCCCGTAAATGAAAAGATTGCGGAATATATGGACAAATGGCTGCCTGCCCAGGGCATTGTCATAGAAGATGGGTGCCAGGCCAAACACGCGTCCAAATCGTCAAACATACCAACTCTGGCCATGAGGACCTTGCCCAATATCATTTCTTCGGCAGGGCACCCGTAATAACGTATAGTACCGCATATCTCTTTTTTCTCTATCAATTCTTTAATGGCCACGGCCGCGCCCAAACAAGCGACGCCCAAGAGGTTGTGCCCGCAGCCATGCCCCGGGGCGCCCTCTTGAATGATACTTTTCTCCGCCGAGATTTTCTGGGAAAGGTCCTTAAGCGCATCATATTCGCCGAGTAGCCCGAAAACAGGTTTGCCGTCGCCGTATTCCGCTATGAACGCTGTTGGTATTTCCTTGTTTTCTATAATGCGAAACCCCTGTTTCCGTAAGTAGCCCTTCTGGGTTTCACACGCGAACGTTTCCTTCATGGGCTCTTCCGGGTTCTCCCAAAGCGTTCGGCTCATAGAAACCATTGCTTCACTGTTCCCATCAATAATATCTATCGCTTTTTGTTTTAACATAGCCAAACCTCCTTGTATCCCGCGTGATCAACTATTTTCTGTCGTCCCTGCAGTTTCCGTGCAGTCCGGGAGCGTCGAGCCGCCGAAAGGCATGACCGCAACGCTCGCGTCGTTTCCGACTTTTTGAAAAGCTTCGTCCAGAGCGTCCTGCACACTGTCATAGGGCTTCATGAATAGTTTTTTTACAAGTTCATGATCCAGCTCTGAAACCAGGAATATCTCGCATTGCCTGAGCGCCATTGCAATTGCCGCGGCCTTGTGGCCGCCCAGCTGAAAGTCTGTTTTGATTCTTTCTATCAGCGACTCCGGATCATTTGCGCTCAACATCCATTCTTCAAATACACGCTCCCCAAGGCCTTCGCCGCAGGCGCCGACCAGGATGACGATCCCGCCCTCCCTGACCGCGTGGGTCGCATTGTCCAGGGCTTTTTGCGTTTGGTATAGATTCATATCCTTTGGGGCGCCGCCCTGGGACGCGATGACAATGTCAGCTTTCCGGTCTATATCGATGCGGTACATCCTGTCCAGGAACCGGCATCCTTCTCTGTGCGCTTTGATGAAATGCCCGGCAACCGCAAAAACGATTTCCTTTTTTTCATCCAAAACAACATTGACGATGAAATCAAGAGGGCAAAATGTCAAGGCTTCTTCCAGATCCTCGCGTACAGGGTTTCCTTCTAAAACCCCCGTCACGGCGTTCGGTTCAAGCATACGGCTGTGGTTTGCCTGTATAGCGGCTCTGGTTGATACGCCCGGCATGATCGACTTTGCGCCGCCGCTATAGCCCGCAAAATAATGGTATTCGATATTTGCGACGCCAATCCTTACGTCGGCTTCAGCGACCTTTCGAAATATATCTACAGGCGTACCGTGGCTTGTCTCGCCAAGATGGACAAAATCATTTCTATCGGAATCTATACATTCTATGGCGTCAAAGACAGCGTCTCCGACCAGCCGCCTCTTTTCCTCTTCAGTGTGCCGGCGATGCGACCCAAGCGCAAATACAACGGTGATATCCTCCGCCAGGCAGTTTGCCGCAAACAATTCATCCAGTATTACAGGCAATATCCTGTAGCCTGGTACAGGCCTTGTGATATCGCTCGTGATGATGACGATTTTGTCGCCCCTTTTTACGAGCTTGCTCAAAGGCGGCGTTCCAATGGGGGCGTCAAGCGCCGCTTTCAACGCGTCCGCGCCATCCTTGATCAATGTATGGTTCACAGGCTCTATTACCGAAACCAGATTTTTTGGGGGTATCGAAAAGGATTGTACGCCTGTCCCAAACCCCACCGACAAAGTGACAATATCCGGGTTTTGAGAAGACGGAGGCTTTTCTTTCGTAAACATACGTTGCATTGACCATACTCCTGCAAAAATTGTGAGATGATTGGTTTGCGCTAGTTTAGAATATCATCAACCAAAAACATAGACAAATAATATTAATTTATTCTCATATAGGCCAAAACTATCAGGTGCTATGAGGTAAGGGCGTGTCACACCCCGTTCAGATATTCCTGGAGCCGCTCAACTTCGATCCTTACATCGTGTTCAGATACTCCTGAAGCCTCTCAACGAACCTGCTTACATGTATGCCGTCAACGAAAGAATGATGCGCCTGGATAGAAAAAGGCAATGCCAAACGCCCCTGCTTGTCATAATATTTTCCCCAGTCAAACATAGGCGCCGCGCTTTCCCGATCCCCGCTGAACGCGTGAGTAATATGCGTATATGTCAGCCATGGTATAGGCGAAAAATGATACACATCATTGCGCGGCGGCCCATCAAAATACGCCTGCTGTTCATCCGCCGCCCTTTTCGCGATCCTGACATAATCCTCGATATCGTCCTGCATTTCAACGAATACTTTCTTGAACAATTCCGTTTCGCTGTTCAAATATACGAAAGAAGTATGGATCCGGTCATACAAGACTACGTTATGATCCAGAAA
>Ga0123357_10009991_pt1 | contig 12025 bp, 4 predicted proteins | sample TergutEmb28metaG_FD_89873 | JGI IMG/M metagenome (GOLD analysis project Ga0123357, IMG submission 89873) | Embiratermes neotenicus P4 segment gut microbial communities from Petit-Saut dam, French Guiana - Emb289 P4 | ecosystem: Host-associated > Arthropoda: Insects > Digestive system > Gut ...
GTACGTATTGGTAACGGTAACCCGGACTTCCATGTCTTCGCCTGTTTTTAAATTATCGGGATTTATTATCCGGCCGCCGGAATCCCGGTACTCTGCCGCAAGGGTCAGGCCCTCTGACATCGCCGGTTCGTTCCCTTCATCCGGGAGCCCCCTGGCGCTTAACTTAACATACGCGATTGAATCACTGCGGTTGGTAAACGAAAAAGCGCCGTTATTGCCTGTAACATAACCCAGGTCTTTTTCAACAGAAGGACCAGTGATGGTCACATTCCCCGGGCGGCCCGCAGCCGAATAATCAATTGCAATACTGCCGCCGGAATTATTTTGTACATAGGGAGCGGCAGCGATTAATGCATATGCGGTTTCCTGGGTAGAAAGCCAGCGGTCTCCGGATAATGTTTTGGAAATATCTTCATACAGGGATCGTGTCCGGTTAATCATCTCCGCCGAATAACTCTGCCCGGTGCTGCCGGTACCAAGAAGGATTAAGGTTTCAAGGATCATTGCCTTGTCCCTTAGGCTGGAACCAAAAGTCGCCGAAAGTTCGCGGTATTCGGTTTTTGGCAGATCCAGCATTCTGGTCATACTGCGGGCAGTATCAAGCTGACCGGCGTACCAGTAAGCCGCTGCCAGCCTCCAGCTTGCCTGCTGCGGAATGTTTTTTTGATCCCTCAGCCTGTTCATCGATCCAAGGTCGGCTTCTCCGGCCAGGGCAATGGTATAAAGTCTGTATGCCTGCTCAACGTAACTGTAATCATTGTTCCTGGGCTGCCAAACCGCCGCTCTGTCCTTTTGATAATGCAGCCAATTTTTAATAACGCTGTCGCGCACCTGGTAGCCCTGCTGCCTTGCCGCGAGCAGGAAATGGCCTGCGTACGAAGTGCCCCAGTCATGCGGGATTGATCCACCCGGCCAATAAGAGAAGCCGCCGGAAGCTGTCTGGAATCCGTAGATTCTCTCAATACCAGCGTTAACATTGGTCCGGATTTCCGCGATGCGGGAACTGTCCAGCTCCATCATATTTTCCAGATAAAGCTGCGGAAATACACCGCTGGTTGTCTGTTCAACGCAGCCGTTCGGATACTTAACAAGGAAATCCAGTCTGGACTCCAGGTTTAGCGGAGGCAGTTTGGAAAAACTTGCCGTAAGGGTATTGGTTCCCTCCCTACCCGGATAATTCAAATTACCGCGTAAAGTTTCGCCTGGAGATACAGGGCTAAAGTACGAAGCCGTTACCGGTATTGCCGTCGATCTTACTTCCATATCCGTCACATGCTGTGCGGATTTTAGCCCGGCAGATTCTGCTTTTGCGGTAAAAGTCAGATTCCCGGGATTGGCAGGAGCTTTAACCCTGAACCTTAACAGCTCTTCTCCGGTTTTTGTAAAATAAACTTCCTGAACCGCTGAGCCCTGGATAATGGCGCCGGGTACAGAGAGGCTCACCTTTACATTTCTGCTGCCGTCTTTAAACGAATTAACATATACCGGCACCACAACTTCGTCATTGGGCGACAGGGTGCGCGGAAGGGAGGCGAAAACCATCAGATCCGATGTTACCTTGACCGATGTCTGCGCCGTGCCATAGGCCCGCTGCGATTTGACAGCTTCCGCTGTAGAAGAAGCGGCCATAACCATTATGCGCAGGGCTCCTGTATACGGCGGCAGGTCAAAGGATTCGGTCCTTGTTTCACCGGCTTTTAATTCATAAGGTCCAAAGAAATGCACCACAGGTTTAAACCGCTGTGTTTCTTTGCCGGAATCCATTTGTTCATCATCGCTTCCTCCAATCGCAAGAAGGGTCTCAAGCCTGCCGGAGTAAGCGCCGATTATCTGCGAAAACAGATCCCAGGACTTAAGAAAAGAGGCTTCCCTGGTGTAAAAAGTACTTGCCGGATTTGGCAGGTTGTAACGTGTCAGACCCAGCAGGCCTTCATCCACAACGGCTACGGTATAGGCCATAGGTCTTCCGTCCGCTTCACTTACAGAAAAAGAAACATTTGATTCTGCTTCCCAGTTGGGAGGGGCGTTAATTACCGGATGCAGTACAACTTTGGGATCATCGATTGTAACCGGAATTATACCGTAGAGCCGGATAGGCAGATCATTGATGGTCTGCAGATGCGGCTGCAAAAGGGTGACGTGGACATAAATATTGGGCGTCATCGAAGGATCGGCGCTGAATTCGTAACTGGTCATTTCATCGCCGCAGCTTACCCAATCGCTTTTGATAATTTCCCCGCCCTTTTCAAGAATCACCAGCGCGCCGGCTTCCTTGTTTGACGGAAAGGTAACCTGAATTTTATCGCCGGTTATATAGGATGGTTTATCGGTATTAAGGGTAAGCATGGCTTCTGCGCCCTGCCCCTGCGCTGTGGACCTTCCTGCCCAGCCGGGCCAGTCAATATACACGGTTTGCGCCGCGGCATGGCCTCCCTGACTGTCCTGAACAAGGACCATGTATCTGCCCCAGTCCGGATAATTAACCCTGAAACTCCAGGAACCGGTTCCGTTTACCGTATTTACAGTTCCTTTTGAAATTGGATTGCGGGAAATTGCCGTTGAAAACTCGGCTGCTTCTCCGTCGCCTTTTTCCCACCACCACCGCCAGTTCAATTTATATATTGCGATATTCAGCGTAATGGATCCTTTGACCGGATTTCCGTCTTCGTCAAGAACAACTATGTCAGCCCTGTGATCCGTGTCGGTAAGGAGCATGTTGCGCGCGGCGTCGCCTTTCGGCAGCCTGATCCCCACATACCGTTTGTACGGCGAATATTCCATACTGGTCTGTTCCGAAGAAAAAACTCCGGACGGTTCATAAACCCTGGTCAGGAAACGGGCCGTTACTTTTCCCGGTACAGTCTGGCCAGGGTTAAGATTCATGGAAAAAACAGTATTGCCGGAGTTATCCAAAAATCCTTCCCAGACGTTCTGGCGCTCCGCAGAGACCAGCCTGGACGGATCGCGGAAACTAAAGTCCGGATACTTGGAAAAGGCAGTATCCTTGTCAGCAAAGGTAACCGAAATATCGGCTTTTAAATTCGAAGCAGCGGCTCCGTACAGCCATTGGGCGCCTAGTCCGACAGTATGGGGTCCGCTTTTAATTACATCCTCGCCGGAGAAATCCAGATCCGTTTTAAGCCGGTTTGGCATTACAGTTTCTATTTTGATGTTTTTACTGAATGTATTGTTCCCGACTTTTACCCTTGCGGTCCAGTCTCCGGTCGGAGCATCGGAATCCGTCGATGCGGCAATTGGATAAAAACCGTCAACCGAGCTTGTATATGTGTTGGTTTGGGTTATCCTGCCCCTGGGATCTTCCAGTTCAAAAGAAACAGGATGATCTGCAGGCAGATTAAATTGCGGATCCGACAGCAGGAATGTCAGGTAGATATCGTCTCCCGGCCGCCATACTCCGCGTTCACCGTAGATCAAACCCCTGATTCCTGTCGAAGGAGTTGACCCTGCGACATCAAACTGGCTGGTAGCCAGTGTCAGGGAATCGTTTACCTTAAGATAAGCTTTACCAAGGCTGTTTTCGGCATAAATGATGAGCCGCAGTCCGGAACCTGAGCCTTCAGGGAAATCCTTGATTTGGGCCATACCGTCGGATCCTGTTTTACCGGATAGTAAAAGCCTGCCCTGATAATTATAAATTTTATAATCGGTATTGGGCGAACTCCTGGCGTTAATCAGGTTAGTGGCCGTGATTACCCAGGAGCCGTCCAGGGTTCTTTTTGCAAGCAGGCCAAGATTGGAAACAAGCACATTGCGGCTTATTGTTATGTTATGATCATAAAAAGGAATATAAAATGCCGGGTGGCATGGATCCTTGCGGTATTTGTTCCACGTACTCCAGTCATACCCGGGTGTATTATAATAATTATCCCAGTAACTGGTTTCGCCTCCGTAACGGTATACGGGAAAATCATCGCCGGGAAACTGGAGGTTGGAAAAATCTCCATGGCCGGCAGTACATTCGTATTTTACATGCCTTAACCTAAAACTTACCCGTATATTAAACATTCCGCCGGGATATTTTTTGCTGAGTTCCGAAATATCCAGCCCCCTGCCAATCCAGCGGTTCTGATCCGTATCATTCCACTGGAAATCATAGGCTTTGGTCCACACCGGCTCGCCCACCCGGTCCAGTTCGTTGGTGTCGTTAAGGTTATTAACCTGCAGGAACTGAAACATATTGTCGCCGTAAATCTGGAACGCTTCCACAAGTATGCCGGTGAGATTTCTGGTTTCCACTACAAGCTGGGCGCCCTGGGAAGTGGGAAGAATTACGCCGTTACCCGCAAAACGTACTTCCGGGAGTTCCCATTTTTCCGGAACCGTATAACGGACTGGAGTTTCCATACGCCTGCCGTTAATGTCCTCCAGATCCTGGATCAAAATTTCGGATCCGGGGAGTATATTTCCTGCGCTGTTTCCAAAAATGCGGATTACATTGTTATTCAGCGAATAACGGACATCGGTCCTGCCGTCAATCGAAATAAAACCTCTTAAATCGTTATATTTTTTTAATGGAGAAGAAAAAGAAACAACAATGGCTCCGTTATCTGAGCTAAAACCCATTATCTCAAAGGTATCAATGCCGGGAATTATTACCGATACACTGCCTTTTTCGGCGCTGCCCAATGGCTTGCCGTCCCAGGATATTATTACCGTGCGCTGATCCTGGGTCCGTACAACCGGTGCGAAAGCAAACCGGTGTACGCCAGAATCGTGTGTCCATTCAGGTTTACCAAGGTTCTGTGAACTGACCGTCTGTTCGATTGCCGCTATGGAGGCGTCTTCGTCGGCGCTGACAATACCTTTAACTATCATTCTGCCGGAATCATCAACCTGGACAGGATCAAGATTTACACTCATGTAGGGAACAGCGGTAACAAAACCAAAACTAAAAGGATTGATGCCGTCTGCATTTACCCTGACCTGGTAACGCTGACCGGATCTAAGCGGCTCGGACGGAGTAAAAACCAGGGTAAAATCATCGTCCCAGGAAGCTGTTCCCTTTACGGAAGGCTGAAAAACAAATGTATTTGAAGCAAGCGGCTTTGATGTATCCTGGCTCTGCGCAAAAACCACCTTGATTGGATCATTTCTATTGAGCACTCCGGCGGAAACCGCGGCTATCTGCCCGGGATCCGGATCTTGTTGTTTTGCTGTACAGGAAAATATTGTAAAAACAGAAATTAATGCCAGCAGGGGAAATACCGCGCAATATGTTAAACGGCCAAATAGTTTTTTCATGAATCCTCCGCTTTTTTAAATATATATGGAAACCGGCCTTAAGTAAATAAAATTACGGACAATAAAGCCGCGACAGCCGCAGCCGCAAGTATATACAGCCAGAAAGGGCTGTCCGCCAGTTTAAAACATTGTTTTTTGGCCGGGATATATATTTTTTTATCCGGCATGGGCGCCGAGTACCCGCATTGCGGACAGCCGGATTTGAAATGGTTCTCATCGGCCGAATAACCGCAGCTTGGACAGCGGACAGAGGAAAAAAACCTTCCGCAAAACGGGCAATTTTTGGAATTTAAAGGAACTTCTGCGCCGCAGTTATCGCAAAAAAAGCGCGGACTCTTTTTCAGGGTTAGCTGTTGGCCGCTTTGGGACAGGATTCAGCTGCCGGGCAGCCCGGGCATGCACTGGTTTCGCCGCCGGAATCATGGGCTGAATCATGGGATGCACTGTCCCTGGATGAACCGTGGGTATGGCTTCCGCCGCCGTGGTTGCTGCTGGATGTATGATCTGTTACATAAAACCCGTGGCCCTTGAAAATAATGCCGGAACCGCCGTTAATCAGACGGCGGACTTTTTTGCCGCATTTGGGACATATTTTTACAGGTTCATCACTGATTGCCTGGAAAACATCGAAGGTATGTTTGCAGCTTTTGCATTCATATTCATAAGTAGGCATTTTCTTCCTCGACAAAATAACCGGAGTAAAACTCCATTTTCATAATAACTGACACAAAAAGTCAGATTAATCTGAATATACCGAAATAGCGTTAAAAAGTAAAGATAGATCGGCGGAGGTAAAAGTATCGGATTTTTGTGTCAGAACCGCGTCATTTAATTGCGGTTGATTCATAAAAAGCGCAGGTAAAAAATCCATAATACCTTTTTGCTTATCCGGGCCTGCTGCAGCGCCAGGACCTGCAGCCGCTGCTCCGCCGGAACCCGTGCCTGCTGCCCCACCCGCAGGTTGTATATTCACAATAAAAATCCTGGCCAGGGTAAGTAAAGCGGCAAGCGCCCGCGCCTGTCCGGCAGAAGGGGTGCGGATATAAAATTCAAGTTCCCATAAATCTTTGCTGTCCTCACCGCCTTTTAACACCCTGAAGAAAAAATCCTGCGCAGGCAGCTGAATGGGAATTCCAAAGTCAGCCAGAAATTTGTTCACGGTTTCCTGGGGAGCTGCGATCCAGCCTGCCATAACCGAACCTTTTTTAAACCCGTCAAAATCCTGCGGTACAGTTACCGCATCTGTACTGTTGGCAAGCCTTTCAAACGGATCGCCCGGACTTACCAGAGCTCTCGCGGAATCCAGAGCCAGCCCGATTCCGAACCTGTCGGATTTCCAGTAGGAACCGCCGGCCGTTGATTTTTCCTTCTTCCAGTCTTTGCTGAATGTCATGGAAAATCCGGCCTGGAATACCGGATATTTCCCCCTAAGCAGCGCAAAAAATTTATCTGTTTTTGCTCCGGAAAAAACCGCGGCTGCGGTCGCTGTGCGATCCAGAACCGCTCCTGTCTGCTTGAGATCCAGGCCGTCAAAACTTATGCTTTCCAGCAATGGTTTTGCCTGCTGAACATCCGCCCACAGGTACATCGCTCCGCCTGCAGGCAGCAGACTAAATTCACTGGTGTCAAGGACAGCGGTATCTTTGGGAATAGTCGTGCAGGAAGCAATCATCAAAATGACAGCAGTCAATACCGCCATCTCGTAAAACATTCCAAAAAAATTTTTTATAGTTCTTTTATTTTTTTTCATTTTTAAATTCTTTCAATCTTTACTTTCCATGTATCTTCGCCGGCTTCCATATCAGTCCAGCCATCTGAATTTTGCATATCAGGGATCCATTCAGTTTTAACAGATAATGTTTCCTCGGCGGCGTAATCGGCAAAAGCTTCCCACGCTTCCTTAAGGTTTGCGGAACCTGACAATTTTACGTTTATCCTGTCAGTCAGTTCAAAACCTTTATCTTTTCTCAAGTTCTGAATTCCGCGGACAAGATCCCTGACGTCGCCTTCCATAGACAATTCGCGGCTTATCTCGGTATCCAAAGCAACGGTCAGCGAACCGGCGTTAACCACCTTGAGATTGGCTTTCTCAATACGGCGGATGTCTAGTTTTTCCGCGGTAATATCAACATGCCTGCCCGGTACAGCTTCAATGGATAAAACAGCGCCGTCAAGAAGGCTCTGGATCTGCGCGCGGGAAAATCCAGCGATTTTTTCGGCTGCGGATTTCATGTCCTTTCCAAGTTCCTTGCCAAGTACGCGGAAGTTGGCCTTTGCTTCGTAATCAACTAAATCCTGCTCGTTGTCCAAAAAGACTGCGTTTTTTACATTGAGTTCTTCCCTTATAATATCTTCCATTTCGAGGAGCGCGGCTTTTTCATTTTTATCCCTGGTAACAAGCTCGACTGTCTGCAGCGGCTGCCTGATTTTAATATTGTTCTGGGAGCGCAGGGAGCGGCCCATAGAGACCGCGTGCTGCACCGCGGCCATTTTAAATTCAAGGCCGGGATCGCATCTGTCCTCAGCCGGGACAGGAAAATCCGCCAGGTGGACAGACTGCGGATCGTTTTCACCGCGCAGGTTCTGCCAGATTGCTTCGGTCGTAAAAGGCATAATGGGCGCGGCGACCTTTATAAGTGTAATAAGCACTTCGTAGAGAACGCCGTAAGCGTCGCTCTTGTCCTGATCCATGGTACCGTCCGGATTGTTGGCTCTCCAGAAACGGCGTCTTGAGCGGCGGATGTACCAGTTGTTGAGGTAATCAATAAAATCCAAAATCGGATCTACAGCCTTTGAAAGATCGTAGCTGTCCAGGGCGCTTCGCACCTGCCCGGTAAGGCTGTTGCATGCCGATAAAATCCACTTGTCCAGTGGATTTGCCGGATTTGCAGGAGCGCAGCAAGGACTGGCGCCGTCGATATTCGCGTATGTAACAAAGAAGCTGTAAGCATTCCATAGTGGCAGAATAATACTTTTGAGTACATCCTTTACGCCGTCGTCGCTGAAGCGCAGATCTTCGGCCTTGATTAACGCTGAATGCACAAGAAAAAGCCGCACAGCGTCAGCGCCGTAAGAATCAAGCAGTTCCGCAGGATCAGTGTAATTTTTAAGGCTCTTGCTCATCTTGCGGCCGTCAGAGGCGAGTACGATTCCGCTCACAATACAGTTTTTGAATGCCGGTCTTTTGAATAACGCGGCGGCAAGGACGGTAAGTGTATAGAACCAGCCCCTGGTCTGGTCAAGGCTTTCGCTGATAAAATCCGCAGGAAAGTGGCTGTCGAAAAATTCTTTGTTTTCAAAGGGATAATGGTTCTGCGCGTAAGTCATGGCGCCTGATTCAAACCAACAGTCGAGTACCTCGGGAACCCTTGTCATTGTACCGGTGCAGCCTTTTTTCCCGTTGGCAGCCGTCGCCTTCGAACACGGTATGGTAATCTTGTCGACAAACTGTTTATGAAGATCCTGGCAGTCCACACCGGAAAGTTCTTTTAACTCGGCTCTGCTGCCTATGCAGATAGTCTTACCGCAGTCAGGGCATTTCCAGATTGAAATCGGGTTGCCCCAGTAACGGTTGCGGCTGATTGCCCAGTCCCTGGCCCCTTCCAGCCACTTGCCGAACCGGCCTGTCTTGATATGTTCCGGCACCCAGTGAATCTGGTTATTGGCGGCGATCATATCCTGTTTTATTTTTTCGACCCGGACAAACCAGGAACCTACGGCGCGGTAAATAAGCGGGCTTTCGCACCGCCAGCAATGCGGATACGCGTGCAGGATTTGATCGCGTTTGATCAGCTTGCCTTCGGCCTTTAAGCGTTCCATAATGGCTTTGTCAGCGTCCTTGACAAAGATCCCCTTATAATCGGGAACTTCCGAAGTAAATTTACATTCTGCGTCCACAGGACAAATAACCGGAATTCCTGTTCCCTTTAATACCCAAAAATCATCCTCGCCAAAACCAGGCGCGGTGTGAACAATGCCGGTACCGTCTTCGGTGGTAACAAAGTTTCCGTTATATGTTTTAAACGCGTTATCTTTTTCGGCCCAGGCAAAATACGGAAACAGTGGCTCGTAACTTATACCTTTAAGCTCCGCGCCTTTTTTGGTCCAGACAACGCGGTATTCGGATTCATTTTTAAAATAAGCGCCAAGGCGGGCCGCTGCCAGAACATAGAATGTATCAGGAACAGAAATTCCTGCGCCTGGTGTATTCGGCATGCCGGGTGTATTTGACTTGCCGGGCGCATTGGATTTTGTCAGGTCCTCCGCAAGTACGTAGTCAATATCGGGTCCCAGAGTTAAGGCAAGGTTTGAAGGCAGAGTCCAAGGAGTAGTTGTCCAGGCCAAAAAATAAGTCTGCGGCGGAAACTCAATTTCCCCGTACTTCCGGTCTTCTTTAATTTTGAACCTGATCGTAATGGCCGGATCATGGACGTCCTTGTAGCCGCCCTGGCTTAATTCGTGATTGGACAGGACTGTTGAACAGCGCGGGCAATACGGCAAATTGTAGAAACCTTCGTACATCAGATCTTTTTCCCAGAGGGACTTCATGACCCACCAGATTGATTCCATGTAATCAGAATCCATGGTTTTGTAATCATGCTCAAAATCAACCCAGCGGCCCAGCCGCGTTATGGTCTGTCTCCATTCCTTAACATAACGCTGTACCGAAGCCTGGCAGGCTTCGATAAAATTAACAACGCCGTATTTTTCGATATCGGTTTTGGAATTGAGCCCCAGTTCTTTTTCGATCATGTTTTCGATGGGCAGGCCGTGGCAATCCCATCCGAACCGGCGTTCAACTTTCATGCCTTTCATTGTCTGGTAACGCGGGATAATGTCCTTAATGGTGCTGGGAATAAAATGTCCAAAATGCGGGACGCCGGTCGCAAAGGGAGGGCCGTCATAAAACACATACTCCTCGGCTCCCTCACGCTGTGAGATCGATTTTTCAAATATTTTATTTTTTTCCCAAAATTTTAATATTTCTTCTTCCTGTTTGGGAAAACTCACCCTGGGATCTACGCTGTTGTACACAATAACCTCCGATTACCGCGGTTATTATGACATAAAAAAAAATTATCTTCCAGCGGATGCTGTGGTTAAAAAAGCGAAACAGCTTCTCCCAAATCATCAAGGCGCTTCCATACAGTTGATAAAACATCGGCGGGCGGTTCTATAAGGTCTTTAACAAATACCGAATGTATGCCGGCGCCGGCAAGAGCCTGCAGGCCGGCGGCGGAGTCTTCAAACCCAACGCAGTCAGCAGCCGGAACACCCAGCCTCTGCGCGGCCAAAAGAAAAACATCGGGCGCAGGTTTGCCTTTAGGGACTTCATCGCCGCAGGCAACAACTTTAAAATAATCGGTAATTCCAGCTATGGCAAGTTTATTATACGCTGATTTTTTATATGTGGATGTCGCTACCGCCATCGGGATTTTATTGTCCGCCAGATGGTCCAGAATTTTAATAAGCCCTGGTTTATGTGCAATGCCTTTCGCGAATTCCTCTTCAAAGAGCCTGTGCAATACCACATCAAACTGCGCGTACGGGAAATCAGGACCAAGCCTGCTCATGCATAAATTGCGGATGTCTTCTCCGTTAAGGCCGATAGTATCTATCGCCAGGTCTTTGGTAATGTCCCAGCCGATTATTTTTCCTGCATCGATCCATCCGGTAACCATTGGTCTCTCTGTGTCAAGCATAAGGCCGTCCATGTCAAATATCGCGGCTTTGGGCTTAAAATCAGTATTCATGCGTATGTCCTTTAACTAAATTTTTATAACAACATTTCTTTTATTATAACGCCTTCCGCAGTATCAAGATTTACTCCCATAAGTTTTGCGAAAGTCGGCGCCAGATCAACAAGACGCGCGCTTTCAATAATTGTGTTTGGGCGGATATCCGGACCGGCTGCCGCAAGCACAGGCTGGGGGCCTCTGGAAGGCAGATAGCCGTGGGTGGCCCGGCCGTAACGGTAATCGGTAAGATCAAAAGTTTTTACAAGCGGGCGTTTCCAGTTGTCGCCAAAGGACGTATACCCGTCAGTCTCAAGAACAAAAGAAAAATCTCCGCCCAGATGTTCCTCCTTCCGCGCTTCCTCTTTAGTAAATACTCTGCTAATACCGTAAATCCCCTCATCACAGAGATGGTTTAGGAGAGCCATAGTTTTTTGGCGGATATATTGATCGTTGCGGTTTTTTAGAAAAACATGGGCGGACATTCCGGCAGAAAGGCTGTAAGCATCCCAGTCAATAAAATTCCCTTTTTCATCATAACGTATTAAACCGTAATCGGCGAGCAGGACATTTATATTAATAACGCGTTTTATGTCCATCTGGCCGTGATCGCTAATCAGAAAAAAATTTGTTTTATCGCGGACGCCGGCTTCTTCCAGCGCGTCCATTACATCACCTATCCATTGATCGGTCTCCAGGATCGCAGCATCGACTTTCCCGTTGAACACCCCAAACTCATGGCGGGCGCTGTCGATATTCGCAGGATGAATCATAAAAAATTCTGGTTTATATTTGCGTATAATATCGCAGGTACATTTCATAATAAAATAATCCGGGGAAGGATGCATACGCATAACCAATTCCGGGAAATACGGACGCGCGATATCCAGGATCGCGGGGCTTGAGCCGGATCTGGCAAAGCAGGCTTCGTAAGTATCGTCCGGGCCCTGGGTCCAGTATTCGGCGATCAGGTAATCTATTGAGGGGTGGTTACCTGATACTGGCCACGATACCCCTGCGGTCGAATA
>Ga0123357_10009992_pt1 | contig 12025 bp, 12 predicted proteins | sample TergutEmb28metaG_FD_89873 | JGI IMG/M metagenome (GOLD analysis project Ga0123357, IMG submission 89873) | Embiratermes neotenicus P4 segment gut microbial communities from Petit-Saut dam, French Guiana - Emb289 P4 | ecosystem: Host-associated > Arthropoda: Insects > Digestive system > Gut ...
AAAAAAACAAAATAATCATGCTCTCTCTCTTGCCCCACACTCATAAAAAATATAAAAAAAAAAAAAAAAAAGAGGGGGGGGGGGGTTTTATATGAACGGGGGTGTCGCTTGTTTTTGTTAGAGGGGGGGGGGGGGGGGGGGGTAGACTGTCCAAATCTTCAAACAGAGGGAAAACAAACAATGATTAGCACCGCAGTTCAGAGAGGCGGCTGGGTTTATGTCTACGATGAAAAGGGTTCACAAATAGCGACGATCGATGCCGCAGATGGTCTTCAGGGGTACACTTCCAATTCCGTGTCCGTGAAGAGAGGTGGCTGGATTTATATCTACGACGAAAGGGGTTCGCAGATCAACACAATTTCTGCAAGTTAAAGTCCTGCCCGGCGGGCATGCTCGGTCATTTCGCTGCGAATGTGCAGCGCCAGAGCGAGCGCACGGCGGCCATCGTCGCCGCTGACTACCGGACAGCTCTGACTGCGAACGGCGTTCAGGAAGCTGGCAATCTCCAGACGCAGCGGCTCGCCAGGCTCTACGGAAACTCTGTGCAGCGACATGCCCGGAGCCGGGGTTCCGTTGGGTAACTGCGTTCCCTGCAGCTTCTGCGCCATCGCCGCAATCTTGGCTGGGTCGAGCTTGGCTGCGGAAGAGACGTCGATCATAAACAGGTCCTGCCGCGCGAAGTCGAGCGAAAGGTACTGGTGCGGCTGGAAGAAGCGCAGCTTGCGCACGCGCTCGGTCGAGACGCGCGAAGCCGTGAAGTTGGCCACGCAGCCGTTGGCGAACTCCACGCGCACATTGGCGATATCGACGTTGTGTGAGAGCACCGGAAGCCCGACGGCTCGAACCTCGCGGATGGGGGAAGTGACCAGCGACAACACGATATCGAGGTCGTGGATCATCAGATCGAGCACCACATCGACATCGAGCGAGCGCGGCGTGAACAGACTGAGCCGGTGCGCCTCAAAGAACATCGGCTTGTTCAGCAGCTTCTGGGCGGCGGCGACGGCGGGGTTGAAGCGCTCCAGGTGGCCGGTCTGAATGATGCGGCCTTTCTCGCGCGCCAGCGCCAGGATGCGGTCGGCGTCCTCAAGGCTGGAGGCCAGCGGCTTTTCGATCAGCAGATCGACTCCGGCGTCCACTAGAGGCAGAGCAGCCTCGGCGTGGGCGCTGGTCGGCGTGCAGATGGAGGCGGCATCCACGCGGGTTGCCTCCAGACACTCCTCCACTGAACAGAAGGCGGGAATGCCGAACTCACGGGCGGCCTCACGAGCAGCCTGGTCGCAATCTACGACCGCAACCAGACGGACGTCTTCGCCGTCCTGTTCCAGTTCGCGGACGACGCGCAGGTGATTGCGCCCGAAGGCTCCTGCGCCCACGACGGCATAGCGGAGTGGAGAATGCGTGCTCACGTTACTTGACAGGGCCTTCCACTGCCTGGCGGCAGCGCGCATAAAGGCTGAGAAGCTGATTGACCAGCTCCTCGGGTTTTGCAGCTGTGGCTGCGGCGAAGCCGGTCGATCCGACAGCCCGCCCACCCACGTTGGCGTGGGCGGCGATGAACTTCAGCAGGTCGAGGGCGATATCTTCGGTGCGGCGCGCGGCCAGACTGCCAGTTTCCCTGGGAACTTCCATGTGGGGTTCTTTCCTCTCCGTGTTCCTCTTGTGGCTCTGTAGGAATGTTAATGGGCGGAGAGGATGCGCGCAAATCTGGCCACTGCCATTCGCTCACTTGCCTGCAAGAGTGAGCGTGTGGCTGTCTTCGGCGTCGTTGGCGCGCAGGACGTCGGCCAGCGGACCGGATGCCCGGAAGGCGAACGCCTCCAGAATCGCGGCGATGGCGTGAGCGTCGTAGGTATGCAGGTGAGAGTTGTTTATGCCAAAGATGGACCATCCCTCGCGCTTGAGGACGGCCCGCAGCGTGGAGACTCCGAAGGGCTTGCCGTTCTTCACGGCGGCGATGTAGCGATGAGCAAAAAAACCCGCAAGAATTGGACTCAGGTATTGAATTCGCAGCGTCATATGCGCCTCTCGGTGCAGTTGGGGGCGCTAGAATGAGAGGTACGGCGCAGGGTGCAATCGCTTTGCATCCTACCCCAGCCCGGTCACGTCAGCGCCACTGGCATGGCCGGGGTCTTTTGATGTCGTTTCCTGCGACAGAAACAATGTCTTGATACTCGCCTCTGTTGGCCAAAGTGTCAAGTGTTTTCAATAACATACAATCTTCATTTTCAGGCATATCGCGCAGGCTTTTGCCTGCTCTCGCCAGAGGGGCAAGCTAAACCAGCGATGCGCGCGCGCGAACCTCGCAAAGAATTTCGTAGGCAATGGTGTGCGCCAATCGTGCATGGTCGTCAGCGGTGATGCCATCGCCCAGCAGGACGACCTCATCGCCGACGCGGTCGCGGTCGATTCCGGAGACATCGACGGTAGTGAGGTTCATCGAGATGCGTCCGAGGATGGGCGCGCGGCAGCCGTGAATCATGACCCAGCCGCCTGCGCGGTCGTTGCTGGAGGAGAGCTCGCGCCGCAGGCCGTCCGCGTATCCGACCGGCAACAGAGCGACGCGCATCGGCCTCCTCGCTGCAAAGATGCCGTTGTAGCCGATGACCTCGCCTGCATCCAGATCGCGCACGGCAAGAATGCGAGTCTTCCATGTCATCACAGGCTGCAAGCGGTCGTGGATTCTTGCTGCCGGTCCGCTGCAGCCTGGCTCGTGCTCGATAGGCAGGCTGTAGCCGTAGAGTCCGATGCCGGTCCGCACCATGGGTTGCGCTCCCAGCTCTGAGGCAAGCCGCGTCAGCCAGTTGTGAAAGCCTGGACAGTCTTGCTCAACACAGTTATCCAGCATCGAAGTGCTGCCAGCGTGCAGCCACGCCGGACGCAGGCCTGAAGCCGCAACGCTGCGGCAGGCCTGCTCGAAGCGCGCGCGCTGCATCGCGGTCAGAGAAGAACCGGCAACCTCGCTGGCGGCGAAGTGAGTCAGCACGCCGTCAAGCACGATCAGCGGATGTGCCGCGATCCACGTGAGCACGCGGTCCAGCTCTTTGCCTGGAGGCACGCCTTGCCGCGACATGCCGGTATCGATTTCGAGATGAACAGGGAGCGAGCGCGCATCGTGTCTGGATGCAGCATCAGCAAGACACTCAAGCTGCTCCACCGTCCAGACGCAGGAGACAAGACGGTGCTCGACTCTATGAGAGGCCTCCTCAACGTCGCCGGCCACCAGGCCGCTCATGATGAGAATCTGCGGACGCGGCGAGATGCCGCCGAGCGACTCGACGACCGCAGCGCCCTCGTCGGCATCCTTCACGCCGAGCCAGCGCGCTCCCTCGCGCACCAGCACCGGAGCCAGCAGCGACGCGCTGTGTCCGTAACTGTCCGACTTGACGACGGCCAGCAGCGCCACGTCCGACTCTGCCGCCTCGGCCAGCGTGCGATAGTTCGCCGCCAGCCGTTCCCGCGAAAGCTCAACCCAACTGTTCACGTTTCCATTCTAACTACGCGGACCGGCGTAGGCCTCGCCGCGGCAGATGATCTCGGCGGGTCCAGTCAGCAGCATGACCGCATCTTCGGAATCCGCAGGCCAGACCGTCCGCTGCGAGCCGCCCTCGGCGATCGCCGTCAGCTCACGAGCCACTCCGCGCAACGCCATCGACGCCGACGATGAGGCGCAGGTTCCGGTTCCCGAAGAGGTCGTCGGCCCGCAGCCGCGCTCGAAGATGCGGAAGGATATCTTGTCCTTCGACAGCACACGGACGAACTCAACATTCGTTCCATGCGGAAACAGCGGGCTGACGCTGATCTTTGCTCCCAGCTCCTGCCAGCGAAGGCCATGCCCGCTGAAGTCTTCGTTTTCGGTGAAGATGACGAAGTGCGGATTGCCGACGTTGACAACGGCTCCTTCGACCTTGCCAACGCCGTCAACCTGAATCGTCTGCGGCGTAACCTGCGGCACGCCCATCTCGCTTTCGATCAGGTACAGAGGATTGTTATCTTCTACGACGCGGCAGCGACGCGGGCCGCCATGCGTGCCCAATATAACGTCATCGATTCCCTCGCTCGAGGCAAGCCACGCGGCCACGCAGCGGGTTCCGTTGCCGGAAAGCTCGGCGGCGCTGCCATCGGCGTTGAAGAGCCGCAGAAAAATCTCGCCATCGCGGCGGTCGACAAACTCAATGCCATCGGCGCCGATGCTGGTGTTGCGGCTGCACAGCTTGCGCGTCAGCTCGGCATGATCTTTCTTGGGAAACCGCTCGTCAACGATAAGGAAGTCGTTGCCGCAGGCATGAACTTTAACAAAAGGAATCATCTGTATAAGGATACCGCCAGAGGAACAAAAAGCAGATACCTTCGCTTCGCTGCGGGATGACAAGGTGAAGGAGATGATTGTCTAGTGAGTCAAGGTGATGAAACGGTTGGACTGATAGATGCGCGCGCAGGACTGGCCGGTAGTGCAGAGCACGGCCAGTTCCGTCAGGCCTTCCGGATGCTCCGCGACCGCCTTTGATACGGGATCGCCTTCCATTGCCACGACAAACGCCGCATGGTCTGCTGGAGCCGTCAGCGCCTGCTGCCAGCTATCGTTCTCGCGTCCGCCGATGAACTGCCGCAGCGGAATCCCAGCCTGCTGTATGGCTCCGATGTGGTCGGTATACATCATAATAGTCGCTCCCGGCGGAAACGATTGCAGGTAGCGCGACAGCGCAGCTTCGAAGGCGACTCGCGTGATCGAGTTCGCCTTGGCTTCCTTGAGCACAATCGGAGTTGCGGCCATCATGGCCACGGCATTGAGCGCCCCCAGCGAGAGAGCAGCCGGATAAAGCAACTGCGCGGCGAGCCGGTGCCGCTCGTTCCAGCGCCGCGCCAGCCATTGCAGCAGGAAGAAGGCCGAGACGGCCAGCGCCGGAAGCATCTCCACTCCGTAGCGCGCATTATAGTAGGAGTGCGGCCACAGTGGCGGGATATAGATCGGAACCGAGCCGAACGAGATCGAGTAGACATAGAACGGCAGCGGAATCCACAGCAGCAGCGCGGCGCGTTCCGTATTGCAGCGACATGCCAGCGCGAGTCCGCCAATCGCCGCAGCCATTACGGCGAAGCCTGTCTCCCACGCCGAAGCCACTAGCTGCGCCGCGCGCGTGTACAGGACCGCGGCCCACAGCGGATTGTGCCAGCCGGCATGTCCTGGCGACCATCTGCGATCGATGGCCGCAGCCGAGTAGGGCCCGCGCAGGAAATCCAGCGGGTCATGAAAGAGGTGCTGGTTATAGGCAAGCCATCCCAGCGGACCGGCTACGGCGAGAACGGTGAAGATCACGTACCACGGAGCCACCTTGCTCCAGAGCCTCTGCCGCCGAGCGAAGACCTGCCACGTCACGGTTCCCCAGATCGCCGCTCCTAGGATCCAGCCATCGTATCGCGTATAGACCGCGGCCAGCGTCAGCACTCCGAGCAGGAGCAATCTTCGCGCTGCTACGGTGCTTTGTCCTTCGCGGACCGCGGCGGTGAACTCCATCGTCAGCAGCGTTGCCCAGATCAGAATTGCCAGGAACAGCGGCTCCGTCATCGCCGTGGTCGAGAGATACAGCAGATTAGGATTCAGCGCGAAGAACACGGTGGCGGCAAACGACCATCGCGGCGTAAGCATGCGGCGCGCGAGCCTGTAGAATCCGGCCACGCCAAGGATGTAGCACAGCAGAGAAGGCCACGCTCCGGCCAGTCCGTTCTGCCACCACTCCATCCTGGAGATGAACGGCAGCATGAGAATATGCGGCAGCGGCAGCCATACTCCGCCGAGCTGGTTCAGTCCGGGGTTGCGCGAGTCGACGATGCGCCGCGCGATGCCCATGTGCGCCACCGCGTCGCCGTACAGCAGCAGGTATCCGCGCGAGTACGAGACCAGCAGCGAGACGAAGGCCACCACCATCGCCGCCATCGCAAGGGGAAAGGTCTCCTCCCGGCTGGCAGGCCTCACCACGTCAGGCGCAATTGCGCTGGCGTCCGGCAGCTTCGCAAGTGCGCGGCGTGATCCAGGCCTACGCATACTCAAGGTGCGAGATCTCGCGGAAGAGCTTGAAGCGCTCTTCGATCTCCGGGCGGGTTACGTTTTGCAGGCGCTCGGTGCCGAAGCGCTCGACCGCAAAAGAGCCCATCACGCCGCCGTAGAACATGGCGCGGCGGAAGACCTCGGGCGTCAGCTCCGGCTGCGAGGCCAGATAGCCGTAAAATCCTCCGGCAAAGGAGTCGCCCGCGCCGGTTGGATCGACCACCTCGGCCAGCGGCAGCGCCGGCGCACGGAAGGGATGCAGCATCCTTACGCCGTTGTCGAAGGAGTTGTCGCTGAAGAACGCGGTCGCACCGTACTCGCCGTGCTTGACGACCAGCGTCTTCGGTCCCATGGCGATCACGTTCTTGGCGGCCTTTACGATGTTCTGCTCGCCGCCGAGCATGCGCGCCTCGCCGTCGTTGATGAGCAGCACGTCCAACTCGCGCAGCACCCTGGCGAGGTTCTCCGCGTGGCCGGAGATCCAGTAGTTCATGGTGTCGCCGCAGACGCGGCGCACGCGCGGCATCTGGCTGCGCACGCGAGCCTGCAACACCGGATCGATGTTGGCCAGAAAAAGATACTCGCTGTCCATGTACTCGGCGGGAATCTTTGGCTCGAAGCTCTCGAAGACGTTCAGGTGCGTATCTAAAGTTTTGGCCGCGTCCATCGCGCCGGAGTAGGAACCCTTCCAATGGAAGCTAAGCCCGTCGGCGTGCTCGATGCCGCGCGTGTCGATTCCATGCCTGGTCAACACGGCCTCGTGCTCGGCGGTAAAGTCCTTGCCGACGACGGCGATCACGCGCACCGGCGTGAAGTAGCTCGCGGCCAGAGCAAAGTGAGTTGCGGCGCCGCCCAGGCAATGATCGACCTTGCCGAGCGGCGTCTCAATACTGTCAAAAGCGACGGAACCAACTACAAGAATTGCCATGAACTTCCTCAGAAATATTTATCCAGCAGAAGCGACAGACGCTGGCGCGCTTCGGCAGGAATCGCTTTGCGGTCGGTAAGGATGGCGTACTTCAGCGCATCACCGCAGGCGCAGGTCTTCTGCTGCGGCATCGCGGCTACGGCGGCTCTCACTACCTTCGAGGCGTTGTCGGCGTTCTGATGCAGAACGGCGACCACCTGCTCGATGGTAACGTCATCGTGGCCTTCGTACCAGCAGTCGTAATCGGTGACCATGGCCAGGGTCGAGTAGCAAATCTCGGCCTCGCGGGCGAGCTTGGCCTCTTGCAGGTTGGTCATGCCGATCACGTCCGCGCACCAGCTTCTATAAAGGTTCGACTCGGCGCGGGTCGAGAACTGCGGACCTTCCATGCAGACGTAGGTTCCGCCGCTTTTGCCGACGACGCCCACCACGTCGCACGCCTTCTTGAAGGCCTGGGCGACGGTCGGGCAGACGGGATCGCCGAAGGCCACATGGGCCACGATGCCGTCGCCGAAAAAGGTCGATTGGCGCGCAAAGGTGCGGTCGATGAACTGGTCGGGAATGACGAAGTCGGTCGGCTTATGCTCAACCTTGAGCGACCCGACTGCCGATACCGACAGAATGCGCTCCACGCCGAGCGACTTCATCGCATAGATGTTGGCGCGGAAGTTTAGCTCGCTGGGCAGAATACGATGGCCGCGTCCATGCCGCGCCAGAAAGGCTACCTGGCGGCCTTCGAGTTCTCCCAGCACGAACGCATCAGAGGGGTCTCCGAACGGTGTGGTTATCTTCTCTTCACGAACATTCGTGAGTCCGGGCATGGCATACAGGCCGCTGCCCCCGATGATTCCGATCTCTGCTTTTTTCAAAACACTAGCTCCATTCGCTTACTAATGAAGTATATCGGGAAAGCGGCTCAGACCAGCGCGCATCACTCCGAAGCCGCCGATCATGCGAGCCATGTCCAGTGCTGGTTCGTGATAGTTCTGATTGTTCTTCACCACCTGCAAGGGGCCTTCCGCCTGTACGCTCTCGATGCTGTCGCGCAGCCTGCGGGCCAGCGGCAGAGGAAATCCTTCGGCAAGAAACACGCCGCTGCCGTTGATCGACAACAACACATCGCCTTCGCTGGTGGAGTAAATCTGCTCGCCGTCCTGTTCGTCCTGCTCGCGGCGCGCGACGCCCGAGTACTTGCGCGGAATCTCCGAGGCATACACGCGCAGGAACGAACTGGCCGAATCAGGGTTCTTCCACTGCGAATAGTAAATCAGCGCAATCGATGCCGTAGACTGCTTCTGGGCTTCGGTCACGGCGCTTTTGCGCTGCGCGGCGTAATAGACGCCGCCGTTCCACTCTGGAGCCAGCGCCTCGGCCATATCACGCCCGCCGAAGAGCTCCGTCAGGATGCGCACGTCCAGCTCGCCCATGACGCCGATATCGTAGGGCCGATAGTCGGCGTCGATGAGCGGATGAATATCCGGCAGTTGAAGAACCGGCACCGGCACGCGCTTGATGTAGGCGTCCGGGTTCATGATCTCGAAGCTGGAGGAGGGAGGATTTTCCAGTGCGCCGCGAAAGGCCACGCCGCGGCCCTTCTGGATCAGCAGCGACTGCTCGAACTGCAGCCCGTCGTCGTAGGGAAACAGCAGCGACTGCTGCAACAGCAGCGGAGCCCGCGCCAGAATGGGCGATCCGCTCATGTCGTCGACCGAGTCGCGCATCTTCTCGGCCAGGCCGGGCGCGTCGGCCAGCGTCTTCCCCGTGCCCTGCAGCGAGTAGTCCACGAAGACCGCCATGGCTTGACCTTCGGCCACAGCCTCGCGCGCCGTGTCGGCCTCATCGAGCTGAATATGCCGGTTGTCGTCCTGCACGTTGCGCGGAGGATCGTAGAGGCTCACCTCGGACCACCTGGTCAGATCGACGCGCTGATCCTGAAGCGCGTGGGTCAGCTCATGCGCCAGCACCGGCTTCTGCTCGTCGGGCTGAATCCAGTCCAGCAGGTTCACCGTGCGCGTCTTGTTGTCGTAGAAGCCGGCGATCTGCTCGGTGAGCAGCGACAGAAGGAAGGGGCGAAGATTGAAGTCCCGGTCGAGCAGGCCAAACTTCTTCAGCACGATCTCGGAGCGCTCCATGCGTTTGGTGTCCTTGTCGTCGTCGAACTTCTGGCGCAGGAACCGCGAGACCTCGTCGCGCGAGATCAGTTTGCGCTTGACGCTGTGTTCGACGGGCAGGCCCGTGTCCTGGCTGGCGAAGGAGAGAATCTCATCGACGGAGCGGAACAGTTCCTTGGCCTGCTGCTTGGTGATGGGCGCGCTGGCCTTTGGGTTCGTCTGGTCCGCTGGAGCTCCGGTGACCGGCGCGGTCTGCGCCACGCAGGTTGAACTCAAGGCAGAAAGAAATCCAAGAGCGGCCGCCGCACATCCAATCTTCCATCGCATCTGTTAGCCCCCTGACGGCTGCACGAAAAGAACCAGCCGTATTCGACCGCTATAATCCAGTTTACGAGAGTTTCGCCTCTTGCCCGTTATGACACAGGCCTCTCATCCCGCCGAGCAACAGACCCAGCTTTCCGCGCTGACGCAGCGAGCGGCCGTATCGCGTTTAGACGCTATCGGATGGATTCGCGTCTCAGGCGAGGATCGCGCGCGCTGGCTCAACGGCATGGTCACCAACGCTGTCGAGCAGCTTGCCGCGGGCAGCGGCGCATATAACTTCTTCCTCAACGCGCAGGGCCAGATCCAGGGCGACGGCTTCGTCTTTGCCCAGCAGGACGCATTCCTGATAGAGACGCAATCGAGCCGGGTGGATGCGCTCATGGCGCATCTGGACCGCTACATCATCATGGACGATGTGGAACTCAGGAATGTTTCCGATACATGGCGTGGCGTTACGGTGATCGGTCCCGAGGCGGCGGGGCTTCTGGAGCAGGCTGGTCTCACTCACGAGGGTTCTTTGAAACTTCATGAGGCTGTGTGGAACTCGGCCAAGGTAATGGTCTATCAGGGCTACAGCCCTCTGGTTCCGCGATATGAGGTTTGGGCGGATGCCGCCACCATCGCAGCGCTCATCGAATACTTTCAAAAGGTGGGAGTTATGACGGCAGGCGACGAAAGCCTGGATTGGCTTCGCATCCTCGAAGGCACTCCGCGATATGGTGTGGACATCCGCGACCGCGACCTGCCTCAGGAGACTGGACAGACTCAGCGCGCGCTGCACTTTACCAAAGGCTGCTACCTCGGCCAGGAGATCGTCGAGCGCATCCGTTCGCGGGGAGCTGTCCATCGCATCTTTCAGGCGTTTCGTCTCGTGGGCGAACTTCCAGCAGCAGGCGCGAAGCTCGAAGCCGCCGGCAAACCGGCAGGTGAGCTGACCAGTGTTGCCCGCATCCCTCTGAATGGAGCCATGCATCAACTGGCGCTGGGATACGTTCGCCGCGAGGCGCTGGATCGCGGTGAGAGCCTCAGCTATCCAGGCGGCACGGCCTCGCCCGTTGCCAGTGGTATTCCGCCCGTCAGGCCGTAATCATTCTCCCTTGTCGTTACCCTACCCCTTGTCATTCCGGAGCGAAGCGACGGAATCTGCTTTCCTTCCCCAGCCACAGTTGCCACGATGGGAGTACAGCGTGAATTGCGCGTCTATGTACAAGCTTGTTTGCCGCTCCGGGCAAAAAAGCAGATTCCGTTGCTTCGCTCCGGAATGACAAAGGGGGAAGTGGGATGACAAGGGAAAAGAGGCAGTTCGTAAAACAAGTTCTGAGAGAAAATAGAAGATATGTCCGAAGAGAAGAAGCCATTCGTCATTACCGACCGCCGCAAGTTCAGCATGGACGGCTCGCCCAGGCCCGACGCCGATCCGTCGCCGGAGCGGGAGTCTGCACCTCCAGCGCCGCCCCAGCCAGTGGCCGAAGAGAAACCCGTCGCCGCTCCCGAGCCCGCCGCCGAGGAGAAGCCCGCGTACACAGGCCCGACTGCCGAGGAGAACGACCGTTCGCGCCAAGCCTACGAGAGCACCAGCGACCGTCTCGACACCGCCATCCGGGCGGCCAATCCCGGCGCCGAGCACATGCCGCCGGTGAACTTCGAGCGCGTGATTCAGTCCATCTACATGACGGCCATCATGCAGATGGGCGGAGCGACGCCCGAAGGCGAAGCGCCGCGGATCGATATTCTGGGCGCGCGGCAGAGCATCGACATGCTCGGCGTGCTGGCGGAGAAGACCAAGGGCAACCTCAATGCCGATGAGACGCGCCTGCTCGACAGCGCTCTGTTCGAGCTGCGCATGGCCTTTCTGGAGATCACGCAGGCGCTGGCGCGTCAGGCTGCAGCCCGATCTGAACAGGCCCAGAAGGCGCAGCAGGAGCCGGTTCCGCCGCCTGGCTCGGGCCGTCCGACGATCGTAAAGTGATGCAGGCGACCCTCACCTTTCTCGGCTCGGGCACATCGATGGGAGTGCCCACACTGGGCTGCGGCTGTGACGTCTGCCGTGCGGCAACCTCCGGAGACGCGCGCAACCGGCGCACGCGGCCTTCCGTGCGCATCAGCTATAACAATAAGGTCGTGCTGATCGATACCGGCCCGGACTTTCACGCGCAGGCCGTGCGCGAAGGCATCAGTCATGTCGACGCGGTGCTCTATACACACGGACACGCCGATCACATCATGGGATTCGACGATCTGCGCCCGTTGAGCTTCGAGATTGAGGGCGGCCTGCCGATCTACGCGGACGAGGAGACGCTGCTCACGCTGAAGCGCGTCTTCGATTACACCTTCCGCAAGGAAAGCCGCTATCCGACCAGCGCGCGAGTCAAGCTGCACACGATTGATCCCGCGCCGGGAGCGGGATTCGATCTCTTTGGAGCCTGCTTTCAGCGCGTTCCTGTCCGCCACGGCCCGCAGGTGATCTCCGGCTATCGTTTCGGCTCGGCGGCCTATATCACTGACATGAGCGATATTCCGGACGAGAGCCTTGCGCTGCTGGAAAATCTTGAGGTGCTTATTCTGGACGCGCTGCGCCGGCAACCGCATCCGAGCCACTCCCATCTGGCGCGATCC